>Ga0079225_10000327_pt1 | contig 25260 bp, 17 predicted proteins | sample Poulit2012_FD_76344 | JGI IMG/M metagenome (GOLD analysis project Ga0079225, IMG submission 76344) | Agricultural soil microbial communities from Georgia to study Nitrogen management - Poultry litter 2012 | ecosystem: Environmental > Terrestrial > Soil > Agricultural land | place: USA: Georgia... | reverse complement strand
TAAGTACCGTATCCCACATCATTTTGTTCCGTTCCCTTAAATACAGGAGGTAGCCAGAGCGCATCTATACCGCTTTCTTTTAAATTCTTTGCTTCTTCTTTTAATCTTATGTATAGATTCCCATCATTTTCTATATGCCATTCGAACGCTTGAAAAATCACACGATTTTCAACCATCTCTTTCACCCCAAATTTCTTCATTTCGAATATTATACCATTCTTCTGCATTTTTACTTTCTAGAAGGCTCACAAAATTCTTAAGATTCAGGACTCAGCCTCATAAGCTAAAATCTTTGAAATTCAAAAACACTATTAATATGTTGTAAATGTAGATGAAAAGATTCTTAAAGGAGGAATTTTAATGGCTAAAGTAGCAACTGTTTTAACTGATTTATTTGAAGATGTAGAATTTACTTCACCCAGAGATGCTTTGGTTGAAGCAGGACATGAGGTTGTTGTAATTGGTCCTGAAAAAGGAAAGACCGCTGAAGGAAAGCAAGGAGAAGCTGAAGTTGAAATTGACCTTGGGATAGACGAGGCGGATCCAAGCGACTATGATGCGCTTTTCATTCCAGGTGGCTATTCTCCAGATAAACTTCGCGGAGATGAACGGTTTTTAGACTTTGTCCGTCACTTTTCAGACAATGAAAAACATATTTTTTCCATTTGTCATGCGCCTCAGTTATTAGTGAATGCGGATGTCTTAAAAGGAAAAGACTTAACTTCTGTGTCACAAGTCGCTGTGGATGTCAAAAATGCAGGTGGCAATTATGTCGACCAAGCAGTAGTCATTGATGATTCAGGATTAGTTTCAAGTCGAACGCCCGATGATTTACCCGAATTCAATGAATCGATTGTAGATGCATTAAACGAATAAGTATAAAACTTTAAAAGCCTTGCTTCATTATTGAAGTCAAGGCTTCTTGTATCGTTATTGGGTTATCGAAAATCGCAATCTATATCGTGGTCGTTTAAGATGCCAATGGCTTGGAGAAAAGAATAAATGGTTACAGAACCGACAAACTGAAATCCACGCATTTTTAAATCTTTTGTTACTTGATCACTCAATGCACTTCTCGTTAATTGTTCATCTGAGTTTCTTACGATCTGTTGGTGATTTGAAAAACTCCAAATATACTTTGAAAAACTCCCAAATTCCTTTTGGACTTCCATAAAACGATTCGCATTATTTATTGTCGCTTCAATTTTTCTTTGGTAGCGTATAATATTCGGATTTTTCATTAAGTTATCTATTTTATTTTTATCGTATGAGGCTACAGTCTCAACTTCAAACTGGTCGAAAGCTTCCATAAAATGTTTATACTTTGAAAGGACTAATTGCCAAGATAATCCGATATGAAAAATTTCAAGACTTAACCACTTAAAAATTTTCTGATCCTCATATTCAGGTTTCCCCCATACTTTGTCATGGTATTCTACATAATAATCCGGTTTCCCTTGAATCCATGCACAACGTTTTAATTCTGTCTTCTTCAAATTAACCGCTCCATACTACTGATTATTTTTCGTCACTCGAAACATTTGTAAAGTTCAATTTCCCAAGAATTGGGGTCTTTTTATATTGTAGAGGTTCCATTCTTTCGATAATTCGATTAAGCATTTGGACGCCATCTCGTATATAATCACCTTTATTTAACATAACACAATCCGCCCGTGTACCCTCAGCTGCATCCGTTACTTCAGATCGGGTAGGTATACCATCATTTACAAGCGTATCTAATACTTCTGTCGCCCAGACAACTGGAATATCTCCAGCTTCACTTATCCACATAATTTCCTGTTGCAGACCCGCTAAATCAATATAACCACTCTCAGCTGCTAAGTCTCCTCTGGCAATCATTATACCAAATGGATTTTTACTGGCTGCAGTATAAATAATTTCGGGTAAATTTCTAACCGCACGTACAGTTTCTATTTTGGCCATCAATGACATTTCAGAAGCTTTTTCATCTAAATTTTTTTCAATTTCTTTTTGGATCAGTTGAATGTCTTCTCCGTCATTAACAAATGAACATCCGATGATATCTGCATGTTGACAAGCAAAATTTATGTCATTTTTATCCTTGTCATTTAATGAGTCAAACTTAAATGAATGATTTGGAAAGTTCATTCCTTTTTCGGCTTTCACACGAACACTTTTAGATTTCGTTTTTACAACTTTTAAAATGAATTCATCCTTTGCAACTTCTTTGACGACAGACTCAATCTCACCGTCATCAAATAACACAGCTTGATCAACTTCAATTTGTTCATAAATGACGTCTAAATCACAACCTGCAGTCACATTAACATCATTTTCTGAAGGAAGTTTGTCAAAGACTCTGGTGATTCGTATTAAATCTCCTTTAGACACTTTGGGCTTACTTAAATGAGTATAAACCCAATCTGTACGAATCTTAGGACCCGCAATATCCATTAAAATACGTACGTCTTTATTTAACTCTTTCGCTTCGGATTGAATATTCTCAATCATCTTGATCCATTCTTCTTCAGTGTTATGGGCACAGTTTATTCTAGCCACATTCATTCCTTCATCGATTAAATCTCCTATAAATTCTTTATCTTCAATGGCTTCATTAGGCATAGTAACCATAATTCGTGTTGTTCGATTTTTTGGTTTTTTACCGAAGATTTTCTTCGTGTTTTTTTGTAGACGTCGTCGCCCGACGTCGAATTCTTTAGGATTTGGATGAGTATGTTCAATCGCTTCGTCAATGACATCATACAAAGTAGCAATCACCACATCTAAAGTCACTAAAGTTTTGGATTCTAAACGTCCTAAAGAGGAAAGACCCCAAGGAATCAAATCAATTTGAAGTTGTGTAATATCTCGCTGTCTTAAAGCGAGGTAGTAACTTAAGTTCTCGGCACTTTCTCTGAAAGCATTTCGAGTAATTTGGTCTTCCCAATTAGAATAAATTTTGAGACCCTCTAATTTTATTTCGTCACGCAGTTCGATTAGTTGATCTAGTAATTCGTTAGGATCTTGAGTTTGATAGTATTTTGATTTAGCCATTTTAATCCTCTCCTACATCCTCTTTGTTAACACACTAAATCTATTCACAAATATTATACTATAGAAAATGAAAGGGATACCATCTTTAAACGTTAAAAGAGCTTATCTCTGTCTAACTAAGATAAGCTCTCTTAAAAATATGAATTAATCTAAACGAGTCGACAAATCAATGCCTTTCAACTCTTTTAATTCGTTCATGACTAATCTTAAAATACGTCCGCCATGAATAAATGTACTAATTGCAGGTGTAGGATCAGCACCCATAATTCCTAAATGACGCATATGGAGTTCTCCATCTGGATTGACGACAAAATGATAGTAACCGGATTTCATGCCGTTTAATTCATTTAGCTTTTCTAAAATATTTGGTAATTCATTACGGTCAGTGACTAAACCAATTCGATTGTAATTCATTTGATAGTTAATGTATTCTAAGTTGTCGTCATCATGTAAAACAACAGCACATGGGACAACTTTGTCTTGGTCTACTTGGAGAGCGGTTTGAAGGATCACTTGTTTATGTGGGACTTCATTTCCTTCTTTGTCTCTAAGCGGTCTTTCTACTTCTCGAGCATTGAACTTTACATTTTTTTGCTCCGCTTCTTGTATAAATCGATCTGTTAATTCACTCATAATTGGCCTCCAATATATTAATGTATATTAAGTATAGCTAAAAAATCATGAAATAAAAGATAAATTAGAAAATACTTAATACTTATTTACTTTATGTATCTCTATAAAAACGCTTTATTGATCTAATTGTAAACAAAAAAGCCCTTGTCTTTCAACAAGAGCTTTCAATAAGTCGTAATTAGTTTGAACGACGCTCAGTAATTCGAGCAGCACGTCCATGGCGACTACGTAAGTAGTATAATTTTGCACGACGTACACGTCCACGGCGTGTTACTTCAATTTCTGCAACACGTGGTGAGTGTAATGGGAAAGTACGCTCTACACCAACACCATTAGAAACTTTACGAACTGTATAAGTTTCGCTAATTCCTGCTCCACGACGTTTAATTACTACGCCTTCAAAAATCTGAATACGTTCGCGATCTCCTTCAACAATTCGAGCATGAACTCGAACAGTATCTCCAGCACTAAACTCTGGAAGATCCGTACGTAATTGTTCGTTTGTAATTGATTCAATTAATGGATTCATTTTTCTTCTCCTCTCACGCACAACATTCATAGGTGCATAAGTCCCAGCGGAACATTGCATGATTGAGTGGAAAGACCCACTCGACAATTGATTTTAGCATAATCTAGAATCCAAGTAAAGGTTTTTTTAAAAAATAGTAAAAAATTCTCCCAACTTTCAGTTCTTTTTAATATACATTTATGAATAAATTTTGAATACTTTATCCAAAAGATATGAGTACAAAATACTAAATATTGTGATTTTTTGACGATTTTAAAGAGTTGGTGAAACGAAGTTTATTCCTTTATCCGCTCTAAATATTTTTGATAAGTTGATATTAACAAATTGATAAATAGGTCCTAAGTACATGGCTTATTTATAGCTGTATAAAATTCATTTTAAGGAGAGATAGAATAAAAGTCGTTTTACTAGTGCCTAAAGATGAAGAAGGAAAATATGAAAACCAGTTATTAAGTGATCACAATGCTTTAGGATTGAGAGAACACTTAGAGGATGAACATGAGCTGGTGATTATTAATAGCGATGATGAGTTGGATGAGCATATAGAAGATGTCGAGGTTGTCATCAGCTCTCCTTTCTTACCCGCTTATGTAACAGCTGAGCGTCAAGAAAAAGCCAAAAACCTCAAATTGGCGATTACTGCGGGCGTAGGTTCGGATCATACCGATTTAAAAGCGGCAGAAGAAAATGATATTTCAGTTGTCGAAGTGACAGGAAGTAACCAAGTAAGTACCGCAGAGCATGCTGTTTTAACCATTATTTTGCTTCTGCGCAACTTCCAAGAAGGTAACCGCCAAGCGCGTTCTGGAGAATGGGATTTACCTAAAGTAGGAAATCGAGCTTATGATGTTGAAAATAAAACAATCGGTATTATGGGATATGGTTTAATCGGTCAAATGGTCGCTGAACGATTGAAACCATTTGGTGTAGACATCCAACACTATGATCCCGAAGAAGATGAAGACACTGAATTATCAAAATCTGTTAACTTTGAAGAACTACTTGAAACAAGTGATGTGATTACCCTCCACACTCCTTTAACAGATTCGACAGAAGGCTTATTTGACAAAGAAGTCTTTAATCAAATGAAAGACGGTGCATATCTAGTGAACGTTGCACGCGGTGCAATTGTTAACCGCGATGATTTAGTCGATGCACTTGAATCTGGCAAGTTGAATGGGTACGGAGGAGATGTTTGGTATCCACAACCATCCCCTTCTGACCATCCATGGAGAGACCTACCAGAAACTAAAAATACCATGGTTCCTCACATGGGCGGTATGACGATAGACGCTCAAAAAAGAATTCAAGATGGTGTCCAGGAGCTACTAGACAATTATATTAACGGGGAGGACTTCCCAGAGAAGCATATTATAGTTGACCAAGGACAAGTAAATTGTAGTTACACAGTAGAATAATCTATTTAAAAAAGAGCAAAGTTAGCAGAGATAGCCAACCTTGCTCTCTTTTTATCGATTAATAATTACTTTCTCTTCGTAGCTGTTCCAAAGTGTCTTCAAAAACTTCTGGTACAGGAGCTTCAAACTTCATCGGTTGATTTGTTTGAGGATGAATGAATTCCAATGTATGGGCATGTAGAAATTGACCTTTGCCAGCCAAGGTTTTTTTAGGACCATAGGTTTCATCCCCTGCTACAGGATGGTTAATGTACTTCAGATGTACTCGGATTTGGTGCGTCCGCCCCGTCTCTAAAGAGACTTCTAATAATGAGTAGTCTTTAAAACGCTCCAATACTCGAAAATGCGAAACAGCTTCTTTCCCACCAGTAATGACCGTGAACTCTTGACGGTTTTTAGGGTCCCTGCCAATTGGAGCATCAATTGTGCCATGATTATGAGATAGAACGCCATGTACCAAAGTCCAGTACTTTCTCTTCATACTTCGATCTTGAAGTTGTTTGGATAAATGCACATGTGCTTCATCATTTTTGGCAATGACTAAAATACCTGATGTGTCTTTATCTAATCGATGTACAATTCCTGGACGAATTTTCCCATTAATTCCTGATAAATCATCAATATGATAAAGTAATGCATGAACAAGTGTCCCATCGTTATGTCCAGCACCTGGGTGAACAACCATTCCTTGAGGTTTATTGATAATCGCTAAATCAGAATCCTCATACAAAATATCAAGCGGAATATTTTCGGGTTGAACATCAATCAGTTCAGCTTCAGGAATAAAAATGCCGATTTTATCATTTGGCTGAACTTTATAATTGGCTTTAGTCGGTTCATCATTGACAAGGATATTTTCTTCTTCAATGAGGAGTTGGATTTTAGAACGAGACATATCGTCCAACTCACTCGCTAAATATTTATCAATCCTACCTTCTTCTTTCGTTACTTTTAAAAAAATTGTTTCTTCAATATTTTCTTCGTTTATAGACATACATATCACCTTAATTTTCTTCTGTATTTCTTTCTTGATAAAAGGAGTAAATAAATAAAGCAATTACACCTATTGTTAATAAAGAATCAGCTATATTAAAAATAGGGAAATTAATGAACTCTAAGCGAATCATATCTATTACATATTGGAATATGATACGATCGATGAAATTTCCTAAAGTTCCAGCTAGAATAATGGAAAGAATTGTTCCAAGAATACGGTCTTGTCTTGCCTCTGTAAATAAATAATAAAGCAAGAAAACAACAACTACCACTGTTACAATATAAAAAAACCACATTTGACCCTCGAGTATGCTCCAAGCGGCTCCAGTATTTTGAATGTAAGTAAACGAAAGAATATTTGGTATCACTTCAATTACTTCATAGAGCTCAATATTTTGAACTGTTAAATATTTTGTGACTTGGTCGATAAGGACCAATAGAGCTGTTAAAATAAAATAATAAAACATAAGTGCACTCTTTTCTTTTTGATAATTGACAATGCTAATAGTAACATAAAAGTTATTTTACCACTTCATGATATCAAATATTCATTAACTTTTATTACTCATTTCATCGGATTTTTTGAAATCTTAATGTTTTTTGGTTATGTTACTGTATAATAGAAACTTGTAGAGGAAAAATTAAAAATCTTAAACGTAAGGACGATACGAATGTCGAGAAAAATATATTTAGGAGCTACACTTTCTAGTGCCCTAGTGCTTGCTGCCGCATGCAGTATGGGAGTCTCAGAAGAAGATGTAAATGAATCGAAAAATACAATTCATTCATCCTTTGAAGAGATTATAAATTCAAACCAACAGTTATTGAACCTTGAAACAGAAATGGATGCACAATTTGCAACAGTATTAGAAGAAGATGAACAATTATCATCTCTTCAAGATGGATCTGCAGCTGTCACCCAGAATATTGACGAACGAGAAACAATTATAGAAGGTATACAAGAACCTATAGATACCATAAAAGAACACTCTCAGCGTATGAAAGAATATGAAGGTTCTGATTTACCACAAGATACTATCCAACAGATTTCCGATGACTTTCTAGCGTTTACTGAAGAGCTTGAAACGCATCAAGAGAATCAAATAACCTCATTATCTACTCAACGTGACTACTTACAAACCATTGCAGGAGACGAAGCGAATTACGAAGACTTCTCGAATGGTATTGATACAGTGAACAATGATTACTTAAACCTTCAAGAACAAACAATCGAGCTTGATCAGCGATTTGTTGAAATACAAGAACAAAATGATGCATTAGATGAGTTGACCGCTGATTTTTCAGAAGCAACTGAAGAAGCAACTGCTGAAGAAGATACAGAGAACACAGAGACTGAAGGTGAATCTGAAGAAACTTCTAACGAAGCAAATACCGAAGACGCTTCTAGTCAAGAGGATTCAGAAGAAACAACAGAAGAAGCTCCTGAAGACCCAGAACCGACCACAAGCATTCTTGCTATAAATTCAAATCCTTTACTTTCTATTCCAGATCAGTTTCCACAGAAGTTTGTTTACGATAGTGGGGTTGAAATTGAGTATCCTGAAGAAGGTGTTAAAGGCATTTATGTGACAGCCCACTCTGCTGGTGGCGATAAGATGAATGAGTTAATTGATTTAGTGAATACTACAGACTTAAACGCTATGGTTGTAGATATTAAAGATGATACTGGAATTATTACAGTTGATTTTGACAGTGACAATGAGTTAATTAATGAAATGACTTATGAAATGGTAGATGTCGAACAATTAATGAATCAAATGGAAGAAAATGATATCTATCCAATTGCTCGTATAGTTGTTTTTAAAGATACCCTATTAGCTAGAGAACAACCAGAATTGTCATTCACTCATAACGATGGTTCTGTTTGGTCAAATGGCAACGGTGATAGCTTTGTAAACCCATATCTAAAAGAAGTCTGGGACTATAATATTGAAGTCGCAATTGAAGCGGCTAAACTTGGATTTAAAGATATTCAATTTGATTATGTTCGTTTCCCTGAAGGCTTCGAAACAATGGACCGTGAATTAAATTACGGCCATGGTCACTACGGTAGTGATGATGTAGATGTCATTAATATGGAATACAGAAATCAAGCAGTCACTGATTTTGTTGCTTATGCACGGGAACAACTCCAACCTTATGGTGTAGATGTATCCGTAGATATATTCGGTTATGCAGCTGTTGTTCGTGAAACGCCAGGAATTGGGCAAAGCTTCCCTGGTATAGCACGCGAAGTGGACGTCATCTCTAGTATGATTTATCCAAGTCATTGGGGTTTAGGCAACTTGGGTGTAGAAATTCCAGATTTAGAACCTTATAACCTTGTTAACAATTACGCGGAAGTTGAGTTAGAAATTCTTGACGAATTAGGGGAAGATGCTCCGATTACTCGACCTTGGATTCAAGACTTTACAGCCTCTTATTTAGGCGCAGGTTACTATCAAAACTATGGAGCAGAAGAAGTTACTGCACAGGTAAAAGCTTTAGCAGATAATGGCATCCATGAATTCTTATTATGGGACGCCGGTAATACGTATTCTGAAGGCGCAACGTATTCTTTTGAATAGAAGAAAAATAAAATCGATGAGCAACTCAAATCTGAGTGGTTCATCGATTTTTTGTTTTTATTTTTATTTGTGTACCGGAATAGTCTTGGTCAAGTCGAGAGAGATAATGTTTACTTCGACAACTGGTTTCTCTGTGATCGTTTCAAGCGCTTGTTTGTAAAGCATCACTTGTCCAGTGTATCTACGTAGTAGTTCCTCTTCCGCTTGGTCTCCAAGATGTGCGACTTGATCCGTTTTATAATCAAATAAAACCAGACCATTTTCCCGTTCGAAGTAGCCATCGATGATTCCATGAATTAAAATGGAGTCCTCAACGGATTCTATTCCAGTGAACACCTCATCCGCATCCATCATCAATGAAAATAAGACTTCCTTTTCTAAACTATCATGATGTTGAATGATTTCTTGCCCAAAACTTGTTTGGAAATACGCATAAATTTTTTCGGTATCCACTCGCTTGGCAGACTCTTCTTTTAAAACTCCTTCCGCCAGCATACGTTGAACTTCCTTTTGAATACGGTCAATGGTTACTTCCTCACTTAAATCCATATTCTGTAAGAGGAAATGCGTAGCTTGACCAATCTCAGCCGGGGTTGGTTTTGTTTCTTCTTGCAAGAATCGTGGGCGTTCCAACAGATCACTTGTATAACGATGGACGCCCTCTTCATTAGACCAATCGATTTTAGCAACTTTTTCGCTATTTGGTTCCTCGAATAACTGTTTTATTTCAGATACTGACTGATAGTTGGTAGTCACCGTTGATAATTGGTAGGGATACTCATAATTTATGATGTTCATTGCTTTGTTTATCGTTTGAGTCGCATCCGGTCCTATATTTAATCGGATTTTATTTTCTTTTAATTCCTCTACCCATGCCGGTTCTTCTCCCACTGAAATGTCTTGAAGTTGAGTAGCAATTTTATCTTCAGAATAGAATCGATAAGAAAAATCAACTGGATAATGTTTGATTTGTTTATTTCCTTGGATTGATGACACTTCATGTTCAGTCGTTTGATGTCTGGCTATGGCAAAACCTATCCAATCCATAAAATTATTCGTGTTTAAACGCAAACGAGGAGATAATAAATAATCCCGCCGACTATTCGCTTTATTCCAACGATCAAAGGCTTTCTCTTGAGATTCCATTGAACCAACTAGAAATAATTTTTGTTCAGCCCGGGTAAGTGCAACATACAATAAACGCATTTGTTCCGCATATCCATTTTGTTTTTTGTGCATCTTAATAGCTTCTCCCACTAAGGTAGAAGCTTTCACGAATTCATCTGGATTTTTGTACTCCAGTCCTACTCCTAATTCACGATCAAAAATATAAGTACCGGTCCAATCGCTATTATTAAATTGTTTAGACATATCCATCAAGAAGACGATTGGAAATTCTAATCCTTTACTTGCATGAATAGTCATCACTCGAACGGCATTTTGTTCCGACAAAATGGAAGTCGGTTCAGCTAGGTCTTTATCTTTCTCTTGCATTTTGTCAATAAAACGAATAAAACGATAAAGGCCTTTGAACGAAGTATTTTCATAAGCAGCAGCTCGTTCGTACAAAGCTTCTAAATTTGCCCGCCTTTGTTTACCTCCACTCATTCCACCGACATAATGAATATAATTTGTCTCTCGATATAAAAGTCTTAAAAGCTCTACAACAGTATGTCTTCTTGCATAATATCGCCATTTGTTAAGTGAGTTTAAAAACGCACGAACTTTCTTTTGTAAAGAAATATTTTTTGGATCTTCAAACTCTGCCTCAGCGAAGGCTAAGGTCGCTTCATAAAAGTTGGCTTGTTTGTCTTGCAGTCGAATATAAGTCAGTTCAATTTCATCTAAACCAACGATTGGCGAACGAAGAACTGCTACCAAGGGAATATCTTGCTGCGGATTATCAATGATTTTTAATAAAGACATCATAATCGTCACTTCCGTTGTTTGGAAGAAATTTTGAGTTTCATTGATTGCAGAAGGAATCCCTACTTCCTGGAATATTTCCTGAATCTCCAAATTATTATTTTTTGTCGGCGTCAACAGAACAATATCTCTATACTCAACCGGTCGCATCCGCTCTTTTTCTTTATCATAAATTTCAAAACCATCATCTACCAGTTCTCTTATACGAGTAGCCGTCATTAAAATTTCGCCGGTTGTTTTTGTGCTGATATCAAGTTCATTTGAAAGATTTTCTTCGCTCCATTCTCTTGAGCTTTTTTCTTCTTTCCCTTTTTCATAAACTAAAAGTTCTGTAGCATATTTACTGTCTTCCTCAAAATCTTTATTGCCATAGACTAATTCTGCATCTTTATCATAATCTAGATTTCCAACTTCTCGATCCATCAATTGTGTAAAGATAAAATTCGTAAAAGACAAAACATTTTTTCTAGAACGAAAATTTTCGGCTAAAATAATTCGTTGTCCAGATTCCTGAGCGGAGTACTCCTCATATTTAGAGAGAAAGAGTCCTGGATCGGCGAGGCGGAACCCATAAATCGATTGTTTTACGTCACCTACCATAAAGTAATTTCCTATGTCGTCTTTTTCATTAGCCAAAAGTAATAAAATGGCTTCTTGTAAAGCATTAATATCTTGGTATTCATCCACTAAAACCTCTTCAAACTTATCTCGATAATAAGTAGAAGCTTCTGAGGTCTCTCCTTCTACCTCGCCACGTAAAATTTGTAAAGTTAAATGTTCTAAATCGTTGAAGTCAACCAGCTTTCTGTCTGCCTTATATTGTTGATAGTCTTTTGAAAACTGTTCAGTTACTCGAGCTAATACTTCTACATGTTTTTTTGTAGCGGTTATAATATCTACTTGTTGTTTTGATGTTAAAGCAAAATGCTCTTTAAATTTATTATAATCTTTTTTGGCTTCATCACGCAGCGGTTTTATTTCATTTCGATAGACTTCTAAGACTTCCTCAGGTGTTGTTTTCTTACTTGGTGCATTTAACCTAGGAAATGTAAAGCCATTATTGACTAATTGATAACATTCATCCAACTGATCATTCTCTAGTAGCTCCACTACTTTCCTATAATGACTTTTGTCTTGATTAAAAACAGCAATTTGCTTCTCTAAACTTTCTTCATGGTTAGCTAAATCAAGTGCTTGGTCAATCATCTGAATAAGATAATTAGCTTCTTCTATCAACTGTTTTTTCATATAACGTTTATAAATAGTTGAATCCTCTAGCTTTCCAGAAGGAATATCGTATAAGTCCACTAATGATTCTAACCATTTTGTAGGGTATTCATTGGCTCGAGAAAATTCATGCAACTGAAAGACCATTTCTGTTACTGGTTCATCATTCCGACTTCCAGAATAAGCTTCCATAAATCGAATAAAATCTTTATCGTCCGTTTCGTACAACTCTTCTAGTAATTCATCCCATACTTCTTCTTTAATTAATTCTATTTCGGTATCATCCGTTAATTGACGAAATACCGGATCAAAATCAATCAAATAATAATATCTTTCGATAACTTGTAAACAAAAAGAATGAAGTGTCGAAATATTTGCATGTCCTAATTTGGGTATTTGTTGTACTAAGTGATGCCTCGTCGTTGGATCTGGATCACTTGTGATTTCTTTTTGTAATGCCGTTTGAATTCTCTGCTTCATCTCTTTTGCGGCTGCATTTGTAAAAGTGACCACTAATAACTCATCAATCGATATTCCATTTTTTATTTGTTCAATGATTCGGTTAACAAGAACCATCGTTTTCCCAGAACCAGCGGAAGCAGAAATTAATAAATTTGTTCCTGTCGTATGAATAGCTTCCCACTGTTGATCGGTAAACATAGAATCTTCTGTTTTTATTGGTAATTTTGACATTACATTTCAGCCTCCCCTTCAGAGCCATATCGTTCTCTTAAATAATCAAAAAATTCATCTTTATTCATTTTCAAAGCCTCTTTATAATTGTTTTCTGGCAGTAACGCATCGAATTGAGAAATCGAACGATAAGCCCCAGAAATTGATGGTGTGTGGACTTTTATTTTTCTTTGATCGAATGGATGAAGTTTATTTTCGCCAGCTAGGATTTTATTGCCTGCTTCAATGATTTTTTCTCGGTTATAACGCATCAAAAGACTAAATTCTTCTTCAGTCAATAGTTTATCACCAGAATAATGATCATCTTTATTTAAGTATAGACTAAATATTGGTGAGTACTCTTTTGGTTCTAACATTGTATCGGCAGCCTCAAGCACCTCTCGTTGGTCGACAATCAAACCATCCAGCTTATAGTTTTTTAATAACTCTGTTTCCAATTCTTTATTCCCTAAATGTTTCAAGTCAATAAAATGATTTTTTACTGTCGAATAAAAGGCGCCAATCCCTTTGGCTTTTTGATTGAATATATCCTCGGAAAAAGTAAGCACAGTATCCAAGTAAGTAATCATCTGTAACATCAAGCCATAATAGATGCTTTGATAGTTAAACGTTGTATCGCTCGATTTGTAATCAACTACTCCAGCATACAATTGGTTCCCGTCTTGATAAGTATCTACTCGATCCACTTTCCCTCTTAAATGTAGTTTTTTGTTATTCTTCAATGGAAAGGTTAATCCAGAGATATCTTTTTGTTGGCCTAATTGGCCAAACACTAATTCCGTTTTACTCACGCGATACTTACTTCTCTTCGCTTGATGAATCATAGACCAAACCATATTTTCAACCGTCTTAGTCAATTGATTGAAAATAAACCGCATACGGTTAGAAGATCTCGAAAGTCGATATTTATTAGAATCTAATAAAAACTGAAAAATATCCTTTGTAATTTCTCTTAATTCACTTCTTTCGATAGTCGTGACATCCCTATTCAAAGAGACAATTTGACGACTAATTAAATCGAGAGCGTCATGATAAAAGTTTCCTGACTCTAGTGGAGAAAGTTCTTGTATCTGACGTTCTTTTAAACGTAACCCATACAGTAAAAAGTGACTGTAAGGATCAGCAAAAAAAGTTTCTAATTGAGAAACCGATAAATACAGATCCTTACCATATAATTCTTCCGCTAAATCCTCTGTAAGAGGTTTAGGTATGTTTTTATGGTTCAAACTATTAATAATTCTTCTCTGACGGTAATCCGATGGGTTATATAACTGTTTAAACAACCCTAACCAAAAAGCAGAGGGAGTCTCCATCTGATCAATCGCATCGCGCAAACTAATGACCATTTGTCCAAAGGTATAAACTTTTGAACCTATAAATTCTAGATAATCTTGTTCTTTGCTTTCAGTTGCTCCAGTCGCTGTTGAATGTTTAAATTTTGTTTTTAACCCTAAAGCACTTTGTATCCTTGATAAATAAGGACTGATACGATTTTCTCCATTATCGCTATTGCTTAACGGGTAAGTGAATATAACTTTTTCTTCTGCTTGTAGCATCGCTAAATAAAATGCAAAAGGCTCATTTGCAATACTTTCCATCTCGGAAACTGCTAGATATTTATCAGAGCTTAATGAACTTTCAACAATATCACGATCTTCATCCGTTAAAATGGATTGGTTACTTTGAACTTGTGGTAAAACTGTATCCGTTAAACCAATTAAAAAAACAACTTTCTTTGATTGGATTTTTGGAAGATCAAAATTTGTTACTAATACTTGGTCAATTGTTGGAGGTACCATACCGAATGTAGATTCTTCAAAACCCGTTTCTATAATGGACATAAATAAATCAATGTCCCACGGTTCTTCCCCTAATACTTCAACGAACTCTTCTAACAATAGAATAAAAGTATCCCAGGCTTGTTCATGCTCACGGGCTTCTTTTAACTCTCCTTGTTCAATTAATTGATCTCGCCAAGTTTGTAACTCCTCAATCACACCTATGTCTACCATAAATTCATATAGTGCTACGGCAAGTTCACGATTCGTTTGTTTACGATCTAAATTCTCTATAAATGGAACAATATACGTTCGAAATGTGCTCCGGACAACATTCGCGATGTTTTGGATTTTCTCTTCTTGATCACTTTGATTTGCATCATCTTCTAATTCAAATTGAGTATAAATCCAATCTTCATCCTCAACCCAGTCATTTCCTTGATAACCATACGCCAACGCTACATTCTCAGCGATATCTACCATGTCACGCCAAGTTTTTCTTCCATTCTCTGTATTGTTTTCTTCGTCATTCAAGTCTATGTCAAATTCTGGAACAAACAACTCAGTACGTAAAAATCGCATGATGTCATCTAGGCGGTAGTGTCTTTTCTTCAAGGCGAAAAGACTCAATATAAATTCTAAAATAGGATGTTGAGACATTGTTTCTGCTTGATCAATGAAAAAAGGAATGTCGTTATCACTAAAAGCTCTCTCAACATTTAGTGCACAAGCTTCTAAGTCTCGTGTCATGATTTGAAAGTCATTGTATCTATAATACCCAGTTGCGACCATTCGTTTAATTTTAGATGCAATATGCATCACTTCAGCTGCTTTATCATCTGCAGCCCAGAGCTCAACATTATTGTATCGTTTGTTTCTATATTTCTCTATATTTGCTCGAGTAACTGGTCCACTGCTCTCTACCCAATAGTCTGTCAAAAGTCTTATATCCTCTGAGAATTCATCTCTTCCAGTTTCGTTTTGTGAGCTTATTTCAATAGAATCTAAAACGTTAACTTTATTTACCTCTAATTCGTTCACCAATTGGTGGTAAGTTTTAATTGGTCGATAATATAAATTGTTTAGATCATTGGTAGACAGAGCAGCTTTTTTATCCAAAGTTAAACAGATGAGAACCTTTTTTGTATACTTGGCTAAGGTGACAATTAATTCTTGTTCTTGAGCCGAGAAGTGTTCATAATGATCAATAATGACGGTAACATTATTGAACAACTCTTGATTTGTTTTAAAATAATCGATTAGCTCGTGATAAAGGTCTTCACGTTCAATATATTTCCCTTTGAGGGCTTGGTCATACTTTTGATATAAAAGCGATAAGTCGTGCATTTTACGGTTAAAATCATCTGTGCTATTCGAATCAGATGTTTTTCCATCCCGAATTAATTCGATTAAATCTGTAGGGTTGATTCTTCCGTTACGTAATTCACTAAATAATGTGACGAGTCTTTCGATAAATCCGGTTTGCTGACTTGCACCTCTATAAATGGTAAGGTTCTGTTCCTCTTCTTGTAAGATTCGTTTTACAAGCATTGCAAGTCCACTGTCCGTCAATTGTGGTCTTTGATAAATAGGTTTATTTTGCAACAAATACCAAGCTAATCGACTGAAACTAAACACTTGTAGTCGGATCATCCCACTCATACTAGAATGTGGATTTTTTTCTTTAAATTGTTCGAGAATCATTGTTTCCGCTTCGTATTTCACGTTATCAGGAACTAAGTACAACATTTGAGCATCTGGATGTTCTTTAAGTTCGTTATACAATTGGTCGATGACTACTTTACGTTTTTGGTTCGGATGCGTGCCTAAAATAAATTGGACCGACATGTGTTGACCCCTCTCTAATCAGTTATATATTATTTTAACATAATTCGAATTGCTTATAGATTCAAATCAAAAAAACGAAGGATTCTTTTTCAAGAACCTCCGTTTTTTATCCATTTGAGTTTTATTCTGGAGAAGCTAAAAGCTCAATAATTTTTCGAATGACATTTGTGGCAGCTTCCATACTTTCGACAGCGATAAACTCATAGCGTCCATGGTAATTTTCTCCACCAGAAAATAAGTTAGGTGTTGGCAAGCCCATAAAAGAAATTTTTGATCCATCTGTTCCGCCTCGAATCGGTTCCAAGATTGGCTCAATATCTAGCTCTTCCATTGCTTTTTTTGCAACGTCTACTGAACGCATATCCTCTTCAATAATTTCACGCATATTATAGTATTGATCATACATGTTGATCGTAATTCGTTCTTCTTCAAAATCACTGTTTAACTCTTTTACGGCATTTAACAATAATTCCTTGCGTTCTTCAAATTTCTCGCGATCATGATCTCTAATGATGTATGACATTTCAGCTTCTTCTACCGTTCCATTCATTGAATTGAGATGGAAGAAACCTTCTCTACCTTCCGTCATTTCTGGAACTTCTTCAGCTGGAAGCATTGCATTCAGTTTCATGCCTAAAGTCAATGCGTTAACCATTTGTTCTTTATCTGTTCCTGGATGGACATTCTTCCCTTGAATATGGATTTTAGCTGCAGCTGCATTAAAACTTTCATATTGCAGTTCACCTACAGGGCCGCCGTCAATTGTGTAAGCAAAATCTGCATCGAAATGCTCAACATCAAAACGATCTGCTCCTACACCGATTTCCTCATCTGGTCCAAAGGCCAATCGGACACGCCCGTGTTCAATTTCAGGGTGATGAATTAAATACTCTACAGCACTCATGATCTCAGCAATCCCTGCTTTATCATCGGCACCTAAAAGTGTGGTCCCGTCTGTAGTAATTAGTGTATTTGATACATAATTTTTAAGGTTTGGAAAATCTGTTGGTGAAAGGACAATGTCTTGTTCTTCATTCAACACAATATCTTCTCCATCATAATCTTCAACAAATTGAGGATTAACATTTTCTGAGTTGAAGTCTGCGGTATCCATGTGCGCTATGAAACCTACCGTTGGGATCTCGCGCTCAGTATTTGCCGGCAAAGTAGCTGTGACAAAAGCATTTTCTTCATTGTACTCAACTTCTTCTAGGCCAATGGCTTCTAAATCTTCCATAAGTATTTTTGCAAATTCCACTTGGGATTGCGTCGATGGAATTGTTTTACTTGTTTCATCCGACCGAGTATTTATTTTTGCATATTTTATAAATCGATTGACTAAATTCTTGTACATTAGTATCACCTTATCTATTTTTTTCAATTTTATTTAAATTTAAATACATCTACTTGTGAAGTAGCTGGTAGGACTTCAATACCCCATTGATTTTCTTTTTGCCATGTGTTTAAAAATTCGGTCATTTTTTCGACAAAAATGTTTTCAATATAGTGACCGGCATCAATAAATGGTAATCCATCGCGAATCATGTCTTGAGCGCCATGATAAGAAACATCACCGGTAATATATAAATCCGCACCTTTTTCAAGAGCTTGTCGGTAATATTTTTCTCCAGAACCACCTAAAATAGCAACCTTTTGGATTTTACTCTCTAAATCCACATTTGCATAACGTACATAAGGTATGTCAAAAACTTCCTTCACACGATTAATCATATGACCTAGAGTCATTGGTCGTTTTAAAGTTGAAACTCGCCCTAAGCCGAATTCTTTTGCTTTCTTACCTATATCAAAGATATGAAAGACAGGTTCTTCGTAAGGATGCACTTCATAAACTGTTTGAATGACCTTTCCGATTAAATGATTGGGAACTAATACTTCCGTTCGTTCTTCAGAAACTTGTTCTGACTGATTTGTCATGCCAATAGTAGGGTTCGCTTCTGCGTTTGGTGTAAAACGACCAGTTCCTACAGAAGTATAAGACACATTATCATAGTCTCCCACTTGACCAGCTCCAGCTTTATGTAAAGCAGCCCGCATTTGGTCGGCATGTTCTAAAGGCGTATAAAGAGCGAGTAATTTATAAGTGCTTTCATAGGCGACATCCATTACTTCATAAGGCTTTTCTAAAGATAAGGCTTCAGCTAACCACTCATTTATACCATTTTGTGCCGCATCAATATTCGTATGCGCGGCGTATACAGCGATATTTGATTTAATCACTTCGATGTACTCTGCTCTTCTGGAATCTTCTTGGTTCAGTGTTTTTAATGAACTAAAAATTGGAGGGTGATGAGTAAATATAAAGTCCACATCTTTTTCTTGGGCTTCTTTTAAAGTGTTTGCATCTAAGTCTAAAGCAACCATCATTTTTGTGACTTTTTGGTTGTTCGAGCCAAAAGCAAGCCCTATAGGATCCCAATCTTCAGCTAAATAAGGGGGAGCAAATTCCTCAATCCGTTGAATAATCTCGTTAACAGTAGTCACAATAACACCTTCTTTATTTGATGAATTTTTTCTTGAATTAGCTTCATCTTATCCTTGTCATCAGTTTGTTCTAATTGACTTAAGATATACTGATTTTTAGCGAGTTCACTTTCCCATTTTTCATAAAAAATTGGGCTTTTCTCTTTAATTAAAAATGGACCAAAAGTCAGTTCATCATCAGTATAAGTGACCTTCTCATGGCTCTTCTCAGCAACTATGAGTTCGTATATTTTTTTCTTTTCTTTAAGAATAGATTCTGCGATAATTCGGTAATGATTTGCCTGCAGTAATTGACGCAATTGTTTTTCACCATTATTCGGCTGAAGGACTAACCGGACTTCGTCAGCTATTAAATTCTTTTCTAAGCCTTCCTCTAATATTCCGGCAATCAATACGCCACCCATTCCACAAATTGTAATCGAGCCTAAATGGTCTTCAGGTCGTAAAATCTTCAAACCATCGCCTAAGCGAATTGAAATTTTATCTTCTAAATAGTAAGTGGCCACTGTCTTTTGTGCATTTTCATAAGGACCTTTAACAATTTCACCAACAATGGCTTTTGGAATGATCGAATTTTGGACCAAATAAATGGGTAAATATGCATGATCTGAGCCTATGTCTGCAACAGGTTCGCCTTTTTTGACGAATTCAGCAGCTTTTTTTAATCTTTTGGATAAATTTATTTTTTCCATTATAATCACCTGTTCACTCATCTAAATTTCTTACAAATATGTAAAAAAACCTCTCCAAACAAAATAAATTTGTCTGAAAGAGGCTTGAGTTAAAATTATTCGTCTTCTGCGTCTTCTTCGTCTTCACCAATAACTTCTGGTTCAGGCATTGTTTCATCCGCAGTTTCTGTTGTTTCTAAGTCATCAGTAATGTCTTCAGGCGCTGATACAGAAACGACTGTTTCATCTGGTTCAGTGACCAATTCAGCATCTTCTGGCATTTCGATGTCTCCAACAGTTAAACTATCTCCAATCACAAGATTTGAAGCGTCAATTGTGAAGTTATTTGGAGCAGCTTCCGGAGCAATTTCAACCTCAATTTCAGAAATTGATTGAGATAAAATCCCTTCGGCAATTTTTTCTTCACCTTCAACGTATACTGGGATAGTCATAACAACTTTTTCACCAGCAGTAAACGCTTGAATATCAACATGGTATAAACTTGGTTTCGTAGCAAAGTAAGAGTATTCTTTAACGAATACCTGGTATTCTTCGCCGTCCACTTCTAATGTAAATACCCCGTTAGATCCTACTTCACGAATAGCATCTTCAAATTCCTTTAAATCAACTAAAACAGGTAATGATTCTACTGATTTACCATACACTACAGCAGGCAATTTACCAGCAGCACGTGCTTGCTTAGAAGCAGATGTCCCTGTTTTTGTGCGCTTTTCCGCAACAATTTTCATGCATTTCACCTTCCACTCAATATTAATACCATTCAGTACTTGTCTGAATAAATTAAGAAAAACTCGCTAATGGCGATTACTGCGGAGCAGAATGAATGCATAAGCGTAAGTTTTTCTAAATGCGAAAAGGATTATCCGATAATCCTTTATTAGCCAAGAAATAGTATATCAAACATGTTACCTTATTGCAAAGTAACAACTAACATATTTTAGCCTATTTTATAAGAATTAGCAAACTTATTCCAATTGTATCTTTTTTCCATAATAAGTGGGAATGGAATAACCATTCCCACTTATTTTTATTCTAAAAAGTCTTTTAATTGTTTTGATCGACTTGGATGACGCAATTTTCTCAAAGCTTTTGCTTCAATTTGTCGGATACGTTCACGTGTAACACCGAATACTTTCCCTACATCTTCTAAAGTACGTTGGCGGCCATCATCTAAACCAAATCGCAATCTCAAGACGTTCTCTTCACGGTCTGTGAGTGTTTCTAAAACATCTTCTAATTCCGTCTTCAACATTTCATAAGAGGCATTGTCTTCAGGGTCCATCGCTTCACCGTCTTCGATGAAATCCCCTAAATGAGAATCATTTTCTTCACCGATTGGTGTTTCTAAAGAGACTGGGTCTTGAGAGATATTAATAATATTTCGAACTTTTTCCGTAGGCAAGTCCATCTCTGCACCGATTTCTTCAGGTGTTGGCTCACGGCCTAGATCTTGAAGCAGTGATCTTTGAACACGAACTAATTTATTAATTGTTTCAACCATATGCACTGGAATTCGTATCGTACGGGCCTGGTCCGCGATAGCACGTGTGATTGCCTGACGAATCCACCAAGTGGCATACGTTGAGAACTTGAATCCTTTTGTATGGTCGAATTTCGTTACAGCTTTCATCAAGCCCATGTTACCTTCTTGGATTAAATCTAAGAAGCTCATACCTCGCCCAACGTATCGTTTAGCAATTGAAACAACTAATCGCAAGTTTGCGCTTGCTAATTCGTCTTTCGCACTTTCATCACCTTCGAGAATACGTTTTGCAAGTTCTACCTCTTCATCGGCAGAAAGCAAGTCTACTCGACCGATTTCTTTAAGATACATGCGAACGGGGTCATTAATTTTAACTCCTGGAGGCGCAACTAATTGATCTTCTCTAGCTTCCTCAACGACTTCTTCTTCTTTTTCAACTTGTTTTGCTAAAGGATTTCCATCCTCGTCGACGACTCCAATACCTTCATCTTCAAGTTTTTGGATTAAATCATCCATACCTTTTTCATCTAAGTTATAAGGTTTTGCTAATTTATCACTTAATTCCACATACGAAACGGTATCTTGATTTAGAAACTTAATTTCGCTAATCATTTCCTTAAGTGCTGTTTTATAATCTTTTTTAATATCTGCAGATTCTGCCATAAGATTATTGCCTCCCGTAGTAGTAATCTTGTTCCTTGGTTATTATTTATTGCTTATTTTTTAATTTTTTATTTAAATTAATAATTTCGATAGCGAGTGAGGATTGCTTACTCGTATTCCCTTGCCTCTGGGCTTCTCTCAACTCTTCTGTTTTCCGAGCAATGGTTTCTTTCACTGGTGAAACATTTTTAATCACATGAATATAATCCTGAATTTCACCATCTTTCAATTCACCTAAGTCAATTAAAAAGATTTCTGCCACTTTCTTTCTCAGCTTGTCTTCTTGTAAATAATCTAGAAACCCTTCAATATCCGTCGCATCTAAATCTTCTTCTCTATATGATTCAAATAAGATATAAATCAATTGATGATCTTCATCATTAAATTGAAATTCTGAATCGATTCTATTTAAGGTTAGCCAAGCTTCTTCATGATAGAACAATCGACTCAACAGCATGCGTTCTGCTTGTTCAACTAAAGTCATTTTTGGTTTATCTTGATAAGAAACTTGCAATGAAGGCACTTCATTACGTTGCTTTCTTTGCTGCCGTTTCATTTCATTAAGCTGTCTTGTTTGAACAGCATCCATAATCGTTTCAAACTGAGATTTTAAAGTATCTAGCGATAAATCGAACTCTTTAGAAAGCTGACTTAAATAAATCTCTCTCTCAACTAATGAATCCACTTTTGTGAGTTCTTTTAAAACTTCCTCAATATACTGAATTTGTTCAGATTCGTTCGCCAAGTTTCTATCTCTTTTGTGGTATTGCATGAGAAAACCTATGTGGGTGTCTCGTCCATGCGTCAGAAACTCTGAGAATTGCTCTTTGCCGTGTTTTTGAATATAGTCATCGGGATCTAATCCACTAGGGAAAGTTACCACTTCAAGATTAAAATGCGTCTGTTCCGAAAGGTAATCGACAGAGCGTTTAATCGCATCACTTCCTGCGTCATCGCCATCAAAAGCTAAGACAATATGATCCGTGAAACGATCTATGCGTTTAATTTGTTCTTCGGTTAAACTCGTTCCCATCGATGCTACTGCATTTTTCACACCTGCTTGCCATGCTGAAATGACATCCATATAGCCTTCAAAGAAAATGGCTTCATTATTTCGACGAATTGCTGCTTTGGCTTTATCAAAGTTGTAAATAATTTTACTTTTATTGAACAGCGTTGTTTCCGGCGTGTTCAAATATTTAGCCGTTGGATAAGAATTTTCCTTCTCTTCAAAAATTCTTCCCGAGAACCCGATGGTACTGCCTCGTTCATTATGAATAGGAAAAATGATACGGTTAGAAAATCGGTCTAAAAATTCGTTTTGTTCAGGGTGTGGATTTTCAGAAAAAAGTCCTGAATTTTGATAAGTCTCTATATCGAATTCTACCTCTTTATGTGAACTTAGGTACATAAACAAGGCATTTCTCTGAGGGGGTGAGAAACCTAATTCAAATTCTTCAATTGTTTCTCTGCTCATCCCTCGTTTGAGTAAATATTCTAAAGCTTCTTTCCCAATTTGCGTGTTCATCAGTATATGATGATAAAAACCTTTTGCCAATTGGTTGATGGAATATAGTTTCCCTGTAGTTGAATCTTCATAGTTTCTCTGACTATTCACTTGAGTCACGAGTGATTGGTCCAGTGGATAGTTAATGAATTCAGCTGTTTTAAGGATGGCTTCTGGATAAGAGAGACCTTCAATTTCTTTTAAGAAACTAAATACATTACCTCCCCGACCACAACTAAAACAATAGAAAATTTGCTTTTGTTCATTTACAGAAAAAGAAGGGGTATTGTCCTCATGAAAAGGACAATGAGCAAAATGATTCTGCCCTGATTTTCTTAGCTGTAAATATTGCGATACAACATCTACGATATCTGTATTTTGTCTGATATCATCGACCGTCGCTTCAGGAATACGAACCATCGTGCTCACCTCTTTTATTAAATATTGATTTATGAAATGACATATTAATCCTATTTTAAATACGACTACAAGTATACCATGAATAGCCTGTAAGTCAATTCATCTGCTTTAGAGTGACTCCAAAAAATAGAATATAAAAAGATAAGATAGAATACAACAGGATATGTGTCTTTCCATCTATCTGTTTATATTCTATCTTAAAAAATGGGTGGTATCAATTTGTTAGCAAGTTCAAGATATCTTCTTTCGTAAGCGAAGTACTCTTCTTATCCTCGTTTGTACGAATGACATTATCGATTAATTCTCGTTTTTGCTCCTGTAGCTCATTGATTCCTTCTTCGATTGTACCCTTCATAATCATTCGAATCACTTGCACAGATTTTTGCTGTCCAAAACGGTGTACACGATCTGCCGCTTGGTCCTCAATTGCAGGGTTCCACCATGAGTCGTACAAAATAACCGTGTCTCCCCCAGTTAAATTAAGGCCAGTGCCTCCAGCTCGAAGAGAAATTAAGAATAAATCTTTTTCTCCTTCATTAAATCGTGTGGTTAATTCCAATCGGTCTTCTTTTGGCGTGCCGCCATCTAAATAATGATAATCAACATCATAATCATCCAAGATATTGCGAATGATTGATAGCATACTTGTGAATTGCGAGAATAATACGACACGTTTATTGTTTGTTAGAGCTTCTCTCAAGTATTCCATAAGACGCTCTAACTTAGCCGATCCACCTTCGTATTCAGGGTTGATGAGTCTTGGATCGCAACAAATTTGACGTAACCTTGTCATTCCAGCAAGGATACGCATTCTATTTTGCTCGAACTCATCCTGTTCAATCATTGTTTCCACATCGTTTCGAATAAGTGAGAGTTGTGTTTGATACAGACGCTTTTGTTCATCCGAAAGTTCAATAAATTCGACCGTTTCTGTTTTAGGCGGTAGATCATCTAATACATCTTCTTTTAAGCGACGTAAAACAAAGACATCGATTTTTTGGGCAATTTCTTCTTCAGACAACTCATTGAACTGTTTTTTTGAACGGAATAGACCCGGTAAGAGGATAGAAAATAATGACCATAGTTCATTTAGATTATTTTCAATTGGTGTACCGGATAATGCAAAGATATTATTTGCTCTTAATTCTTTAACCGCTTTTGTTGTTTTGGCTGCATCATTTTTAACATTCTGAGACTCATCTAAAACAATTGTTTGAAAAATATGCTGCTTATAAGATTGGATATCCCTTTGAATGAGCGGGTAACTCGTAATTAATACATCCACTTCATCATTACTTAGTGCATGATTGATTTGTTGCTC
>Ga0079225_10000325_pt1 | contig 25286 bp, 25 predicted proteins | sample Poulit2012_FD_76344 | JGI IMG/M metagenome (GOLD analysis project Ga0079225, IMG submission 76344) | Agricultural soil microbial communities from Georgia to study Nitrogen management - Poultry litter 2012 | ecosystem: Environmental > Terrestrial > Soil > Agricultural land | place: USA: Georgia... | reverse complement strand
GAGGTCATAGCGGCTGACCCCGTCGCCGAAGTTAATTTTATCGAGAACTTTAAGATCACTCAGCAGTTCCAGTGTCCTGTAGACGGTAGCCAGTCCGATTTCGGGATATTTATCCTTTACTTTCATAAAGACATCCTCGGCACTTAAATGATCCTTTTCGTTCTCAAGCAGAACCCGGACTGTCACTTCCCTCTGGGGAGTAAGTTTATATCTCGCCTCCTGGAGTGCATCTTTGATTCTCTCAATCCTGTTTTCCACGTGTTCACCTACTTTGTTTGATAATCACAAACATTATATCGAATTTATCACTGTTTTAAAAGTCTTATTTATAATCATTATAAATTGTATTTCTCAATTACATGTTGTATGGCGATTATTGTTTTTGAATCCCTGACAGAACCATCGGCCAGTATCTCTCTGAGATTCTGCAATGGAATTTCAACAATATCCAAAAATTCATCAGGATCCAGCATCTGCTTTTTCATTTCCATGTCTTCTGCTTCATAAAGATAGACAAATTCATTTGAGAAACCCGGGGATACATAAAATTCATGAATGAGTGAAAGCTTTTCTGATACTGCGCCGACTTCTTCCTCAAGTTCGCGCTTCGCTGTTTCCTCGGGCACATCTCCTTTTTCAATCTTCCCGGCCGGAATTTCCAGCAGAAACTCATCCGGTGCAATCCGGTACTGTCTTACGAAGTACATGACTCCTTCATGTACAGCAATGAGGCATACTGCACCATTATGATAGACGATTTCCCTTTTTGACTGTCCGCCGTCCGGAAGTTCCACAGTGTCATGATCCACCTGGATCACTTCACCGTCAAACACCCTTTTCTGTCGGATGATCTTTTCTCTGAGATGATCGTAATTGTTGTCTTCCGTCATAATCAACTTCCTTTCCCGCTCCTGAAGCAGCATGTCCTTAACAAATATACACGTTATCCAATATATCGTCCATAAAAATCTGACAATATGTAAACTATGTCTTTATGGATATGTTCCCACATTATCCCGGCCCAGGCAATTGGTTTAAACCAGTAAATTTTGCACATTCACTGCAAGATTGGCCAATCCCTTGTTATAATTGAATATGTCTATTAAAACAATCTTATAAAAGGACTGATTCAAATGAAAATCTTAAATACTAAAGACGGCCTTTCTCTTTCAGAACTTTCTCTGGGATGCATGAATCTTCCAATTGATGATAAGGCCGAAGCCGAAAAGATAATAGAAGCGGCTCTTGATGCAGGCATCAATTACTTTGATACAGCTGACCTTTATCAATTCGGGGAAAATGAAAAGATGGTCGGTGAAATACTGGATAAATACCGTTCGCGGTATGATTTCCTCATTGGTACGAAGGTCGGCAACCAATTTGATGCGGCGAAGCAGGAGAAGACAGCCTGGAATCCGACAGCCCCCTATATTAAAGAGGCGGTCAAGGATTCACTTCATCGTCTGGGTGTGAATGAGCTCGATCTGTATCAGCTACACGGCGGAACAATCGAGGATAACAAGGATGAGACGATACAGGCTTTCGAAGATCTGAAGCAGGAAGGTACAATCAGAAGCTACGGCATCTCCTCCGTCCGGATGAATGTCATCGACTATTACAAAAAGCACAGTGCGATTGCAACGCTGATGATGCAGTTCAATCCGATCGACAACCGCCCGCTTGAAGTCACTGACGAATTATCCGGTATCCGTCCCCTGGCGCGCGGCCCCCTCATGAAAGGGCTTCTCAGTGCCAATGCTGCCAGTGTCCTTGAGAAAAAATTCGATGAGGGTGTCCTCGGCTACTCGAAGGATGAGCTGAAGGCTACAGTCGATGCCCTGGCTGTCATCAATCGGGATCTCACAGCCCTCTCCTACGCGTTCCTCAGGAAGAACGGTGCCGTCATTGTCAATGGTGTCAGCAGTCTCCGGCAGCTGGAGGATAACCTTAGAAGATACAGACATACAGAGGATCTGACGGATGATGGATACAATGGCATTCTGGAAGCTGTAAAAATCCTGAAGTACGGGGAGCATAGAATATGAAATCGATGATCAAATGGCTGGTTGCGGCCATATCATCATTAATCATTTTCCTGGCCTCCCTCGGTTACTACGCGTCGAGCCAGATACTGTTTTTCAAATTGAGGGATGTGGAAGTAATCAAACGGCGCGAAACACGCGCGAAACGTCTGAATATGGAAGAATTCCAGGAACTGAAACAGGATGATGTACTGATCCCTTCCAGATTCGACTACAGTATCAACGCCATTTTCGTCCATCCCAATGAGACCGATAGATGGATTGTACTTTGCCACGGTGTCACCGAGAACAAAATCAGCTCGATCAAATACCTGAACATGTTTGTTGAAATGGGGTATAACGCAGTGATATACGACGCAAGGCGTCACGGTAATACAGGCGGCATACATTCCACATATGGATTCTATGAAAAATATGACCTGGAGACGGTCGTCAATTACCTGTTCGAGCATTACGGGCCGGACATAGAAGTCGGCATCCACGGAGAATCCATGGGTGCGGCCACAATGATACTGTATGCGGGTGAACTGTCAAACAGGGCGAAATTCTATATATCAGATGCATCGTTTTCAACACTCGGTGATGAACTGACCAACATATTCAGCCAGTACACTAAAATAGGTTCACCTCTCGTACTGTTCTTCACCAACATGTTCTTCAGGATAAGAAGCCGGTTCTCACTTTTCAAAGTGTCGCCGATACGTGTGATAGATAAGATAGAACAGCCGATGCTCTTCATCCATTCGAAACCTGACAAATTCATCCCGTATGAACAGAGCCGTCAGCTTTACGATAAAAAAAAGCCACCGAAGGTGGCCTGGTATCCTGACCGCGGCGGGCATGTGGGGAGTTATAACAGGAATCCGGTAAAATACCGGGAAACTGTTGACCGGTTTATAAAGAAATACGCGGGATGGTGATTTCAAGGTAGTCATGGGCGATCGTTGCATGATTGCCGAGTGTCTCTTTGATCCGCCTGATATCGTCATCATCATACCGGTTACTGATATGGCTGAACAGTATTTTCCTGTAATCAATCTGCGAGAAGTTTTGAAGCACATTTTGTATTTCCGAGTGGAAATACATGTGTGCTTTTTCTATTTCGCCTTCCAGATAGGTGGCTTCATGTACAATGAGATCGGAGCCATCCACGAGAGACAGGTAGCGGGGGGCTGTCATCACCCTCGTATCACCATGGATGGATATTTTCCTTCCCGGTATGGGATCGCCCAGAAAATCACTGGTCTCATAAGTGATGCCGCCGTGACTGAATGTCTCCGAGTCCTTTATCTCCTTGTAGAGGGGGCCGGGTTCAATGCCGATGGATTTCAGTTTCCCAGTATCCAATTTACCGAGTTTTTCAGGCTCATTGAAGACATACATATAGCTGTCCACGGTGTGGTCAAGCAAATACGTGTCCACATTGAAGCGCTCCACTTCGTATCGCATATTGTGCGACACTTCCACATAGTGGATTGGGTAATTCAGGTGGGATCCGCTGATTTTGAGTGTGAGCTCAATCCATTCCTTAAGACCGGGAGGTCCGTAAACGGTCAGCGGGATATCTTCCCCGCCCTGATGGGCGCGGGAAGCAAGGAATCCCGGAAGACCGTAAATATGATCACCGTGCAGATGCGTGATGAAGACATGCCTTACTTTCGCGGGCCGCACGGAGGTATGCAGTATACGGTGCTGTACTCCCTCTGCTGCATCGATCAGAAAATACTGGTTTATCTCCTCCACGATGTCGAGGACGTAACTTTGTGTATTCCGGGTCCTTGAAGGTATTCCTGCCCCGGAACCGAGAACTGTAAATTTCATATGATCACCTGTCTGTAATTATTGGTCCATTATACCATATTAAAGAGTTGTTTTTTTCAGTATACAGTGGAATAATGATATAAGGAAAAATTTGACCAAAGGACTTGTTGGAAATGAATACACAACCATTTAAAACAGCCATTGCATTATTCGGTGCAACCGGCGATCTATCAAACAGAAAATTATTGCCTTCCTTATTCCACCTGTTTCAGGAAGGGTCACTCAAAGACAATTTCGTAATCATTGCCGTGGGCCGGAGGGACTTTTCAGACGAAGATTTCAGAGAAACGGCTGAACAATCCATCAATTCCAACAAAAAACTGGAAAATCTGGATGGCCTTGGTTCATTTCTTCAGCACGTGTTTTATGTAAAATTGGATATTGCAGACGTCGATACTTACGGAATATTGAAAGACAGGTTCGAGGAATTGGAAGCAAAATTCGACACGGGCAACAATAGATTGTTCTATCTCGCCATGCCGCCACAGTATTTCACTGTCATAACCGACAACCTGCGGGAATCCGGGGTGACGGATACGAATGGATTCAAGCGTCTCATCATTGAAAAACCGTTCGGAAGAGATTATGACAGCGCGCTGGCTCTCAACAACGAAATAGCCAAGACGTTCGATGAACATGAAATCTACCGCATCGACCATTATCTGGGAAAGGAGATGGTGCAGAACATAGAAGTGATCCGGTTCAGCAACAGCATGTTCGAACCACTGTGGAACAACCATTACATTTCCAATATACAGATCACCTCCTCCGAATCACTCGGGGTGCTCGATCGCGGGGAATATTATGAGAGAAGCGGTGCCGTCAGGGATATGTTCCAGAACCACCTACTTCAAATCGTCTCTTTACTTGGGATGGAACCGCCGATCAGCCTGAGCAGTGACGATATACGGGATGAGAAGATAAAAGTCCTGAAAAGTCTCAGGAGAGTCGATGAAAAGGATGTCAAAAGGCACTTTGTCCGTGGGCAGTATGATGAGGGCCTTGTTGACGGTGAAGCAGTTGCGAAATACAGGGATGAAGAAAATGTGGCCGACGACTCCAATACCCCGACATTCATTGCCTCAAGACTTTTCATCGACAATTTCAGATGGGCAGGCGTTCCTTTCTACGTCCGCACCGGTAAGCGCATGAAAGAAAAAGAGACAAAGATTGTGGTGGAGTTCAAAGAGGTGCCAAAGAATCTTTATTATCAGGCGGAAGAAGATGATGTACTTGCCAAAAATCTGCTGGTGATACGTATCCAGCCGGATGAGAGCATCACACTGCACTTGAATGTGAAGGATTATGCCGGTGAGAAGGATACCAAAGAAATCAAGCTGTCGTATACAGTTGCAAAGCAGGACCTTTCCCGGACTGTCGATGCATATGAAAACCTCATTTATGACTGTCTGAACGGTGATCCGACAAATTTCACGCATCAGGAAGAATTGATGAATGCATGGGCTTTTGTCGACCCTGTAAATAAAGTATGGGAAAACAGTCTGGCAGCCTTTCCAAATTACCAGTCAGGTTCCAGCGGCCCTGTAAAAAGTACGCTCCTGCTATCACGCGACGGATTCAAATGGTGGGATGTATGATGGATGGAATGAGAATGCCATGGAAACAGTGAATTTTGTTGAAAAATTTATAGTCTATATAGAAGATCATCTGAGGGAAAGAATCGATTATGACCAGGTCTTGAACGCCATGGGAGTTGAACAGAAGTCATTCATGACGATTTTCACCTCTCTAGTTGGAATGACCCCTTATGAGTATCAGCAGAGAAGGAAGATGACAGAGCTCGCCTATGAACTCTACACCGGGCACAGGCGTATCATAGACATTGCCAAATATTATGGTTACGCCGGCATTGAACCGTTCAAAGAGGCATACTTCAGGATGTTTGGCATCTCACCTTATGAAACGGAGAAGCATTTCAGGTCACTCCCTCTCCTGGAGCGGATTTCTTTTGAGGTGGTGCCGGTGGATAAGCCCCGATACCCCGAGAGAAGACAGTACCTGGAAAGTACAAGGATAGTTGGTGTGGCGGAACGTTTTCCAATCGCAGAGTACAGTGCAGAGATGAAATATCAGCTGCTGGACTATCTTAACAGGAACGGTATAATTGATGAACTGATCTCATATAACAACGGCGGCATCAAGGGAATTGTCATGCATGAAAGATATGTTTCACACGGTATGGAAATTCTGATCGGGGTCACATCAACCCTCGCCTCGCCTTTTGAGGAGACGTATACGGAGTCCGGTGATTTCGCCATATTCGAATCAACCGGTCCTGCATCTGAGACAGTCGATGACATCTACAGCTACATTTTCAGAAGATGGCGCTTCAAGGAAGACAGCGAACTAAATTGCAATTTTTCAATGGAAGTACTGAAAAGTACTTTCGATGTTGCCTCTCCCGATACCAGAGTGCAGGTATGGCAGGCATTATACATTGATTGATACAAAAGAAGTACCGGGGTCAGCTGACCCCGGTACTTCTTTTGGCTTCAGAACCATTCTGTGTGGAATGCGCCTTCTTTATCCGTTCTTTCGTAGGTATGCGCACCGAAATAATCGCGCTGTGCCTGTATCATATTGCTGGAAACTCGTCTTTGTTTCATACTGTCAAAGTAGGAGACAGCGCTCAGGAACGCAGGCATCGGTATTTCGTTTTGTATCGCTGAAGAGGCGATATTGCGGAGACTCTGCTGATTGCGGGTGACGATTTTCTTGAAAAAGTCATCCAGTATCAGATTCGTAAGCCCTGGATCGCTGGTGTAGGCTTCATTGATCTTTTCAAGGAAGTGGGCACGGATTATGCATCCTTTGCGCCAAATCATGGAAATTTCACCTGGTTGGAGGTCCCAGTCGTAAATATCACTGGCTTCTTTGATGAGCCTGAATCCTTGGGAATAACACATGAGCTTGCTGATATAGAGTGCATTTTTCAGATCGTCGAGCACAGCCGCCCTGTCTGTATCCACTGTACCCATTTCTCCTGGATAGGCTTCACTGATCAGCGCACGCTCATCTATCAGGCTGGAGAGGCATCTGACAAATACGCTGTCTGTTATAAGCGATAATGGTATGCCGAGTTTGAGGCCTTCAATCCCGGTCCATTTACCTGTCCCTTTCTGACCCGCCTTGTCCAGGATCAGGTCGAGGACATAGTTGCCTTCTTCGTCCTTGAATTTCAGTATCTCTGCCGTAATTTCTATCAGATAACTGTTCAGCTCTCCTTTGTTCCATTCCGAAAATACATCGCTCATTTCATCATTGGACATCCCGAGAGCATGTTTCATGAAGAAGTAGCTCTCTGCAATGAGCTCCATATCTGCATATTCAATTCCGTTATGGACCATTTTGACGTAATGTCCGCTGCCGTCATCGCCTATGTATGACACACATGGTTTCCCGTCATCCGCTTTTGCGGCAATCTTTTCAAAAATGTGGCTGACATTGTCATATGCCTCTCTCTGTCCCCCCGGCATCAGAGAAGGGCCGTTCAATGCACCTTCCTCGCCCCCGCTTACACCCATGCCGATGTAGTTGATCTCTTTTTTTGTGAGCTCTATGTTTCTGCGACGGGTGTTTTCATACTGTTCATTACCGCCGTCGATCAGCGTATCGCCTTTTTCAAGAAGTGGTGCGACCTGTTCGATTGTCCGGTCAGTCACTTCCCCTGCCTTCACAAGCATGAGTATATTTCTCGGCTGCTTCAGATTGTCCACGAAGGATTCGAGTGTTTCGGCAATGTCAACATCTTCCTGCTTCAATTCATTCAGACGGTTTTTCCGTACATCTTCAAAAAAATCGAACGTGACGACTTTGAATCCTTTGCGGGACATGTTTTTCGCTATATTTGTACCCATTACACCAAGACCGATGACTCCAATATCATAAATCATTCAGGTTACCCCATTTCCTTCTGGACTTTGATGATTTCAATGATGAGCTCTGTGATTTTTGCGAGTTCTTCTATCGGCATCCTTTCGGCTGTCGTATGAATATTTTCATAGCCAAGGCCGAGAATTGCCGTATCGATGCCTTTTCCGGCAAAGATATTACCATCGCTTCCTCCACCGAGGCTGATCAGACTGACTTCCCTGCCGATATTCTCTATTGCTTCCGATACAGTGCTGACGACTTCCGAGTCCTCTTTTGCCTTCAGTGCGGAATACATGACTTCAGAATTCACTTCCGCACGTCCGCCAAGCTCTTCTGCTGCGTTTTCAAATGCTTCTATCATATGTTTTGTCTGGGCTTTCATCTTTTCATCGTCCAGACTGCGAGCTTCGGCCAGTATGTTGACGTAATCCGTCACGACGTTTGTCGGGCCGCCGCCTTCAAACTTTCCGATATTGGCTGTCGTTTCGGAATCTATCCTTCCCAGTTTCATCTTGCTGATAGCCTTTGAAGCTATGGTGATTGCACTGACACCCTCCTCGGGTGCAACGCCGGCGTGGGCCGTCCTGCCATGTATATGAGCTTCGATCTTGGTCTGTGTCGGCGCGGAAGTGACGACGGTGCCGACTTTTCCGGTGGAATCCACAGCATATCCGTATCTGCTTTTGAGAACAGAAGTATCAAATGCCTTTGCACCGATCAGGCCGGACTCCTCTCCTACAGTAATTACGAATTCGACGTCCCCGTGCGATGCACCGGACTCCGACAGTGAACGGATCGCTTCAATGATGGCCGCAATCCCTGCCTTGTCATCAGAACCCAGAATAGTGGATCCATCGCTGACGATGTATTCTCCTTCTATGGACGGTTTGATGCCGAGTCCGGGGACGACTGTGTCCATATGTACAGTGAAATAGACAGGCTCCGCCTTTTCGTCGTCACCCTTGAAACGCACGAAAATGTTGCCGGCGCCGTATCCTGTTTCTTTTTGTGTATCATCTTCGTATACTTCGACATCCATCTCTTTGAATATCTTGAGCAGATAGTCTGCAATTTCCCTTTCATGTCCGGTTTCTGAATCAACCTGCACCATTTCCATGAATTGATCAATCAGTCTTTCTTTATTCATTGCTTCATTCCTCCGTTACTCTGTTGATTGTCACAGCAGTGTATATTATAATAAAAAGAGCAAAAATTTAAGGATGGTAGTATGGGCAATAGAAAAACCCAAAAAATTGTTATTTGGTTCATGATTTTTCTGATCGTAGTTTCAGGTCTGCTGTTTGGTGTAAGCATGCTTACTACGATGTAACAAATTAAAGAGGTCCCTCCGGGGACCTCTTTTTATATTATACCTCTTCGCCGTATTCTTCGAACCATGCCTGAAGACCCGTGATGACACTCATCGTCTCGTGTCCTTCGATTTCATGTCTTTCGATCATATCTACAATTTTACCGTCTTTGAACAGGGCGAATGAAGGCGAGGATGGCAGGAATTCAGTCGCTTTTTCACGAACCTGCTCTGTCGCTTCCTTATCCTGACCGGCAAATACAGTCAGCAGCTGTGTTGGCAGCTTGTCATAGTTGAGGGCATGCTTTGCGGCAGGACGCGCGATGCCGCCGGCACATCCGCAGACCGAGTTGATCATGACAAGTGAAGTGCCTTCCTTGTTCAGATACTCATCAACCATTTCAGGTGTGGTCAATTCTGTATAACCGGATTCACTCATTTCGCTTCTTGCCTGGGTGACTACATCGTCCATATAGAGGTTGAAATCCATATTCATCAAAAAACTCCTTTGAGTAACTCTTCTGACATCCGAGCTACTTAGTATACTTTGACTCAATTCTATATTGAAATAAAGTTTTTGTAAAGGTCAGTAAACTGATGTGTATTCAGTTGAGTAGTTTTCAATTCTTGTTTTGACAGCTTTCAGGAACTCTCCGGCGACCAGTCCGTCAAGTATGCGGTGATCGATGGACAGGCAGAGGTTCACCATATGTCTGACTGCTATCATGTCGTCGACGATGACTGGACGTTTGACTATGGATTCCACCTGCAGTATCGCCGCCTGCGGATGATTGATGATGCCCATGGACTGTACAGATCCGAAGGCGCCTGTGTTGTTGACTGTGAATGTTCCGCCCTCCATGTGCTTTTGTGTCAACTGATGGTTCCTTCCAAGTTTGGCTAGTTCGCTGACCTGCTTTGCGATTCCTTTGATGGAAAGATCATCCGCATTTCTGATGACAGGAACATACAGCTTATCATCGCCTGCGACAGCGATGGAAATGTTGATGTCTTTGTTGACGACAATTTTATCACCCCGCCATGAACTGTTGAGCATTGGGTACTCTTTAAGTGTCTCAGCCACAGCTTTTACAAAAAAACTGAAGAAAGTGAGGTTATAGCCCTCTTTTTCTTTGAAGGAAGTCTTGTGGCTGTTTCTGACATTTACAAGATTCGTCGCATCGACTTCCATCATCAGCCATGCATGGGGGATTTCCTGACTGGACTGGACCATCTTGCCCGCAATAGCCTTGCGGACACCGGTGACGGGGATCTCTTCTCCGGCCGCAGACTGCTCAGCTTGAGGTTCCGGAGCGGGTTCTGAAACAGGAGCGCTTTCTTTTTCCTGCAATGGAGCACGCTTTTCAGACGGTCCTGCTTCTATCGCTTTCAGTATATCCTTCTTTGTGATCCTGCCCTCAAACCCCGTTCCGGTGACATCATCAAGGTTTATGCTGTTTTCATTGGCGAGCCTCATGACCACCGGTGAAATCCGTGCACCTTTTTGAGCATTGGCTTTCTCCGATGCTATGGATTCAGGAGGGGATTCATCCGGGATCCGGGGCGATTCTTCAACAGATTCTACAGCTGATTCGCCCGTTCCCCCTTCAGTTTCCATCATGCAGATTGGTGTACCGACTTCTACTGTATCCCCTTCATCCACGAGAAGTTCTTTAATGGTACCGTCAAAGACTGACGGTACCTCGGCAGTCACTTTATCCGTTATGACTTCGCACAATGCATCATATTCTTCGACAGTATCTCCTGGCTTGACGAGCCATTTTTCTATTGTGCCTTCCGTTACACTTTCACCCAGCTTGGGCATCAATATTTCTTCCATTAACCTATCCCCCTCTTAATGCTCTGCAAGTTCTTTCATTTTCGCTTCTATCTTTTCCGGATTGACCATGAATAAGTCTTCCATCGGCGGTGAATACGGCATCGATGGTACATCCGGTCCGGCCAGCCTCATTACTGGAGCATCCAGATCATACAGGCAGTTTTCTGCAATGATGGCGGAGACTTCGCTCATGACGCTGCCCTCGAGATTATCTTCGGTTACTAGAAGCACTTTGCCTGTTTTGGACGCGGCTTTAATAATATTTTCCTTATCCAGGGGATATACTGTTCTCAGGTCGAGAACTTCTGCTTCATATCCGTCTTTCGACAGCCGTTCTGCCGCCTGGAGTGCATAGTTCACACAAAGGCCATAGGTAATCACGGTGATGTCGTCGCCTTCACGTTTCACATCCGCCTTGCCGATCGGGACCGTGTAATCGCCTTCCGGCACTTCTTCCTTGAGCAGGCGGTATGCCTTTTTATGTTCGAAGAAAAGGACCGGATCATTATCTCTGATGGCAGAAATCAGCAGTCCTTTCGCATCGGCCGGTGTGGACGGTATGACTACTTTGAGGCCCGGTGTTGAAGTGAATACAGTTTCGATCGACTGCGAATGGTAGAGAGCTCCGTGGATACCGCCGCCAAATGGTGAACGGATCACCATCGGGCAGTTCCAGTCACCGTTTGAACGGTATCGTATTTTTGCAGCCTCATTCAGGATCTGGTTCGTTGCAGGAAGGATATACTCTGCGAACTGGATTTCTGCGACAGGACGTTTTCCCATCATGGCAGCCCCTATGCTTGTGCCCACAATGTTGGATTCTGCAAGCGGCGTATCAAGACATCTCAGTTCTCCGTATTTTTCCTGCAGTCCTTCTGTGACTTTGAAGACGCCGCCTTTTTTGCCGACATCCTCTCCGAGGACGAACACGTTTTCATCCTGTCCCATTTCATAGTCAAGCGCTTCTTTGATCGCCTGAAGGTAGGATATTTTAGCCATCTTTTACCTCCTCGTACACATTTATCAGTGCTTCTGAAGCATCAGGATAAGGAGCCTTCTCGGCAGTTTTGGTTGCTTCAGTCACCTGTTTTTTGAGTTCTGCGTCGAGCCCGTCAAACCATTCATCATCTGCAACCTCATGTTCAATCATATATGCTCAGAATTTTATAATGCAGTCCTCTTCCCTGATGCCTTCGCGCTCAGTCTTTTCACGGTAGGAATCATCATCATCCGAAGAATGCGCCGTAAGCCTGGTTGACATCGCTTCGATCAACGTCCCGCCTTCTCCTTTGACTGCACGTTCTCTGGCTTCCTTCACCACTTTGTAGACTGCGATCGGATCGTTGCCATCTATGTGTTCCCCATGCATTCCATACCCTATGGCTCTATCCGACAGTTTGTCAGCCCCGTACTGCAGTTCCCGGGGAACACTGATTGCATATTTGTTGTTCTCGATGATGCATATGAAAGGCAGATTATGCACGCCGACGAAGTTCAGGCCTTCATGGAAATCTCCCTGGTTTGAAGAACCCTCACCAAGTGTCGTGACCGCAACACGCTCCTCATTGTCCATCTTGAATTTGAAGCTCGCTCCGACGGCATGCAGTACCTGTGTTGCCACACAGGAGCCCTGTGTCAGGATATTATTCTCTTTTTTACTGAAGTGTGACGGCATCTGTTTGCCGCCGCTTGAGATGTCACCTTTTTTGGCAAAAGCAGAAAGCATCGTCTCTTCCGGTGTCATGCCGAAATGGGTGACAAGTGCCAGATCCCTGTAATACGGGCTGATTATATCGGCTTCCTTGTTCAGGGCATAGCCTGCCCCGACCTGTGTCGCCTCCTGCCCCTGGCAGGAGATGACGAATGGCAGTTTCCCCGCCCTGTTCAAAAGCGACATCCGCTCATCGAGTTTTCTGGCGAGAAGCATCGTGCGGTATATTTCCTTGAGGTCCTCTTTTTCGAGTCCTGCTTCTTTATAATCCATCAAGCGATTGTCCTCCTTAAACATGAATTGCGATTCCGTCTGCATCAAGCCCCAGCTCCATCAGGATTTCCCCTATGGAAGGATGGGCATGCACCGACATCCCGAGTTCAAGGGATGAGGCATCCAGGAACTTAGCCAGTGCAGCTTCATTGATCAGTTCTGTTGCACCGGGTCCGATGATTGAAACACCGAGGATGTCTTTTGTCCGCGGCTCCACAATCAGTTTGCCGAAGCCTTTTTTATCTCCTGCAATGACTGCTTTCCCGATTGCAGCAAGTGGTATCTTATGGGTCCTGTAATCAAGACCTGCATCTTTCAATTCCTTTTCTGTATAGCCGAGTGAGGCAGTTTCCGGAGATGTATATATGCATCTTGGCACTGTTTTATAATCCAGCAGATATGGTTGCCTGTCCGCCATGTGCTCCACTGCAATGATTGCTTCCTTTGTCGCAACATGGGCAAGCTGAAGGTTGCCGATGGCATCCCCCACAGCATATATATTCTTATCCTTGGTCTGGTAATGTTCATCCGTGACGATGAACCCATCCTCAAGCTCGATCTTTGTGTTCGGAAGGCCGATGTCCTCGACATTCGGCGCGCGTCCGATTGAAACAAGCACTTTGTCGAAAGTCCTTGATCCGCCGCTGATTTCAAACGTGACGTCCGAACCAGAAGTTTCCACAGAATCCTCACTGAGCGAAATGTCCGTGATGAACTCGATTCCTTTTGCTTCAAGTGATTTTCTAAGCTGTCCTGCAATATCTTTATCTTCCATAGGGATGATCTGGTCTCCAGCTTCCATGACAGTGACTTCGCAGCCGAAGTCCGAAAGAAGACTTGCAAATTCAAGTCCTATGACACCTCCGCCGACCACAGCCAACCTGGCAGGAATCTTATCAAGTGTCATCATATCATCACTGGACAGGACGATATTGCCGTCAAAAGGCAAAAAAGGCAGTCCTTTCGGGAAAGACCCTGTGGCAATCAGTACATTCTGGTTGATGAGGATTTCACTTTCCGCTTCTTCATCTTCAGAGTCCTCAACAGCGACTGTACCCGCCATGGGAGAGAAGATGGAAGGTCCCAATATACGTCCATAGCCATTGAATACGTCTATTTTATTCTTCTTCATCAACTGGTTGATGCCGCTGTGCATACGATCCACGACTTCATTTTTCCGGGCCTGGATCTTTTCCATTGAAACGTCAGGAATAAAGGACTCTATGCCGTAATCCTCTGCGTTTCTCATCGTGTTTACAACTTCGGCGGATTTGAGCATGCTTTTTGTCGGTATGCATCCTTTATGGAGACAGGTGCCCCCGAGCCGGCTTTTCTCCACAACTGCCGTCTTCAGACCGAGCTGACTGGCTTTGATCGCCGCCACATATCCGGCCGTGCCTCCACCGAGAACAACTAAATCGTATTCATGGGCCATTCTTTTTCACTCCTGTTCATAGGTCTTAACACTTTCTTCGCCGCTCATCACACGGTATGCTCCTTCAGCCAGGGCCTTCATCTCTTCCTCGCCGGGATAGACGGTGATTGGTGCGATGAATGAGACGTATGGCCTGATGAGATCGATCAGATATTTGCTGTAGGCGAGACCGCCGGTAAAGATGATCTGTTCGGCCTCACCTTTCAGGATTGCCGCCCGGGAACCGATTTCCTTGGCTATCTGCACTGCCATCGACTCATAGATCGCAATCGCGCAGCTGTCACCGTCAAGCGCCCTGTTTTCAAGTTCCAGTGCATTCTGAGTGCCTGCAAGGGATATGAACCCGCCTTCTTTAGTGATGACTTCGTATGCTTCATCGTAGTCCAGCCTGTTGTCGATGATATATTTTGCGAACGCACCATTGGGAAGGGAGCCGCTCCTGTTCGGGCTCATGGGCCCCTCGCCGGAAAGACCATCATTCACATCGATGACTCTCCCCTTCTGATGCGCACCGGCAGTTATGCCGCCGCCCATATGGCATATGATAACATTTATGTCCCCGTATTCTTTATTCACCGATTCCGCATACTTTCTTGCTACCGATTTCTGGTTAAGCGCATGGAAGATGGATTTCCGTTCTATCCCTTTCAGCCCGGTCATACGCACTTCATCAATGAGTTCATCGACGACCACGGGATCGGTAATCACGGCTTCGCAGCCGTATTTTTTCCGGAATCTGTCGGCTATGAGACCGCTCATGTTGGAAGCATGTCTGCCGTAGGTGCTTTCTGACAGATCTGAAACCATCTGTGGGCTGATATTATATGTGCCGCCCTCGATCGGTCTCAGAGTGCCGCCGCGTGCACTTACGATATCAATGGAAGACGGATCGAACTTTTGGCCGTCCAGGAATGAGAGTATGGCATCCAGACGGTATTCAATCTGTTCCGGCATGGGTTTTACAGTTTGCTCTGCCGGATGGCTGAGTGTATCTTCGGCGATGTTTGTCAGGTTATTGTAGATTGCAATCTTGGTCGATGTACTTCCAAGATTGAGAACGAGAATATTATATTGCATCAGTGGCGGTTACCTCCTGCTGAAGGGGGTAATTTCATTTTTCGAAAACGTGCTCTTGACTCTCATCATGCTGTCGATACGCTCTTCTGCAAGCCTGTCAGCAGCCACTGCCGGCGTCACACCGTCACGCGTGGCAATATTGAAGATTTTATCCATCTGATCGTAGACGCCCTGCACTTTGGCTTTGGCGCGCTCTTTGTTGTACCCTTGGAGTTCATCTGCCACATTGATGACACCGCCGCAGTTGACTACGTAATCCGGTGCATAGACGATATTTCGCTCTTTGAGCATTTCGCCGTGTCTGTCATCTTCGAGAAGCTGGTTGTTTGCACTTCCGCACACCGCTTTCACTTTCAGTGCCGGTATCGTTTCATCATTGAGGATGCCGCCGAGTGCACATGGAGCGAAAATGTCCGCCTCGACATCATAAATTTCCTCAATGCCCACGGCTTTGGCCCCGAAGTCATTCACAGCCCTGTCGATTGCATCCTGACTGATATCTGTAACGACGAGTTTCGCACCTTCTTCATGCAGATGGCTGCAGAGGTTGTACGAAACGTTTCCCACACCCTGCACTGCTATCGTTTTCCCTTCAAGTGAATCATCACCGAATGCCTCTTTGGCAGTCCTCTTCATAGCCATGTACACCCCAAAGGCAGTCATAGGGCTTGGATTTCCGCCGGTACCGTAGGATTCACTCATGCCGCAGACATAAGGTGTCTCCTGATAGATCAGGTCCATGTCGGCTACAGTGGTTCCCACATCTTCTGCAGTGATATATCTGCCGTTCAGGCTGTTTACATACCTTCCGAGAGCTCTGAAGAATGCTTCGGATTTATCTTTTTTGGCATCACCGATCACAACGGTCTTGCCTCCTCCGAGATCAAGGCCTGCCGCCGCATTCTTATATGTCATGCCGCGCGCCAGGCGCAGCACGTCTTCGATTGCTTCTTCCTCAGTTTCATAATTCCACATTCTGCAGCCGCCGAGAGCCGGTCCGAGTGTCGTATCGTGTATACAGATAATCGCTTTCAGCCCGCTTGCCTCATCGTGACAGAAAATCAGTTGTTCGTAATCTTGTTCCACCATTTTTTCAAATATCATTATAAGCACTCCCGTTGATTAATATTATGAAATCTTCATCGCAAGTCTGATTGAATTGTATTTATCCTCTGCACTGTCTGCCCTTGATGTTAATACTATCGGGACAGATGCGCCAGTAATAACGGATGCAACTCTGGCCCCCGCCGAGTAGACCAGCGATTTATAAAGGACATTCCCGGCATCGATATTATGGACGATAAGTATATCCGCATCCCCGGCGACTTCAGATGCCATGCCTTTATGTTCAGCGGCCTTTTTCGATATTGCAAGGTCATACTGCAGAGGGCCGTCTATCAAAGTTTCCGGATCCTTCTCTCTGCTCGTTCTTATAATGGCCTCAGCATCAGTCGTGGAAGGGATTTTACTGTTCACCTTTTCAACTGCTGACAAAAGGGCAATCTTCGGCTGCATCATCCCCAGTTTCCGTGCACATTCCGTAGTATTCTGGATGATTGCCATCTTCTGCACCCTGTCGGGGGCAATATTCATTGCCGCGTCGCTGAGCAGGATTGCCTTATGGTAGTTCGGAAGATCGAATAAAGCCGTGTGGCTCAGCAATCCCCCCCTGATGAGTCCATGTGATTTATTCAGTACTTCCTTCAGGATTGCCGAGGTTGAAATCAGCCCCTTCATGAGAATATCTGCCTTACCTTCTGCAGTGAGCCCCACAGCGATTGCCGCTGCCTCTTCATCACTTGCAGAATGATGGATGGTCACACGGCCACCATCAATGAGTCCCTCATCAAACGTTTCGAGCATTCCTTCAAGTCTTGATCTGTCATCGACAAGATGAAATCTCATGTCCGTTTCCTTATAGAGACGAAGAACAGGCCGGAGTACATCCATGTCAGCCGCCTTACATATTGAAAGCGTTGTCATTTCATCTTTGTACTCTGAGAATATTTCATCAAATTTCATTATGCTGCCTCCCCTGTATATTTTATTATACATCTCCCATAATCAAAATACATGATTTTAACCAAACATGGAATATTCTGAAGTTTTAAAACAATAGGTTATTTTAAAGTGATGTGTCGTTCATGTATAATGTGTACTATCTATGAAACACAGGTGATTCAATGAAAAAAATGATAGCTTTGATAATTCTGGTCGTCCCGGTATTCCTCGCTGGTCTGGGCATAAAATACATGAGGGACAGCATGTTCGGCGTCGTGAATGATCCCTTCACGCTCACTGTCATCCAATTTGCCGTGGGGCTCGGCTTGACGATATTCGGTGTATGGTTCATCGGCGGCTATGTGCTCCACCGTGAGAGGAAGAATAAAAGAGCACAGGGCCGTTTTTCCGAACAGGGTGAAAAAAAGAGGAAACCCCAGCAAAAATAAGAGGCGGAGTGCTCCGCCTCTTATTTTTGCTCTTTGATGAGAGTCTTTGCATTTTCAAGCGCTGCATCTGTGACATCGGAACCGCTCATCATCCGTGCTATTTCATATATATGATCTTTCTGATTGAGGTACCCGGCCGTTGAAGCCGTGCGTTCGTCCGTCGTCTTTTTTGTTACATACAGGTGGTTATCGGCAACAGCTGCAGCCTGCGGAAGATGCGATATGACCAGAACCTGCCTGGCTTTGGACAGAAGTTTCATCTTTGCTGACATCTTCGTTGCCACAGCACCGCTGACTCCTGTATCTATCTCATCAAGAATCAACAGGGAGTGTCTGTCGAATTCTGTAAAAATTGTCCTGACAGCGAGCATCACCCGGGAGATTTCACCGCCGGAGGCGATGCTGTTCATGGATTTCAAAGGCTCACCCTTGTTGGGAGAGAAAAGGAACCTGACATCTGAGTACCCTCTTTGGTCGAATGTCCCCTCTTTGACCTCGATCTCAAAGTCCGCATCAGGCATGTCAAGGTCCTGAAGCTCTTTTTTGATCCGGGTTTCGAGAAAATGCTTGCGTTCCAACCTGTAATTCTGGAGGAAACTTGCCAGTTTCTCCATTTCAGCCAGTGCAGCTGATTTTTCCTGTTCCAGTTTCTCGAAGGACTGGGCGATATTTTCAAGCTGCTGGATATCCTCATGAAGGGATTCTCTGAGTTCGATAAGCTCCATTATATTCCTGTTATATTTACGCTTCAGGTTGTTCAGGGAGGAGAGTCTCATCTGCTTTTCATTATATGCCTCCTCATCGTAATCCACATTCGACAAGTCCCCCGCCACCTTGCTGTCGAGCTCATTCAGAAGATGGTAGGCTTCAAGGATGGTTTCTGTGAAATCCGTATAGGAATCATCGAACCTGCCCATGGTTTCGATTGATTTGTGGATTTCGTACAGCATGACCTGCGGCGAATACTCGGAAACCAGCTGGGAACGCATTATGGAGAGTGCTTCATGTATCTTTTCATAGTTATTGAAGTAGCTGATTTCCTCTTCCAGCAGTTCCTCTTCACCCTGGATGAGATCCATGGAAGAAAGTTCATCGTACTGATGCCTGTACAGGTCCAGCTGCTGCATGCGGTTGCGGTCTTTGTATTCCAGATCAAGAATGCGTGTCTCCAGCTCTTTGAATTTCCTGTAGCTCTCTTTATACTGCCGGAATTTTTCCTCTTCATCGATTCCGATGAACCGGTCAAGATATACAATATGCATACCGGACTCCAGCGCTTCATTCTGTGATGACTGTGAGTGGATGCTTATCACTTCGTTCATGATCATCCTGAGAGCGCCCAGAGTAATCATGCGGGAATTGATCTTGATGATGCTCTTTCTGTTCTGCATGATTTCCCGGCGGACAATATAAAGCTCCTCTTCCGGGATATCATTTTCAGCAAGGAGTTTCTTCACTTTCCCTGATTCAGGAAAATCAAAAACCCCCTCGATTACGGCACCTTCAGTTTCAAACCTTATATCGTCCACGGAAGCCCGTTTTCCGTCCAGATAGCGGACAGCCTCAATGATCATGGATTTTCCCGCCCCTGATTCACCGGAAATGACCGTCAGACCATTATTAAATTCAAGTTCGATATTTTTAAGAACTGCGAAGTTCTTTATATTCAGGCGTATAAGCAAAGCTACCACTCCAATTAGATCAGATTAAAGATTCGGTCTTTGATTTCCATCTGTGCATCTTCATCCCTGCATATCAGAAGACACGTGTCATCGCCGCATATGGTTCCGATGACCTCCTCCCACTCCAGCTGGTCGATTATTGCACCGATGGACTGGGCATTGCCCGGCAGTGTTTTGAGCACCAGAAGGTTGCCGGTATAATCCAGCTTGACGAAACTGTCCATCAGATATCTGCCGAGCTTCTCCAGTGGATGGAATTTCCGGTCCTTGGGCATGCTGTATATATAGGAACCGCTCGGCGCAGGTACTTTTATGAGCTGTAGTTCCTTTATGTCCCGTGAAACCGTTGCCTGGGTGACGTTGAAATTGTATTCGTTCAACTTCTCCACCAGGTCCTCCTGTGTTTCAACCTTTCCGTTTGTGATGATTTCCCTGATTTTTATCTGTCTGATTGACTTGTTTGACATGGGCTGTCCTCCTCGATTCCCTTTGTATATTTATTCATATAATATCATAAAGCTTATGAATATAACACAAAAAAGAGCATTCAACCGTAAACAACCGGTTGAATGCCTTTTTCATCAATGGACGCAGCGTGACGGCGCCCATGACTCAGATGCAGTAAATATTCAATATTGCCTTTCCCGCCTTTTATCGGAGAGCGTTCCAGACCCAAAGGGACGAGCCCGAGAGCTGAGCACTCATCCATCACTCTGCTGATGACTGTTTCGTGTGTCTTCAATGAATGGATGATACCTTCCTCTTCCCGCTCTTCCAGGTAGGACTCAAACTGCGGTTTGATTAGTGCAACGATATCATATTCATGATTGAATAATTCCACAATATGGCGGAGTATGGGGACGATGGATGTAAATGAAACATCTATAGTGAAAACACCGGGCGGTACATCAAAGTCTGATTCCACTGTTCCTTTGAAGTTGGTCTGTTCCATTACAGTGACTCTTCCATCTGTACGGAGTCTGTAGTCCAGCTGATTTGTACCGACATCGACTGCGTAGACATGTACTGCCCCATTTTTCAGGGCACAGTCGGTGAACCCGCCTGTGGAACTGCCGATATCAGCGACGATGCTTCCTTTAACATCCAGGTCGAAGGCTTCCAGTGCCCGTTTAAGTTTTATACCGCCCCTGGAAACGAAGGGACGGATATTTTTGAAACGGACATTTGCTTTCCCGGGATCAATCATTTCTGAAGGTTTGTAGACAGGAGCATCATTATTGAGCACTTTTCCCGCCATGATGATCCTTCTTACATCCTCCAATGAACCGAAACTGAACTCCTGATAAACATATTCATCAATTCTTAACTTCTTTTTCATCCGTCTGCTCCATCAGGGTTTTAGACTGCAATATGATATTCGACACTGATATACCGAGATCTTCAAGCAGTTTGTTTACATCACCGTGTTCGACATATTCGTTCTCGATGCCGATGCGTTTTATAGGATTGGTGAAATGGTGATCTGCCATGAACGATGCAATCATACTGCCAAGTCCACCGGCAAGCATTGATTCCTCGACGGTAACGAGCGGCATATTACTGACACCGAGAGCAAGCAACATCTTTTCATCGAGGGGTTTTATGAACCTCGCATTGATCACCCTTGCATCAATCCCTGCTTCCTTGAGTGCTGCGGATGCATCGATTGCGAGGTCCAGGGTCGGCCCGAAGGAAATGATTGCCATATTCTCACCGGAGACGACCTCCTCCCATTCTCCAAGCCTGAGAGGCTCCCTCTGTTCACCCATATCCAGACCTTTTACGTTTCCTCTCGGATAACGTATGGCAGCCGGACCTTCATGCCGGAGCGACAGATCGATCATCTGGGCCGCTTCAATTTCATCTTTAGGCATCATGAGTACCGTATTAGGAAGAGGTGAAATGAAGCTGATATCAAACACTCCCTGGTGTGTTTCTCCGTCTGCACCAACCAGCCCGCTCCTGTCTATGCCGATCAGTACATTCAGGTTTTGTCTGTCAACGTCATGGAGAAGCTGGTCATAACCGCGCTGGAGGAACGTGGAATAGATTGCAAGGTATGGCCGCATGCCGCTTGCGGCAAGTCCACCTGCCATGGTTACAGCATGTTGTTCGGCTATTCCGACATCGAAGAACTGTTCTGGCAGCTCGTTTTGGAATTTTGTCAGTTTGCTGCCTACCGGCATCGCCGGGGTCAGTGCTACGATGCGTCCGTCCTCTTTGGCATACTGCAGCATTGTATTCGACATGAATTCACTCCAAGAAGGGGTCGTCTTGCTGCCAAGCACTTCACCGGTATCGATCTTATATGGTCCGAGGCCATGCCATTTGCCGAGCTTATCCACTTCGGCAGGGTGATATCCTTTCCCCTTTTTAGTAATTACATGCACTACAACGGGGCCATTGTAATCCTTGGAGGATTTGATTGCCTGTGCAAGATCCTCAAAGTCATGACCATCAACCGGGCCGATGTACTTTATACCGAGTTCTTCGAAAAATATACCGTTGATCACGAGATATTTCATGCTGTCCTTGATCCGGTCGGCCATATCCCTGAGTTTCGATCCGACCTGCGGGAGGCGGTTGATGAAATCTTCAATATCATGTTTCACACGGTTATATTGCGTATTTGTGCGCATCCTGCCCAGCATATTATGCATAGCGCCCACATTCGGTGCTATGCTCATCTCATTATCATTGAGTATGATGGTCATGTTTGTCCTGTCGGAACCGATGTGATTCAGCGCCTCAAGGGCCATACCGCCTGTCAAAGCGCCATCACCGATTACCGGGATGATATGATGGGTTCCCCCCTGGATATCCCGGGCTTTCGCCATACCCATTGCTGCTGAAAGCGAAGTGGATGAATGGCCGGCTTCCCAGACATCATGTTCCGATTCACGCATTTTAGGGAATCCGCACAGCCCCTTATACTGTCTCAGTGTATCAAAATCACTGATGCGTCCGGTCAGGATTTTATGAATGTATGCCTGATGCCCGACGTCGAACAGTAATTTGTCATCCGGGGAATCAAAATATTTATGCAGTGCAATCGACAGCTCCACCACTCCGAGGTTGGCGCCGATGTGGCCGCCTGTCTCAGAACATGACTGGATCAGGAATTCTCTGATGTCCTGCGCCAGTTCTTTCAGTTCTTCATCACTTTTACCTTTCAAAAATGATGGATTTTCTATACTATACAGGTTCATATAGCAACCACCTTTGAATTTGCTAATGCCAATTATACCACTATTGGATAAGACTAAAAAACAAAAAAGTGATAATTCATTATTATGAATTATCACTTTTCTCTTACAGCAAACATCTGCAGTACGCTGTAAAGCTCACCGATATCAAGTTTTGAAGAGAGTAATTCAAGTATCCCTTCAGCTTCAACCTTCAATAAATCCAGCTGTTCTTTTGCGCCATCCAGTCCATATGTACTGACATATGTAACTTTCCCTTTTCTTGCATCGCTTCCTGAAAGTTTACCGGTTTTGGACATATCCCCTTCAACATCAAGAATATCATCCCGGATCTGGAACAGGATGCCAAGATATTCCGCGAACCTCAGAAGGAGCGTCTTCGTGCTGTCATCGGCACCCGCGATGATTGCAGCAGATTCTATCGGCGCACTGATGAGCCTGCCGGTTTTATGACGATGGATCATGACAAGTTCATCCATCGTTATATCTTTCCCTTCGGCATCGATGTCAAGCATCTGGCCGCCAATCATACCGCTCTGTCCTGCAGCAGCAGAGATGGCCTGTACGAGCTGGATACGGATATCGGCATCAAGTGTTTCATCCTGTGCCAGTATATTGAAGCTTTCAGTGAGGAGATTATCACCCGCCAGAATTGCCGCAGCCTCCCCGTACACCTTATGGTTTGTAGGCAAACCGCGTCTGTAGTCATCATCATCCATGGCAGGGAGATCGTCGTGGATCAGTGAATAGGTATGGATCATTTCAACAGCCGCAGCAGCAGACAGCCCCGCTGCAGGATCGAGCCCGAATGACTTCAATGTGGCAAAGACCAGATATGGCCGGAAGCGTTTGCCTCCCGCCTCCACTGAATAGGTGCTGGCTTTCTTTATGACGTTTGAGACATTCCCTCCGTTGAGGTGTTCCAGTATAAGACTTTCCGCTTTATCATTATACTGCTTCAGATCCTTATTCATCCCCATCGTCCTTCCGGTTCAGTGATTCTACTTTAAGCTCTGCATCTTTCAGGATCTTATCACACTCCGAAGACAATTCTACTCCTCTCTGGTACAGTTTGAGCGATTCCTCAAGTGAAACCTCATCTTCATCCAGCTGCTTTACGATCTTTTCCAGAGACTGCATTTTCTCTTCGAAAGTTTCTGTTTTATTCTCTGTCATCTTTTTTCACCTCTGTTACTTTGGATCTGACTTTCCCTTCGGCAAGCCTTGTCTCGATCTCATCGCCTGGGGCAAGTGCCCGGGCCTCACGGACGATGTCACCATTGCTCGTGGTGAATGAATATCCGCGGAGCAGTGTATTTGTGGGACTGAGCGAGTTGAGCAGTTCTATTGTGGCGCCCAGCTGCTTTTTCCTCCCGTCAATCTTGTCATCAATTCTTCCGTCAAGCTTTTCCCTTGCTTCATCCTGTATTTCTTTGTACCTGGCAATCCTGGGACCGGGATTCCTGTACCCCACTTTTTCGCTCATTCCGGTTTGACGGTATCTTTTATCCCTCAGTATCAGATCGGTCTTCGTGTCAAGATTCGTCCTCAGAGTCGCTAGTTTTTCCGTCTGCTGGTCATAGAGCAGTCCAGGGTTTTTAAGTTTGTAGTAGTTAGACAGCCCTTCGAGTCTGTTTTTATGGATGACAATCCGATTTTTGATGCTGCGCATCATGAAAGTGACGGATTTTGACAGGCTGTCCTCAATATCCCGGGCATCAGGAACCGCCACTTCAGCCGCAGCCGTCGGTGTTGCAGCCCGCGCATCCGCCAGAAAATCAACGAGTGTCGTATCCGTCTCATGTCCGACGCCTGTAATTACCGGTGTATTCATTTCAAATACTTTCAACGCCACGGATTTTTCATTGAAAGTCCAGAGATCTTCTATGGAACCGCCGCCCCGTGCAAGAATGACAAGGTCGCTTCCGAGGCCATCGGCGTAGGCAAGACTCTCGATGACAGCCTGTCTGCTGCCGCGTCCCTGCATCAGCGTATTGATCAGTGACACTTTAACAAGAGGATACCGGCGGCGGAACGTCGTCAGCATATCGCGATATGCGGCACTCGTTTCGGAACTGATGACTGTTATGTGTTCCGGATACCGTGGCAGCGGTTTCTTGTGTTCGGCATCAAAATACCCTTTTTCAGCCAGCTCTTTCTTATCCTTTTCCAGCTGTTCGAATAAAAGGCCGATGCCGTCGATTTCCATCGCATCCACGTAAATCTGATACTGTCCGCTCGATTCATAAATGCTGATCCTGCCCTGGATGAGGACCCCCTGCCCGTCTTCGGGGTCAAATTTCAGGCCATTAGCACTCCGAGAGAACATAATGGCCCGTATGACAGCATTCCCATCCTTTAGTGCAAAGAAAATGTGACCGCTGGTATGTTTTTTTACGTTTGATAATTCGCCTTTGATAAAGACCCGTGTCAAATACGGGTCCTGGTCGAATTTATATTTTAGATACTTGGTCAAAGCACCTACAGACAGATACTTATTGTTCTCCATATGGATTTTCATCCGTTTCTCTTACGAAGTTCTTGAG
>Ga0079225_10000324_pt1 | contig 25457 bp, 27 predicted proteins | sample Poulit2012_FD_76344 | JGI IMG/M metagenome (GOLD analysis project Ga0079225, IMG submission 76344) | Agricultural soil microbial communities from Georgia to study Nitrogen management - Poultry litter 2012 | ecosystem: Environmental > Terrestrial > Soil > Agricultural land | place: USA: Georgia... | reverse complement strand
TAGAGCCATTTGCGCGTCGTTGAGCTAAAGCATCAGGTAGGTCGGTGTCTTGATAGCCCTCGACTCTAGCGGTCCCTGCCCCTACCAAAATTACGTCTGCTTGTGCCCTTAAAAGTTGAAATACTCGAAGATCCGCGTCGCCGTTAATTGAGCCAGAGCGGCCATCAGCGCCAATGACCGAACCATCCAGGGTGGAAATGAAGTTGGCGCGCAGCCAGCGGTCTCCGGTCGATGTAGTGACCGCTGGCTGGTCATAGAGTTCCCAAAGTTGTGGCTCATGTTCCACAAATGGAATTACTGACCCTGGTTCAATATATCGCGCGTCTTCACCTGGCTTCCTCTGATTAATTAACACTCGCAATGCCGGCAGGAGAGATTGCGCGTCGATCATGAGGACATCATGGCCTAACTTGGCGTTAGGAGCCAGTAGAGGCGGTCAACTTTTCCGCAACTTGGCGTTTCACCCGTCCCAGCATGGCGTGCATTCCCCGCATACGTAGCATGCTCACAATCTTGGTCAACCCCAACTGTTCGGGGAAAGTGTCGGGGACAGCCAAGATTTCTTGCGCCGAAAGACCATTGAGACCAGTGTGTAAAATTCCGGCGAATCCGCGCGTGGTGGGAGCCTCAAGAGGAGCCGAGAAGAACAGAGATACGTGCTCGTCGTCCGCAATTTCAATCGTGAGAAACAGCGGAGACTGGCATTCAGGAACGGGTTCTAATAACTCCGGATGATTTTGATACCGCTCAGGAAGGTCAGGTAATTCTTCACTGAGTTCAAGCAGGAGTTGCAGGCGATCGTTCTCGCCTAGATCCTGAAAATCATCGACTAGTTCCGCTAACGCCGCGGGTAGATTCTGACTCATGCAGCCTCCGGATCGGACAGTTCAATGGGAACGCCAACTGCTGAACCCCATTCGGTCCACGATCCATCGTAGTTTCGTACGTTTTCAAAGCCAAGAAGGTAACGCAACACAAACCACGTATGTGCTGAGCGTTCACCAATACGGCAGTAAGCTATAACCGGGTGTTCGCGGTCAAGTTCCAATTCGTTGACGTAGATTTCTTCTAATTCGGCGCGAGATTTGAAGCGGCCGTCTTCTTGGGCCGCTCGCGACCAGGGTACTGAGTGCGCGGTGGGAATATGGCCTGCGCGCAGCGACCCCTCTTCCGGGTAGTGGGGCGCTGTTGTTCGGCGTCCGGCGTACTCATCAGGGGAGCGAACATCAACCAGGGGCTCGCTACCAATTGAATCCAATACCTGAGATTTAAAGGCGCGGATCTGGCTATCATCGCGCTCGATCACCGGGTATTCAGTTGCTGCTCGCTGTGGCACTTCGCGCGTTAGCGGCCGATCTTCGGCAATCCAAGCGTCACGTCCGCCGTCCATTAGGCGCACATCTTCGTGTCCGAAGAGTGTGAATACCCACAGCGCATAGGCAGCCCACCAGTTAGACATGTCGCCGTAAATGACGACTGTGTCGTCGCGCGAAATCCCCTTGGCGCTGCACAGGGCCGCGAAACCTTCACCGTCCACGTAGTCACGCGTGACGGGATGGTTGAGGTCGGTGTGCCAGTCAATTTTTACGGCTCCGGGAATATGGCCGGTTTCGTAAAGCAAGACGTCTTCATCAGATTCAACGATCACGAGCCCGTCGGTATTGAGGTTGTTTTCCACCCACTGGGTTGTAACCAGTCGGCTAGGTGAAGAATATTCTTGAAACTTCTCTGTTGAATCAAATGGTGCGGGCACCGGATTACCTCCCTGGAAAATAGTGACCTCTCCAGCCTAATCCTGTGCATAACGCTGCGGTTAGTGGGGGAGTGGCAGCACCTGAATTATCAGTCATTTTTGATCATGGTATATCCTAATGCCGGCGTTCGTTCGTGCGCTAAGTAAAGCGCTGCGCTGCTCGTAGGCGGGTTGTGTGGCTTCACCCACCCAAGGAGAAAAATGAAAAAACTTTCTCGCATGACGTTGCTCGGTGCCACAGCATTGATTGCATCGTTAGTACTCAGTTCCTGTGGTTCAGATAGCGACGAAGAATCTCAGTCCCAACCCACTGCCGAAGAAACCAATGAGGGTGCGGAGGCGGAAGATGCTGACGACGCTCAAGATGAGGCTAAAGAAGAAGCCGACGAAACCGACGAAGACTCCGAAACAGACGGAGATTACCAAGTCCCTGATTGGGGCTACCCCATCGAAGAGTCAGGGGAAAAGATGGGCACAATCGAAAACGACACCGTCAGAATTGATGTGTGGGAAGTCGATCGAGGAAAATCGACTAAGGACTCCATGATGGCTGATCCAGATTCAAATGAGCCCCTTATTCAAGAGGGCGACCAAGTGCTGATTTACCAATACATCATGACTAACACGTCCGATGAAACAATTCCTTTGAGTACCTCTCTCATGCAGATGAGTGAAGAATATGCTGGCTCGAAGTTCATTCACGGTGCGACCGCTATTTCTGATTCGTCGTGGTTGGACGAGTTAGGTCTGCATGACATCGGTGTTGCAGAAATGGACGATAACGGCATCTACCTGCTTGAGCCCGATGAGTCTGTTGCGCATGCCAGCATCTTTGAATTCCAAGAAGATGAGTTAACGATTAAAGCCGACGTTACGCCCGTTGATGATGACGGGGACCTGGATCATGACAACGCCATAATGGAACGCGAAACGGTAACGATCGATGTGAAGTAGTCGCGGCAACTTCATTGGGCAGTGGACCAGAGCATGGGTCCACTGCCCACTTTTTACTTTATGGGGGAAAGTAGGACCATGAAGTCGCAGGATGAAAATAGCAGCGCTTTGACTCACGTTAACGACCGTGGCCAGGCGCACATGATCGAAGTTGGTAGTAAAGACATCACGTCGCGGCAGGCGCGGGGTCGCGGGAGAGTGATATGTGGCCCAGAGACGGTCGATGTTTTAAAGGCTGGTGAGCTGCGTAAAGGCGACGCGTTGGCTGTGGCACGTATCGCTGGTATTGCAGCGGCTAAGCGCACCTCCGATCTCATTCCCCTGTGTCATCCCATTGCGATTACAGGTGTCGATGTCGACGTGGAAGTCTGCGAAGACGCCGTAGAAATAACAGCAACAGTGAGTACCGCAGACAGAACAGGAATCGAGATGGAGGCGTTGACCAGCGTGAGTGTGGCAGCGTTGAACATTATTGACATGGTGAAGGGGATTGACCGCGGGGCGCACATTGGCGAAGTGGTCTTGGAGTACAAGAGCGGCGGCAGATCAGGAACGTGGCAGCGCGGCTAAAGGTCATCCTCCAGCGAAGGGCGGTAGGACGTCCAGAGTCGCTGCATCAGTTAATTCCGTCTCTGTTGCCTCTTTCGCCAACGGCGTGCCGTTGAGAAGCAACGAGGAGATTCCAACGATGCGGGTAAATTCCGCGCCATAGTCTTCGCTGGCTTTAGCAAGGGCGTCTGCGGGAGTGGGCGCTGTCCGGATTTCCGTTTCAGTACCGGCAGCTGCGCGGGCGGAAGCAAAATAACGCAAAGTGATCTGGTGCATGGCTCTTTCACTAATGTGGTGGCGTGCTACTACCAGGCACTATAACCGCGAAGCGTTTAAAACGTTTAGTACACGGGCTGGTCAGGTGCGACGTCTTTGACCCATTTCAGGATCCCGCCGGCGAGGTTGTAGACCTCTTCATGTCCGGCTGCTCGCAGGTGTGTGGCTACTTGGTCGGAGCGAACTCCGCTGCGACACATTATGACCAGCGGGGCGTCTTTTTCTCCGCCTACACCCTGTGAGAGAGCAGTGTCCATCTCGATGTGTTCTGCATCGGGTATCGATACGATATCGCGTTCAAAATCTGTGCGTACGTCGATGAGCCGAGCGCCTGGTTTGGTTAGAAAGTTTTGTAAATCTTGGGGGAGTAGTTCGGTATTGGACATTGGGGTCGCTTTCTCTTTGGTCCTTGAGGACGACAGTGCTCGCCACCGCTGTTCGACGTCGTGTTGCGTTAGGTAGTTGCCGGGAGAGCAACTGGGGCATTCGGGGCTGGCATTGACAGGTATGTAGTCCCACGTCCCAGCTAGCCCGTCATAGGTGGCAAGGCGGCCTCGAAGTGGTGTGCCGACGTCTGCAATGAGTTTTATTGTTTCTAATGCCTGAGTCGTGCCAACCAGTCCGGGCAGAGCCCCCAGTACGCCGCCTTCAGCGCAACCGGGAACGGAGCCGGGTGGAGGAGGTGTGGGGTAGATGCATCGGTAGCACGGGCCATTACGGGCGTGAAATATTGTGAGGGCCGCAGTGAATTGGAAGATCGCCGCCCAGACATAGGGCTTTTCTGTTGCAACACAGGCGTCGTTGAGCAGATAGCGCGTGGGAAAGTTATCCGTCCCATCGACGATGATGTCGAATTGGCTGAGAACATCGAAAACATTGTCGATCGTTAGCCGCCGGTCAAACAACACCACATTGGTATTGGGGTTGAGTTCGGCAATAAATTCGGCGGCTGAGTCAACTTTGTGCCTACCAACGTCGCGGGTTGCATGAATCACTTGCCGCTGCAGATTTGATAATTCGACATGGTCGTCATCGATGATCCCCAGCGTGCCCACCCCGGCAGCCGCCAGGTACGTCAAAACGGGTGCACCCAACCCGCCAGCACCCACAACGAGCACGCGAGCGTCAGCGAGTTGTTCTTGCCCTGCTGCGCCAATGTGTGGCAACAGAAGGTGGCGTGAATAGCGTTCACGCTGAGTTGAGGGGGGTTCACCGGTCATGTATCTACGGTAAGTCTCTTGCTTTCAAAGCACAGAATCGAGTGCCGATGATTGGGGATGGTGGGCGATACTGGGATCGAACCAGTGACCTCTTCCGTGTCAAGGAAGCGCGCTACCACTGCGCCAATCGCCCGGGTAAAACGGATGTCGAGGTGGAGACGGGATTCGAACCCGTGTCGACGGCTTTGCAGGCCGTTGCCTCGCCTCTCGGCCACTCCACCAGCGTGGCCTAACAACCTGCCCAACAGGCTGGGCCTCTCGAGCGGACGACGGGATTCGAACCCGCGACCCTCACCTTGGCAAGGTGATGCGCTACCAGCTGCGCCACGTCCGCATTACGGAACAACAACTTACCTTGTCTGTTTTGTGAAGTTCAACTGGGGGTCTTCACGAAACTGAAGGCGTTTTGTTGCGCCAGTGTGGAACTTTAGCGGACGCGGCGTCACCGCGTCCAACCCGGGGTCTACTGTAGAGATGTGGTTGATGGTTTCCCGCATGAACAGGCCGAATTCTCCCAGTTTCGAGCGCGTGGCGTCGTCGAGTGTGTTGATGTTTTGGAACAACCCGAAAAACTCTCGACGGGGTGGTGGGTTGTCGTTGCGGAGTTTGAAGGGCGAGTTCGAGCTTGGCGGTTTGAAAAAGTTGAAAGAAAACCACCCGCTATTGGTGGCGAACAGGGTGCGTTATGGACCGGGGTTTCTCCGCAATCGTGGGCAAGCACGCTGAACCGCCTGGAGTACGTGGAGCGGGTGCATGAGATTCAGCGCGAGATTGCAGCCGGTGAGATCCAACAAGCCAATCTGACGCGGGTCATCCAAGCTCGGTTGGGGCCAGGAGAGATCAGCGGGGCAGAACCCTCGGCGGCCGCCTTATATCGAAAGATCAATCGCCACCACAGCGCTCCATACGCCGGTTACGTGCATGTGGGACAACATCGCGGGGAAGAAGAGTCGATCTGGTTAGTTTCCGCCTCACCGGAAAAATACTTCGCTCATAACAAGGATTATTTTCTATCGACGCCCATTAAAGGCACTGGCCGAACTTCAGCCGATATAGCGACTAAGGACGACGCAGAATCTTTGCTGGTAGCGCGAACGATGGCCACAGAATTGCAGACTGTTGCGTCGCCCGACACCATTGACGTTTCCGACCCGTATTTCGTGTCCCATCCAGGGCTTGTGCATTTGGTGCGGGAAATTTCAGGACAGTTGGAAAATCCGCGTAACTCCACGTTTTGGCGGGAACTCTTCATGCAGTGTTTTCCTCCGCTTTCGGTGGCAGGCGTCCCACGACTGGCAGCCAAAGATGTTATTTCAGCCTGCGAGAGAGGTAAGCGGGGGCCATATTGCGGCGTATTTGGATGGGTAGATGGCGATAACGATGAAAGCGAATTGGCGGTAACGATCCGCAGCTTTTGGTGGCGTGATGGCACAATAAATTTTGGTAGCGGCGCCGGAATCACTGCCGGGAGCGTTCCCGAAAAGGAATGGGAAGAGACCCAGTTGAAAGCTCAGCGTCTACTGAATCTAACGACGTCGTGACTAAACTGAAGAGCCATGACGACGATCGTGTGGGCTGACGGCCGAATCTATGACGCTGACGAACCCATAGTCAGCGGACTGGATCGATCTTTGCTTCTGGGTGTTGGCGTATTCGAGACCATGGCAGTTGAAAAAAGTGGGCCTTTCGCTGTTACGAGGCACCTCGATCGTTTACAGGCCTCCTCACTTGCCCTCGGCTTGCCCATTCCACCTCTCACGAACATCCGCGACGCAGTAGCCGACGCTGTTGACGCCTGGCGCCAGCACAACTCACCAGGGCAACGAGGTCGTTTACGGCTCACCATCACGGGCGGACCAGGGCCGATGGGATTGACCATGACGGACGTCGTGCCGACTGTTTTAGTATCAATCTCCCCCGCACAGCCTGCTGGCATCGGTCAGGGGATTAGTGCTGTCACATCCCCGTGGAGCGTGAACCCAAACACGCCTTTGGCGGGAACAAAGACGACTTCGTACGGCAATCAAACGGTATTGATGAATTACGCTCGAGAGCGCGGTGCTCAAGAAGTGATTTCATCCACTGTTGCTGGCGAGATAAGTGAAGGTGCGGCGTCCAATATTTTTGTGGAACGAGATGGTGAACTCCTCACACCCAGGTTGGCGACCGGATGTTTAGCCGGCATAACCCGCGCTCTGCTCCTAGAGTGGGGTGAGGCCGAGAATCTGCCGGTGCGTGAAGCAGAAGAAGGGGAACTGCCCGCCCGCCTTTTAGAACAGATCCCTTCGCCGGGACTGCACTTAGCTGTAACCGGCTCCGTCAAAGGAATTCAGCCCGTCACCCAACTCGACGGGCGTGACATAGAACCAGGACCCGTCACGAGGCAACTGGCCGCAACCTACTTCCAGCGCGTCACGCAGAGCCAAGACCCTTAAACACCCGCCCCTCATCACGCGTCTCAATGCCACCTGGTTACTATTGACCACAGGCAAAGAAAGGGCGATTGGCGCAGCGGTAGCGCGCTTCCTTCACACGGAAGAGGTCACTGGTTCGAACCCAGTATCGCCCACCATTTCAATCTTGTTCGTAATGCAAAATGTCGCCGGTGCGTTGATCGACAATGACTTCCAGGTCCGTGCCTTCATCAGTGTCGTCGAGTTCGATTTCCCACACAGCCACACCTTCAAAATGATCTGGTTCAACTGAATCCAATTCACCGCCGAAGCGCTCTTGAGCTAATCGAACGGCTTCATCGATCCCGATACCTTCTTCAGCGCCACCAGAATCGGACGATGAGTCGTCGTCTGTGCCAGAGTCGGTCGAGTCTTCACTGTCGTCAGGTTGAGTTACCTCAGCAGCGCCGTCACCGACAGCATTGCGCTCGTCATCGCTGCATCCAGTTAATAATCCTATTCCTAATAAGAAACCGGTGGACAGGACAAAGATTCTTCGCTGTGAGTTCATGTGTTACATCGTAAGACGCGCGAATACTCCCGGCACGGCAAAACTCGTGATAAGGCACAGGAAGACGTACCTAACGGCACTGAATAAAAACTGCGGGGAGGTGTTCCATTCGCCGCGGACCGGGCTCAAGTAACATCGAGGGGAAAGAAGTGCGCCACCGGCAATGAGTGCGCGCCATGGAGACTTCCGAGGACACCTTTTTCGTGAGCGAGCTCGAATTAACCATTGACGGTGAGCAACAGTCAGTTCCTGAAGGAATGACTGCTGCCGAACACTACGCTAACCGCCGGGACGTGGTAGTAGCGAAAATAAATGGGGAACTCGTTGACCTCGATACGCCGCTGGAAGAGAACGCCACTGTTGAAGCAGTCACGATCAGCTCTCCCGATGGTCTCGATGTCCTTCGCCACTCGGCCGCACACGTGCTGGCACAAGCGGTGCAAGAGACCTTCCAGGACGCTCGGTTAGGTATCGGCCCGCCGATCGCTGATGGTTTTTATTATGACTTTGACGTCGCAGAGGCTTTTACACCGGAAGATTTAAAGGCACTCGAAAAGTCGATGCAGCGCATCATCAAAACTGGACAAACGTTCCGCCGCCGGGTGGTAACGGAAGACGAAGCACGCACTGAATTAGCTGATGAGCCGTATAAACTTGAACTCATCGGACTTAAAGGGAGCCAGGGCGATGATGCCGAAAATGCGGCCGAAGGCGCCGGGGCAGAAATTGGTGCAGGCGAGTTAACGATTTACGACAACCTAGACCGTAAAGGTGAGGTTGTTTGGAAAGACCTGTGCCGGGGACCTCACCTGCCATCGACAAAGCTGATCGCTAACGGGGCCGCTTTAATGCGGTCTGCCGCCGCTTACTGGCGCGGGAACGAAGCAAACCCGCAACTGCAACGTATTTATGGAACCGCGTGGCCCACAAAAGATGAATTGAAAGCTTATAAAGAACGGCTGGCGGAAGCTGAAAGACGCGATCATCGCCGTCTCGGGGCTGAATTAGATCTTTTTTCCTTCCCAGAAGAAATTGGTTCTGGCTTGCCTGTCTTCCATCCCAAGGGCGGAATAATTCGCACTGAGATGGAGGAGTATTCGCGTAAACGTCACTTAGAGGCTGGCTATCAGTTTGTGACCACGCCGCACATTACGAAGTCTCAGCTTTTCGAGACTTCTGGTCACCTGGACTGGTATGCCGAGGGCATGTACCCGCCTATGCATTTGGACGAGGTGAAAGACGAAGAGGGGCACGTACGTCGTGCAGGGCAAGACTATTACCTAAAGCCGATGAATTGCCCAATGCACATCCTAATTTATCGATCGCGTGGTCGTTCTTATCGTGAACTTCCGTTGCGGATGTTTGAGTTCGGAACTGTGTATCGGTACGAGAAGTCGGGAGTTGTTCACGGACTGACACGTGCGCGTGGCTTCACCCAAGATGACGCCCATATTTTTGCGTCTCGCGAACAGATGAAGTCCGAAATCTCTCATGCGCTCCAATTCGTTCTCGACCTACTTCGAGACTACGGCCTTGACGATTTCTATTTAGAGATTTCCTCGAAGGATCCAGAGAAGTTCGTTGGAAGCGACGAACTGTGGGAAGAGTCAACAGAAACCCTGCGGCAGGTATGTGTCGAATCCGGTTTGGACCTCGTGGAGGACCCTGGCGGCGCGGCTTTTTACGGCCCCAAAGTGTCGGTGCAGACTCGAGACGCCATTGGGCGCACATGGCAAATGTCGACCGTTCAGCTGGATCTTAATTTGCCCGAACTCTTTGGGCTTGAATACCAAGCAGCAGATGGTTCGCGGGAACGTCCGGTCATGATTCACCGAGCCTTATTTGGCTCAATTGAGCGGTTTTTCGGTGTTCTAACCGAGCATTACGCGGGTGCCTTTCCTCCCTGGCTCGCCCCAGTGCAGGTCCAGGCGATTCCCGTCGCTGAACCGTTTACCGACTACCTACAGGGAATTGTTGAGCAATTGCGCGTCCGGGGCGTGCGTGCGGAACTTGATACGTGGGATGATCGATTCCCGAAGAAGATCCGCAATGCGAGTAAGCAAAAAGTTCCGTTTGTGTTGATTGCCGGCGGGGAAGATCAGGAAGCAAACGCAGTATCATTCCGATTCCGTGATGGCAGTCAAGATAACGCGGTGCCGGTAGAAAAAGCTATCGAAAGAATCGTAACTGCAATCGAAAATCGCGAGCAGGTTTAGGGGAGTAGGCGGTTCATGGTCAATAAAGGCACCGAAGAAGTTGACCCGCACACGGGTATGACCGGGGAAGATCCCGCAAAATTTGCTGGTATTCCAGATTCGTATCAACGCCTGTGGGTGCCCCATCGCATGGTCTATGTTGCGGGAAATGCCAAACCGGCCCACGCGGATGAGGGCGACTCTCCAACGGCAAAAGCTCGGTGTCCTTTTTGTATCGCGCCCACGAAACAAGACACGGAAACTATGGTGGTATCCAGAGGTGATGCTGCCTTTGTGGTGCTGAACCTATTTCCCTATAACGCGGGCCATCTACTCATCTGCCCTTATCGTCACGTCCCCGACTACACCGACCTCACCGACGAAGAAACAGAAGAGATTGCGCGACTATCGCAGCAGGCAATGAGAGTTACTCGTGCTGTTAGTAAGCCGGCGGGATTCAATATTGGGATGAATCAGGGTGTCGCAGGTGGTGCTGGTATTGCTGCGCATCTGCACCAGCATGTGGTGCCTCGCTGGACTGGTGATGCTAACTTTCTCCCGGTCGTGGGACAAACGAAAGCTCTTCCCGAGCTCTTGGCCGACACACGGAATAAATTGGCTGCCGCCTGGGAGGACGCGTGCTGAACCGTTTCGCGCGGGCAGGCGTCACCCGATTATTCACTCCCTTAGCAAAACTATTGGTTCGTCTTGGCATTAGCCCAGATGCGGTGACCATCGTAGGAACTTTGGGTGTGATGACGGGAGCCTTAGCTTTTTATCCGCGCGGAGAACTCTTTTGGGGCACGATGGTTATCACCGCCTTCGTGTTTTCAGACTCGGTCGACGGCATTATGGCTAGGCAGTTGCAGCGTTCTTCGAAATGGGGGGCCTTTCTTGATTCGACGCTGGATCGCTTTGCAGATGCCGCTATATTTGGTGGCCTCGTGGTGTGGGGGTATGGGGTAGGCGAGGAACCGCTCATTGGACATTTTGCGCTGGCAGGTTTAATCCTCGGGTCGATCGTCCCTTACGCCCGAGCGCGGGCTGAGGGACTGGGAATGACAGCGGCAGTAGGGATTGCTGAGCGTGCCGACCGGCTAGTCGTAGTGTTAGTGGTTACTGGATTCACTGGTTTAGGTCTACCCGTAGAAGTGCTCATCGTGATGTTGGCTTTATTAGCTTTTGCAGCGTTAATCACGGTGATTCAGCGCGCCATTGTCGTACGCCGTCAGGTGCTGGAGGACGCGTGAGCGCCAAGCTGTTTTTATTAGGTTGGAAAGTCGTCGATAAACTGCCTGAGTTCTTCGTGCGAACCGTGGCAATGCTGGCTTCTGATCTACTGTGGCTAAGACGCGGTAAAGGTGTGCGTCAATTGGAACGCAACCTGTATCGAGTCCGTCCGGGGATGAATCAGCGTGCGATGCGTCGATTAAGCCGGATGGGAATGCGGTTTTATACCCGCTACTACGTGGATGCCTTACGCTTACGTACCTTTTCTGACGCTCAGATTCGAGCGCGCTGTCGGATTGAAGGTATGCATCGCCTCCAGGAAACCTTCGCAAGCAATAAGTCTGCTGTCTTGGGTTTGGCGCACATGGGTAACTGGGACTTAGCGGGCCGGTTTGCATCGTTGGAAATCTCTCCAGTGACCACGGTTGCTGAGAGGCTAGAGCCACCGGAGTTATTCGATGAATTTGTCTCATTACGGGAGGACCTTGGATTAGAGATATTTGCGCTCGGTGAGGACGGTTTGGTTCGTAAGCTTTTGAATTCTTTACGCAATCATCCCCGAATAGTCCCACTGTTATTCGATCGAGACTTGTCTGACAATGGTGTCGAGGTGGAGTTTTTTGGCGAATCGGCGAGCATGGCCAAAGGCCCGGCGGTTCTGGCTCTAGCGGGTAAGTCGCCACTTTTTCCCATTAGTCTGTACCACGAACGACTGCGAGGAAAAGCGCGTAGAGCTGCAGGTTCACCGTGGGGAATGGTTTTGGTTGTTCATGAAGAAGTGAAACCTGACCTCGAATCAGGCGTAGACCAAGTACAGTCGATGACTCAAAGGTGTGCCGCTGTCCTGGCCGAAACTATCGCAGATCGGCCCTGGGAGTGGCACATGCTGCAAAAGGTATTTACGTCAGACTTGAACCAGTCAGCGTTGGAAAGGTAGATGTGGCATGCGAATTGGGATCGTGTGTCCGTATTCCTTTGATGCACCGGGGGGAGTGCAGTTCCATGTTCGTGATTTAGCTGAGCACCTAATTTCTATCGGCCACTCAGTTTCCGTCTTAGCGCCAGCGGAAGAAGACACTCCTGTACCTGATTATGTGACGCCTGCAGGTCGCACGGTTCCTTTCAAATACAACGGATCAGTGGCACGTCTCAACTTCGGCCCGATCACAGCCGCTCGTACCCGTAAGTGGATCGCGCAGGGGAACTTTGACGTTTTACACATCCATGAACCGGTAACGCCCAGTTTGGGAATGATTGCTTTATGGGCAGCCCGCGGGCCGATTGTCGCTACCTTCCATACTTCGAATCCGCGATCTCGAGCAATGCAAATCGCGAATCCTCTTGTGCGCCCCAGTTTGGAGAAACTTTCAGCTCGAATAGCGGTTTCGGAGGACGCTCGCCGCACGGTTGTTGACCACATGGGCGGGGACGCCATCATCATTCCCAACGGGGTATGGGTGGATCGTTTTGCTGATGCTCAACCAGTCGAAAAGTGGCGGGGAACTACTTCGCGACCGACTGTCGCCTTTTTGGGAAGGTTAGACGAGCCTCGTAAGGGGCTACCCGTTTTGTGCCAGGCAGCCCCATTGGTCCTAGAGAAACACCCTGAAACTCGATTTTTAATTGCCGGTCGGGGGGATGAACAGGCGGCTAAAGACTTACTGGGAGAACACGCTCATGCCGCTGAGTTTTTGGGTGGCATTAGCGATGAAGAAAAGGCTCAACTGCTTAGTTCAGTAGATGCCTATGTTGCTCCACAAACTGGGGGAGAGAGCTTTGGGATCGTGTTGGTTGAGGGTATGAGCGCGGGCACCACGGTGGTGGCGTCCAATATTGGTGCCTTCCAGCGGGTGCTGGATTACGGCGAGGTAGGGGCTCTATTTGAAAACGGCGATCACCAAGATTTAGCTCGAGTTCTTATTGATTTAATTGACCACCCAGCTAAACGCGCAGCATATGTGAACAAAGCAAATTCGTCGGTGGGTCAATTTGACTGGTCGGTTGTGGCGGAGAGGATTTTGACTGTTTACGAAATGGTCACGGAAACCGATGCTGAACCGGTAACCACAACAACACAGGGAATGGAACCGAATTCGTGAGTCCTTGGATGTGGTGGGCTCTTGCCCTAGTCATTGTGCTCTTGGTGTGGGTGATTACCGGACTAGCTTCTCGTCTTGATCGCTTGCACGGCAGAATTGCTGCGGCGCATACCGCGCTAGATGCCCAATTGGTACGTAGAGCGTGGGCGGCGATCGAATTGACACGTTTGGGAGTTCTCGACCCAGCAGCGACCTTGGTAATCACCGAATCGGCGACTCTTGCGTTGGACTCAGATGATATTTATGACGGTGAACGTCAGTTGATTGAATCGGAATTATCGCGAGCACTGCGTGCAGGACTGGATGAGTGTGAGTACTCATCCATTGCGAACGACGAACTGGGATTGGTGACCTTGCACGCCTTGGCATCGGCGTTTGTGCGCTCAGAAATGACGCGACGTTTCCATAACGATGCGGTGGTCAGCGCCGTGCGAATCCGCAGGAAAACTATTGTGCGATTGTTTCGCTTAGCGGGCAGAGCCCCAATGCCCACCACTGTGGAGCTAGACGATGAGCTTCCGCCGGGGTTGAGGGACTACGATGTAAGAGTCGGTCTTTAAAAACTAGTTTTCTTAATCGAGGTATTCGTGTCCAACACGCCCAACTCAACTGAACAATCCTCATATGGCACGCGAGTGCGCCGCGGAGTCGCGGAGTCGCTTAAGGGCGGCGTCATCATGGACGTCGTGACACCCGAACAGGCAAAAATTGCTGAAGATGCGGGTGCGGTTGCGGTGATGGCTTTGGAACGGGTTCCCGCCGATATCCGCGCCGAAGGCGGGGTAGTTCGTATGAGCGATCCGGACCTTATCGACGGAATTTTAAATAGCGTATCGGTTCCCGTTATGGCCAAGGCGCGCATTGGTCATTTCGTTGAAGCACAAGTGCTGCAGTCCCTGGGTGTGCACTACATCGATGAGTCTGAAGTGTTGACTCCGGCCGATTATGCGCACCACATCGATAAATGGGACTTCGATGTGCCGTTTGTATGTGGTGCAACCAACCTGGGAGAAGCTCTGCGCCGCATTACCGAGGGTGCCGCCTTCATCCGCTCTAAAGGTGAAGCTGGGACAGGAGATGTCTCCAACGCGACGACGCATATGCGCACTCTGCGCACCGAGATCGCGCAGTTGTCGGCGCTGCCTGCTGATGAGTTGTATGTGGCGGCGAAAGAGTTGCAGGCACCTTATGAACTAGTGCGTGAGGTTGCCGAGACCGGGAAGCTGCCGGTAACGCTGTTTACCGCCGGCGGTATTGCGACGCCTTCTGATGCCGCGATGATGATGCAACTGGGGGCTGAGGGTGTTTTCGTGGGCTCGGGCATTTTCAAGTCCGGCAACCCTGAGCAGCGGGCTCGTGCGATCGTGAAAGCCACGGAGCACTACAAAAACCCTGAGGTGATTGCAGAAGTTTCTCGGGGTCTGGGAGAAGCGATGGTCGGGCTCAATGTTGATCAGATCCCTGTTCCTCATCGACTTGCCGAACGAGGCTGGTGACCAATAACGTTCCTGCTTCCGGGCTGGGACCAGATTGGGTTCCCGGCCCGGACGGCATGCCATTTCGTCGGGGCGCTCGAGTCATTCTCTTCGACGAACAAGACCGGATCCTACTCGCTCGTGGCCACGACGCTGATAAACCGGAGCGCACGTGGTGGTTTTTAGTAGGCGGCGGCATTGACGAAGGCGAAAGCGATGTTGAGGCGGCAGTTCGGGAAGTTCAAGAAGAAGCTGGGTTAACGATCTCACCTGATCGCCTAATGGGACCGGTTTATAAACGCAGTGCGATTTTTAAGTTCTTCTATCAGCGCGTTCGTCAAGACGAAGTCTTTTTTGTGTCGCGGGTTTTTGACGTGGGGACTATCGACACCAGCGGTTGGACGGACATTGAACGTCAGTTCATGGATGAATTGCGTTGGTGGCCGCTTAACGAGCTGCGCCGAGTGCAAGTGGCGGTGTACCCAGAAGGCTTAGCAGACCTGGCTGCAGAATTGCTGCCTGGCTGGGATGGTGTTTTGCGAGATCTGGGCCGCGATGAGGGCTGATGCTAGTACCGCTGGTAGCGTTGCGCAGTCTTTTTCGCAGCGTTGCGTAGCACCCACAAAATAATTCCTCCCACTCCCAACCCTAGAGCGAGCAAGATTAGGAATACACCAAGGAATATTCCGCCTACAAAACTTATTACTCCGAACGCGAGGTCGGAGTCGGACGAGGGGGAGACGATAAAAACTTCCCCGGCAGTATCTCCTCGTTTCGTGGCTGCGAATTGAAAGACATACTCACCGTCTTCTTCAGCAAAAAATGAGCCAATAGATCGCGCTTCTACCTCGCTATATCGCACATGGTTACTGCCAGGAGAACCCCGTAATTCGCGTCGATCCCCGCCAGGAGTGGTAACAGTTGATCCGGTTTTCAGCCCCTCATTTGGTGCGGAATCAACCAAATAGAGTCTGTAGCTACTCTGCCCCGCTAACTCAACACTTGAAGCTTCACCTAATGGCACTGTGTTGACGACGTCGTCTCCGGGAGAACCATCGGACTTGATCACCGAATCGAAGGTTGAAGCGAAATAGACGCTCACGCCAATAAATACCGCAATCGCGGCTAATCCCAGAAAAACAGCTAAGGCGACCATGATTTTGGCGCCTGTTGTTGACGTCTTTCTTGGTTTAGGTTCCGGAACAGCGTAGCCCGGTGGTGGCGGACCGTTAAATGGTTGATTTGAACCGGAGTGCTGCGGATTATGAGCAGGGGGCATAGTCACATGGTTCACAGTACTAGAGGAACCTCTAGGATGAGGAGAGGTATTTACTGCGAATACAAGGAGTTCCTTTCATGGCAGGTCACTCAAAGTGGGCCACAACGAAGCACAAGAAAGCGGCAATTGACGCCAAACGTGGCAAGTTGTTTGCCAAACTTGTGAAAAATATCGAGGTAGCCGCACGTACAGGTGGTCCTGACCCCGCTGCGAACCCGACACTTTTTGACGCTATTCAAACCGCTAAACGCTCATCGGTGCCAAACGATAACATTGATCGTGCGGTTAAACGTGGTGGCGGTTTGGAAGAGGGTGGCGTCGACTACGAAACAATTTTGTATGAAGGCTATGGGCCCAATGGTGTTGCCGTTTTGGTTGAATGCCTCACCGACAACCGCAACAGGGCAGCATCCGACGTACGCGTTGCTTTCACTCGGAATGGTGGCAACATGGCAGATCCGGGCAGCGTTGCTTATCTCTTTTCGCGTCGCGGTGTGGTTATTGTTCCCAAAGCAGATTTAACCGAAGATGATGTGCTGGCAGCCGTGCTGGATGCTGGTGCTGAAGAGATTGAAGACCTAGGTGAAGTATTCGAAGTCTTATCCGAACCCACCGATGTGGTGGCCGTGAGAACCGCTCTGCAAGAGGCAGGTATCGAATATGATTCGGCAGCGACAAGTTTTGTTCCTTCTATGAACGTCGAAGTGGACGCCGAAGGTGCTCGCAAAGTGGTGCAACTTATCGAGGCTCTAGAAGATTCTGATGACGTGCAAAACGTGTTTGCGAACTTTGATGCTTCTGATGAAGTGATGGAAGAGTTGCAAAACTCAGCGGACTGAAATAAGTGAGGTCGGCGTGCGTGTATTGGGCATTGATCCTGGGTTAACCCGCTGCGGAATAGGGATTGTAGATGCTTTAACCGCGCGCCGAGCAAAACTTATTGACACTGGTGTCGCTCGTTCCTCGGCGGATGAAGAGTTGGGGCCGCGTTTACTCCGTATTTCGCAGGCTGTCGAGGCATGGATTGCAGAGTACGAACCGCAGGTAGTGGCTTTGGAGCGAGTATTTGCTCAACATAACCTCACCACGGTGATGGGTACGGCGCAGGTTTCTGGAGTGGTGTTGCGCGCGGCTGCAGAGCGAAATATCCCCGTAGCGTTGCACACTCCTTCGGAAGTCAAACGCGCCGTGACCGGATACGGAGGCGCACAGAAGCAACAGGTACAAAACATGGTTGCGAAGATCCTGGGATTGACGGAAGCGCCCAAACCAGCTGATGCGGCTGATGCACTGGCATTAGCTATTTGTCATCTATGGCGCGGACCGGCGCTGAGCCCGCAGTATTCACAAGCTAGTGGGAAGTTTTCGAATGCCGCCGGGACGGGACGGGCGACGCCAGCTCAAAAAGCATGGCTTGCAGCAGAAAAGGCGGCGCGCCGTGGTACCGCTAGTCGCTGAAACGTCGAGAATTAGTGCGTAATGTCGCGAGCGTGACGGATTCTAAGTGGGTGACGTAGTGATTTCTTCTTTGCGAGGCACCGTGCTGTCGGTGCGGTTGGATAGCGTGGTCATTGACGTTGGGGGCGTAGGGATGGCAGTTACTGCTGCTCCAGATACGTTAGCGCCACTGCGTCTCGGTGAAGAAGCCACGATTCCGACATATCTTGTAGTGCGCGAAGATTCGCTTACCTTGTACGGGTTTGGCAGCGAGGACGAGCGCGATACGTTTATTACATTGCAAACGGTATCGGGTGTGGGGCCTCGCCTGGCAATGGCAATGTTGGCGGTCCATGAGCCCGATACATTGCGCAGGGCCGTGGCAGAAGAAGATGTTAAAACTCTAACGCGGGTCCCTGGAGTCGGAAATAAGAGCGCTCAGCGCATTATTCTCGAGTTGGGCGAGAAGCTAGGGCCGCCTACAGGCGGAGCACCCCAACCTGTGATTTCTTCCAATAGTGTGCAGTCGTCGCTACATCAAAGTGTCGCCGGTGAGGTGGCGGAGGCCCTGGAGGGTTTGGGGTGGAATGCTAAGCAGGCGGAAAAAGCAGTGACATCAGTGCTTGCTTCCGCGCCGTTCGCTGACCAAAAATCGAGCAATATCGATGTGGCACAAGTGTTGCGCGCAGCCCTCCAAGGATTAGGTGGGCACCGTGGCTGAGGAAGACACAGACTCAAAGGACCACGGTGAGTTCTCTGACGAAATGGAACGCATCGTCGTTGCAGAATCTGATGAGTTAGAAAGAGCAGCCGAAGCGGCTTTGCGTCCCAGAAACTTGGATGAATTCGTGGGACAAAAGGTTGTACGCGAGCAACTTTCTCTTGTTTTAGATGCAGCTAAAGGGAGAGGGAGCGCGCCAGATCACGTGTTGTTTTCAGGCCCGCCGGGGCTCGGAAAAACCACTCTGGCGATGATTATGGGCGCTGAATTGGGCGTTTCAGTACGAGTGTCTTCCGGCCCGGCGATTCAGCATGCTGGCGATTTGGCGGCGATTTTGTCTTCCCTAGAGGAAGGCGAAGTTTTATTTATCGACGAAATTCATCGCCTTGCACGTCCGGCGGAAGAATTGCTTTATGTCGCGATGGAAGACTTTCGCGTCGATGTTGTGGTGGGGAAAGGGGCTGGAGCGAGCGCTATCCCCTTACCGTTACCGCATTTCACGGTTGTGGGAGCAACAACGAGAGCCGGTTTACTACCAGCCCCGCTGCGTGATCGTTTTGGTTTCACGGCGCATCTGGAGTTCTATGAGGATGATGAACTTCAACAGGTGTTGATGCGGTCCGCGCAACTGTTAGATATTTCTTTAAGTGTTGATGGCGCAAAAGAGGTAGCGCGACGCTCGCGCGGGACGCCCCGCATTTCTAATCGGCTCCTGCGAAGGGTCCGAGACTGGGCGCAAGTGCGGGGTAACGGCGTTGCCGATGTCGAAGCTGCCCGCGCTGCTTTGACTATGTATGGCGTCGACGAGTTGGGGCTGGACCGGTTAGATCGTGGAGTTCTTAATGCACTGGGACGTCGGTTTTCCGGCGGGCCGGTCGGATTGACCACGCTGGCTGTTGCGGTTGGGGAGGAAGCTGAGACGGTTGAAACCGTGGCTGAACCTTTCCTCGTGCGGCAGGGCCTTATTACTCGTACTCCACGGGGGAGGGTCTTGAGCCCTGATGGTTGGGAACATATTGGGATGGTTGCGCCGACTGCACCGGGACAGCTACCGCTGTAATTAGAAAAAGCGGCGTCCTTTAGACTGCCCGAGAACCTGAGCACTGCTGCCGCGAGCAAAAAACGAAGGAACGTTCATTATGGAATTGATCCTGCCCCTAGTAATCATCGTTGTATTCATGGTGTTTTTAACCCGTGGTCAGCGGAAACAGCAAAAGCAGGCTAAGGAATTTCGCCAGAATCTGCAGGTTGGCGATGAAGTAATGACGCAGTCTGGGATGCTTGGCGTCGTAGTAGAACTTGACGATAAAGAAGTGACGGTAGAGTCAACGCACGAAAATTACACACGGTGGGTGCGTGCAGCCGTGGGACCCGTGCCGGCTCAATTCCAGCCACCTGCTGAGGGGGAGGAAGAAGAGACGGAAGCCAATGATTCATCGCAGTCCGACTCTGGGGATGATGGTGACATTCCAGGGATCATCGAATCGAACGATAAGTAGTACTACAGCCACCTCTGCGATGGTGGCTGTCATGGTTCGCCGGTTTTGTAGCATCACGCAATGATCGAATAAACACGAGAGAAGTCATATGTCTCGCACGACGTCGGGGAGTCGTCCCGTTCGCGCCCTTGTCACGCTTGGTATTCTCCTGGCGTTAATTTTTGGGGGGATTTTCGCTACAGAAAAATGGGGGGACGGTGAATGGACCCCGAAACTGGCTCTGGATCTTGAGGGCGGCACTCAAATCGTCCTCACGCCCAGATCAGACACGGGCGAGGAAGTGACGACCGAGGCGATCAACGAAGCTATTTCGATTATTCGACAACGAGTTGATGCTGCCGGTGTTTCTGAAGCTGAAATTACCTCGCAAGGTGGGCAAAACATTGTTGTGGCGCTAGCTGGTGAGCCCGACCAGGCCACGCTTGATTTGGTGCGGGAATCTGCGCAGATGCAGTTCCGTCCCGTTCTCGTTGAAGCGGCTCCTGAGCCCATCGATGAAGACGAACTTGACGACGGCCTCGATGAAGAAGGGCTAGATGTCGAGGGCGACGAGGCCGATCTGGATGACCTGCTCGACGATGCTGATTTAAATGCCGACGACGCGGATGAACCCTCTGACGCAGACGCCTCGGACAGTGAAGTATCAGCCTCGGATGAGGACGATGCTAACGACGATGAATCGTCTAGTAACCACGACGGTGACTCTAAGGATGCAGAAGACCCCGAAGATCCCTCCGACCCTGCATGGGTAACCGATGATGTCCTTGAAGAGTTTTATGACCTGGATTGCACTGCCGATGAGTCATTGATTGGTGGCGAAAAAGGTGACCCTGAGAAGCCACTTGTGACATGCGCAGAGTCTGGAGAAGCCAAGTACATTCTAGGGCCAGTGGAGTTACACGGCGACGAAATTAAGACGTCAGATGCCGGTTTGAAGGTGACCTCTACGGGCGCCACGACCAATGAGTGGGTCGTTGACATTGAGTTCAAGCCAACGGGTAAAGAACAGTTCGCGGATATTTCTCGTCGGCTGGTTGAGTTAGAACCACCACGAAACCAATTTGGGATCATGCTAGACGATTTGGTGATCTCCGCACCTCGGATGAACCAAGTCATTACTGACGGCAAGGCGCAAATCACCGGTGATTTCACACGTGAGACCGCGCAAACCATGTCTAGCCAGTTGCGCTTTGGTGCATTGCCTTTGTCATTTGAGGTCCAGAGTGAAGAGCAGATATCGGCGACGCTGGGTACCGAACAACTTGAGAAGGGGCTTATCGCGGGCTTAATCGGCCTATTACTGGTTGTTGCTTATTCCTTCTATCAGTATCGCGGTTTAGGCATCGTGACGATTGCTAGTTTGTTCATTGCCGGAGCTCTGACATATGGCTCGCTTGTACTTCTGGGCTCTTTACAGGGGTATCGACTGTCTTTGCCCGGTGTCGCGGGTGTGATTATTTCCATTGGTATTACCGCCGACTCGTTCATTGTCTACTTTGAGCGCGTGCGCGACGAGGTTCGTGAAGGACGATCGCTAGTGGCGGCGGTAAGCCAAGGGTGGGACCGGGCTAAACGGACCATTCTAGTTTCCGACGCTGTGAGTTTCATGGCGGCAGTTGTCTTGTATTTCCTCGCTGTCGGAGGAGTACGAGGTTTCGCTTTCACCCTGGGGCTCACAACTCTCATCGACTTGATCGTGGTCTACCTCTTCACTCACCCAATGCTCACGCTTTTGGTCCAAACCCGGTTCTTTGGTGGCGGACACAAACTTTCGGGACTGGACCCCGTGCATCTTGGGAGCACGGTTGCCGCCGCTCGCGGCCGAGGCCTGAAAGCTGCCGCTCAAAAACGATCTCGAAGCAAGCGGAAGAGCGACCTTAAATCGCCTTTGGCTTCAGATGGCGAGATGGTAAGAACTAGCGGCCGTATGACGATCGCGGAGCGCCGTGCGGCGGAGGCTGCTGCTGCTGCAGAATCTAATCACGACGAAGGGGAGGAGTCGTAATGGCTGACTTCGCAAAGTTCGGCAACGACCTCTACACCGGTGAAAGGTCGATCCGGTTCGTCGGTCGCCGCAAGGTTTGGTACACGATTTCGATTACGCTCGCTGTTTTGTCGCTCTTGGCGTTGGGCGTTCGCGGTTTATCGCCGAGTATTGAATTCCGTGGTGGTTCAGAATTTATGGTTTCTGGAACCGCTAACGCTGAGGAGTCAATTGCCACTGACGTGGTTCAGGCCCACGGTGGTGTCGAACCGCCGCGCGTCTCGGTAATCGGTGAAGATGCAGTTCGGATTCAAACTGAGCGTCTTTCTAACGAAGAAACCACGAACATTCGCGAAGCTCTCGCTGAAGAATTCGACGTTGAGCCTTCTTCAGTTACTTCGTCATATGTCGGTCCCAGTTGGGGAGCTGATGTTACGAACAAGGCGATCCAGGCTTTAGTCATTTTCTTGGCTCTTGTAGCTCTGATCATGACAATCTATTTCCGCACCTGGACGATGGCGGTTGCAGGCTTAGTGGCGCTGCTGCAGGACTTGGTGCTCACCGTAGGTGTCTATTCGGCGGTGGGATTTGAGGTATCACCCGCAACTGTGATCGGTTTTTTAACCATTTTGGGATATTCGCTCTATGACACGGTTGTCGTCTTTGACAAGGTTCGTGAAAACGCTGCTGGATATTTACAGCAGACCACGAGCACGTATTCAGAATTGGCGAACCTTGCGGTAAACCAAACTGTGGTGCGCTCGATCAACACCGGTGTGGTTGCCCTCCTCCCGATTAGCGCGATTCTGTTTATCGGTTCCTTTGTGTTGGGAGCTGGCACGCTACGTGATATTTCCTTGGCGCTGTTTGTGGGAACAATTTTGGGTACGTTCTCTTCTGTGTTTATCGCAACGCCACTCGAAGTAGACCTGCATAGTCGACGTAGCGCGAACCGGAATCACACTCAGCGAGTGCTGGATTTCCGGTCTGCTAGCAGCACCACTAATGAAGCAGTGATCGTTGAAGGCGAAGATGGAGACTTGTCGTCGGCACAGGTTGTTGTTCCCGGCGGTCATTTAGGGACCGGCGCACAGCCGCGGCGGAAACGTGGAAAATCGAAGAATCACCGCCGATGAAAGCGACGTCTGATTCGCGCGTGGAATCGCAAGCGGTTGCGAGCGTAATCGCTCATATTCGACAGATTCCCGATTACCCACAACCGGGTGTCGTTTTTAAAGACATCACGCCGGTTTTAGCAAATGCGGCAGCATTCCAAACCGTTACCAGACAGCTGGCTGCGGTTGCACGCGGTGAAGTGGACACGGTGGTGGGCATTGAGGCTCGAGGCTTCATTTTAGGTGCACCGGTAGCACATGCTTTGGAAGCGGGTTTTGTGCCGGTGCGTAAGGCGGGGAAACTTCCGCATCGTACTGCTTCCCGTAGTTATGATTTGGAATATGGCTCGGCGACAATTGAAGTGCACGCTGACGCTGTTGATGCCGGCGACCGGGTTCTTGTTGTTGATGACGTATTAGCCACAGGTGGGACAGCGGAAGCGACGTGTGAACTCATCGAACGCCTTGGAGCTGAGGTCATTTCGGTGGCTATGTTGTTGGAAATTGTGGCACTTAAGGGGCGTTCACGGTTAAAAGGACGTGACGTAGTGAGCTTGATCCTCGACGACTAGTAGGTCGTTTCGCCTCGCGGTGAAACGCTACCTCAATATGCTTCATAACTGTTGAGGACTAAACTAGAAAAATGAGCACTGAGGCAGGTAAATCGAAACCACCCGAGGTTAATGGTGTGGACGAGAAGCCCCCTGCCGCGCTGATGAGTGTTAATTCCACTCCGCGTAGTGTTATGGCGCGGCTAGGGCGCTTGGGACGCACCACGATGACTACACATGCGGCTTTGGAGCCGCTTTACCGTGCAGCGCGCTCTAATCACCCCCGGATTGATCTCACAGAGGTTGATCGCGCCTATGAGGTCGCACAGCGCGCTCATGACGGCCAAATGCGCCGTAGTGGCGATCCGTACATAACGCATCCGGTGGCGGTGGCCACGATTTTGGCGGAGTTGGGGATGCAGCCCGCCGTCCTCGTGGCAGCCCTACTTCACGACACAGTTGAAGATACGGATTACACGCTTGAAGAACTAACGAGTGAGTTTGGTGATGAAGTCGCCAAACTAGTTGATGGTGTGACCAAGCTCGACAAGGTGTCCTATGGTGATGCGGCGGAAGCCGAAACGGTGCGCAAAATGGTGGTCGCCATGGCGCGCGATATCCGGGTTTTGGTGATCAAACTTGCTGATCGACTTCATAACGCTCGCACATGGAAATTTGTGCCGGTTTCATCTGCTCAACGCAAAGCGCGCGAAACTTTAGAAATTTATGCGCCTCTAGCGCATCGACTGGGTATGAACACCATTAAGTGGGAGTTGGAAGATCTCTCCTTTATGACTCTTTACCCGAAGGTTTATGACGAGATCGTTCGCTTAGTCGCGGAGCGAGCTCCAGAGCGTGAAGAGTATTTGGGGATTGTTTCTCAGTTGGTTGCTGAGGATTTGCGCTCGTCGAAGATTAAAGCCGATGTGACGGGGCGCCCCAAGCATTATTATTCGATCTACCAAAAGATGATCGTGCGTGGTCGGGACTTCGCCGATATTTATGACCTGGTGGGGGTCCGGGTCCTCGTTGATTCAGTTCGCGACTGTTACGCGGTTTTAGGGTCAATTCACGCGCGCTGGACACCAGTGCCGGGTCGATTCAAAGACTATATTGCGATGCCAAAGTTCAATATGTATCAGTCTTTGCATACGACGGTGATTGGCCCGCAGGGCAAGCCGGTGGAAATTCAGATTCGTACGCATGAGATGCATCGTCGCGCCGAATATGGTGTTGCAGCTCACTGGAAATACAAGAATAAAGCCACCGCTGCCGACCAGTCCGCACGGGAAATGGCTTGGCTGCGGCAGGTACTGGATTGGCAACGAGAAACCACCGATCCGGGCGAATTCTTAGACTCACTGCGGTTCGAAATCGGGTCGGCTGAAGTTTATGTTTTCACGCCCAAGGGTGATGTGTTGGCTTTACCTTCAGGTTCTACGCCGGTAGATTTTGCGTATTCGGTTCATACTGAGGTTGGGCATCACACCATGGGGGCCCGCGTTAATGGGCGCCTGGTTGCGTTGGAGTCCACGCTGGAAAATGGCGACGTGGTTGAGATATTCACTTCAAAGAGTGAATCGGCGGGACCGAGCCGGGATTGGCTCAATTTCGTCAAGTCGCCGCGGGCGCGAAATAAGATCCGCCACTGGTTCTCTAAGGAACGCCGTGAAGAAGCTATTGAACGCGGCAAGGAACGCATCGCGAAGGCCATGCGTAAAGAGAACCTTCCGATTCAGCGCTTGCTCACTCACGAGTCGTTGGTGAGCCTGGCCACGGAGATGAAGTATGCCGATGTTTCGGCGCTTTATGGTGCGGTGGGCGAGGGGCACGTGCATGCCACAACAATTGTGCGACGCTTGGTTTCTGCGCTGGGTGGGGAATCCAGCACTGAGGAAGACCTGGCCGAAGCTACGATGCCGGGTGAAAAGCGGCGTGGCCGCACGGGCGATCCCGGGGTTGTTGTCAAGGGGGCGGATGATGTCTGGATCAAACTGGCTCGATGTTGTACACCGGTGCCGGGGGATTCTATTTTGGGCTTTGTTACTCGCGGTAATGGGATTTCTGTGCACCGTGTGGACTGCGCAAATGTTGAGGTTTTGAAAAAAGAACCCGAACGTATTGTGGACGTCGAGTGGGCGCCGACTGCGGATTCT
>Ga0079225_10000323_pt1 | contig 25509 bp, 20 predicted proteins | sample Poulit2012_FD_76344 | JGI IMG/M metagenome (GOLD analysis project Ga0079225, IMG submission 76344) | Agricultural soil microbial communities from Georgia to study Nitrogen management - Poultry litter 2012 | ecosystem: Environmental > Terrestrial > Soil > Agricultural land | place: USA: Georgia... | reverse complement strand
GGTTCTGGTGACCGTTGCTCTGGCGCTGACTCTGGTGTCAGGCTTTCAGTGGTGGTTTGGCACTCCGCCCAACGTGACGTTCTTCGTTTCGCTGGCGTTCCTGATCGGCAGTGTCGCTTACGTCCTTCCCCGTGTCCGGCGAGCACGGGAACAGACGAGACGTCTGAGGCAAGCCCATGCGGGGGAGCGTGCGGTCGCGGAGTATCTGGATACGCTGGCCGGCCATGGCATCCGGGCGCTGCATGATCTGGTCGGTGAAGGCTTCAACGTTGATCACGTGGTGGTAAGTCCCCAGGGCGTGTTCGTGTTGGAGACCAAGACCATATCGAAGCCGGCGCGCAGTGACGTACGGGTTGTGTTTGATGGTCAGCAGGTCAGCCTGGGAGGTTACGTACCGCCACGCGATCCGGTCGTGCAGGTCGAGGCGGCAGCAACCTGGGTCCGACGCCTGCTGAAAGAGGCATTAGGGCGGTACTACGCCGTGAGGCCAGTGTTGCTGTTCCCGGGCTGGTTCGTCGAACGGACCGAAGCCGCGAAGCGATCACCGGTGTGGGTGCTTGAGCCGAAGGCGTTCGGGCCGTTCCTGTCACGAGAACCTGCAGTACTGAGTGACCAGGACGTTTCACAGATAATGTTCTTCCTGAAACGCTACGCCCGGGGGATACAAGGACGCCCTTGACAGTGGGGGAGATACCGCCCTGGAGTAAACGCCCGGCGCACTGAAGCAAACCCGGTCCTGGCCCAGAACCCGGCGCACCCGGCTCACCCGAACAGAACCTACGCCTGCCTCAAAGTCTCCACCACATCCTTCTTCCCGCTCAGCACGATCTGCTCCATCATCTTCGCGGCCCCGTCGGCGTTCCGCTGCTCCAGCAACGCGAACAGCTTCTCTTTCCTTCCGATCGTCCCATCGATGCTCTCGGGAGTGCGCCGTCGCACCTGCCCGTAGCGCAGGGTTCGCCGCCAGCACAGCGTCACGATCTCGGTCAGGGTGGAGTTGGGGCACAGGCTGTAGAGCACTCGGTGAAACTCGTCGTTCACTGCGCGGCAGCGCGGCAGGTCACCTTCCTGCCGCGCTGCTTTGAGTCCCTCGAGAAGCGCGCGCAGCCGCTCGATGTCTTCCTCGGTCAGCACCTCGGTCGCCAGTTTGGTGGCGTGCGATTCGAGCAGCGCCCGGGTGTCATAGAACTCGGCGGCCAGCTCCGGGTCCATCGGTGCGACGGTGGCACCCTTGCCGGGTTGGATCTCGACGAGTCCTTCCTGGGCGAGTATGCGGAACGCTTCGCGGATGGGGGAGCGGCTGCAGCCGAGCAGTTCGGCGATCTCAACCTCCGGCAGGGGATCCCTGGGTTTGTAGACACCGGTGATGATCTGCTCGGACAGCCACTCGACTATCTGGTCGGTCAGCGGGCTGCGCTGCAGCGGCTTCGCGGGGCTCGTTGGTGGGCTGAATGTTATGCGGAATCACCTCGTTCGGCAGTGCGCTCACGTCACGCGAGTCACTCGCGTCAGACGTAAGCGGTTCTGAGATTTTTGTGCTCCCCGGCTGCTTTCATGGTAGCAGCTGCCTACGAAGCCAACTGTGAGGGAACCTGAGCGTGGTGGCTCAGGCCGCCCCGCGCAGCAGCTCCAGTTCGCTGGCTATGTGTGCCCAGCCGGCCCAGACGTTGCCGTTCTCCACGACCTTGCGGAAGTAGCTGTTCGCCTTGTCTGTGCTGCCGTGCAGCTTGTGCCAGTAGCCCAGGCCGAAGTAGCTGGCGAGCGCCAGGCCACCTGCTTCGAACACCTCGATCAGTTCATCCTCGGTCAGCTCGCCCTTGTAGAAAAGCAGGCGCTTCAGGTATAGGTGATTGTTGCCGGTTGTCTTCATGTCGCTGCGGATCACGCTGATCGCTTCCTGCGCCTCGTCGTGGCGACCAAGCTGGCTGCAGGCCAGGTAGATCCAGTCGCTGATTGCTACCAGGTGCGACTCGCCCTGCAGCGTCTCCGGGTCGACAGTGTCGCGGGCCTTCACGAACATTGTCAGAGCAGCTTCGTAGTCGGCTTCGAACCAGTGCAGCAGGCCTGAGTGGTACCAGATGTCGAAGTCATCGATACCGGAGGCAGCTGCCTGCTGCAGGTCGGTGCGGGCGAAGTCGAACTCGCGGATGTTCAGGCGGTAGTGTCCGCGGTCGGTCAGCAGCAGAGGTTCGCCAGGCATATCATCGAGGGCGGCATCGAGCACTTCGATCGCGTCGCGGAAGCGCATCTGCGCGGCGATCGCCTTGGCGTAGGCCCGGATGGCGCCGACGTCGGCAGGTGCCGCTTCGAACGCGGTTCGTGCCTTATCCTCCGCCTTGCTCAGGCTGTCAGCGTTGGCTGGATTTACGGCGGTCACGGTGAACAGTGGCTCCCCCAGCAGCGAATACGCTTCGGGCCGGACCGGCTCGGCTCCGTCCAGGGCCGCGAGCTCCAGTTCCGAGGCGGCCACACCGAACGCTGGCCACATGTTGGCAGCCACCGCGGTCTGGAAGTGTTCACGGGCCCTGGCTTCGTTGCCATGCAGCAGGTGCCATATGCCCAGGCCGAAGCCCAAGCTGCCCTGGGAGGTCGGCAGCTTCTGCAGGGACTCGATCAGTTCTTCCTCGCTCAATGAACCCTGATAGAAGCGGGCGCGCAGCTGGTAGTTGTAGTTGCGGCCTTCGAGGTCTACGTCCCAGCGGATGGTGGGCAGCAATGCTGCGGCTGCTTCGCGCTGGCCGCTGCGCAGCAGGGCCGTGTACTGCCACGTGTGGGCAGCCAGCCGGCTGGAATCACTGTCGGTCACCTCGGCCGCGGTCCCGAACGCTTCGGCGGCCGCGGCGTGTTCGTGCTGGTACCAGCGTGACAATGCCAGGTGGTACCAGGCGTCGAACGAGCGCGGGGCCAGTTCGGTGGCCTGTTCCAGGTCTGCCTGGGCGCGCTCCGCGGCGCGGACGTTCACGTAGGTGTGGCCGCGGGCGGTCAGCAGCTCGGCATCCGCGGGCCAGCGGTTCAGGCCGATGGTCAGCAGGCGGATCGCCTCACGGAAGCGGCCGGCGGCCCGCAGGGCGCGGGCTGCAGCGCTGCGGCTTGCGGGAGAATCGGACTCATGAACGGCTGCCAGAGCTTCGTCAGCCTGCCGGTTCAGCTCGGCCTGCTTCACTTCGGGAAAGCTGGGGGCAGGCAGCGGCTTGCCGAGAAATGAGACGGTTTCGGGGATTGTGCTCATCAGAATTACCTCCGGAAGAACGGACTTACTGCTCTATGGTCAGCCACTATATACTGTCGACAATCGACTGTTGACACCAAATCATGGCCGGGTGTAGTCTCTGGCAAGGAGGTCCCCCACCTGTATCCAGTAGCAGCTGCTGGTTTCACGACCAGCGCGCCCCCCGTATACCGGCTTCCCCCGGAACACGTCCCTCACACCACAAAGCAATATCCAGGAGGTTCAACGATGATGCATAAAGTCAGCCGCTCACTCGCAGCTGCTCTCACCGCCGGCGCACTGCTCGTCGGGTCCGCCAGCGCGCAGGACACGAGCAGCATCCCCAGCACAGTCGTAGTCGCTCAGAGTCAGGACATCGTCAGCTTCGATCCTGCCCGCATCAGCGGATCGATTGGCATCAACGTACTGACGCACGTCAACGAACCGCTCGTCATGGAACACCCCGACCGCTCCATGGTCCCCTGGCTGGCTGAGTCCTGGGAGACCCCGGATGAGCTCACCTGGATCTTCCACCTGCGCGAGGGCGTGCTGTTCCACAACGGCGAACCGTTCAACAGTGAAGCCGTCGTGTACTCGCTTGAACGCTACCGTGACTCCAGCATCCCCGGCATCCAGCACGCCTACTACTGGGATCTGGCCAACCTGGAATCAGTCGAAGCCATCGACGACCTGACCGTGAAGATCACCACCAGCGCGCCTTCACCCACCATGCTGGCCGTCCTGTCGCAGATGTACATCACCGAGCCGACCTGGGCGTCCTCGCAGAGCCATGACGTCACCAACCGTGAGTCCGTAGGCACCGGTCCGTTCAAGTTCAACTCCTGGACCCGTGATGAACAGGTCGTCCTCGACGCCTTCGAGGACTACTGGTTCGGAGAGGTGCTGACCGACCAGCTCATCTTCCGGGTCGTACCTGAGATGGGCACCCGCGTCGCCGAGCTCCTGACCGGTGGCGTGCATATCGCCAACTCGCTGAACATGGACCAGATGAACCGCCTGGACACCGACACCACCCGCGCCTCGTTCCACCCTGGCAGCCGGATAGTCTACCTCGGCATCGTCACCAGCGACGAGTCACTGCCGACCAGCGACAAGCTCGTCCGCCAGGCGATGAACTACGCCGTTGACGTCGAAACGATCACCGAAGCACTGTTCGGTGGCCGTACCGCACCGTACGCCGGTGTCCTGCCACCACCCTTCGAAGACCCCGAAGTGCAGCCGTACCCTTACGACCCGGAGAAGGCCCGCGAACTGCTCGCCGAAGCCGGCTACCCCGATGGCATCGACATCACGATGGACTCTTACGCCGACCGCCTCGAGGTGTCACAGGCTGTAGCTAACTACCTGAACCAGGCCGGCATCCGCACCACCATCCGCACGCACGAGTGGGCCAACTACACGCAGCGCCTTCGTGACCGCGAGTCCAGCGCCGTCTACATCCTCGGCCAGGGTGGCTTCGCCTCTCCGTTTGAACAGATCAGCACCATCTTCGACCCGCGCTCCAGCACCATCCACGCGCACGAGTACAGCAACCCGGAGTTCTACCGCCTGATGGACCTCGCCAGCGTCACCGTCGACGAGGAACAGCACATGGAGTACCTGAAGGAAGCGCAGCGCCTCCTCTGGGATGACGCTCCTGCCATCTTCATGTACACCGACCCGATCATCATCGGCGTCAGCAACCTCATCCCCACCTACGAAGCGGCGGCCCGCGACAGCCTCCGCCTGCACTGGGCACTCACTCAGCAGCGCTGAACTCCTGCCCGGCCCCGGACCGCAACACGGACCGGGGCCGGCTTGTTGCCGCTTCAAGGCGGCGAGAACGGAAACACCAATGTCAACTGAACAGCCACAGACCACCTCACTCCTCGGCGAACCCCTCTACGCCTCAGTCGCACGCACCGGCCAGGACGCCGCCGCCCTCGAGAAGAAGGTCGCTGACGCGAAAGCAGCCTGGGAAGCCGATCCCGATGACGTGCAGAAGTACATGCTTTACGTCCTGGCCGTCGACGCCACCCACGAGTACCGGCAGGGCATTGAACTGTACGAACAGGGCATCGAACTCTGGCCTGAAGAGCCCATGCTGTACTGCCACCTGGGCCACCGCCTGCTGAACCTGCGGGAGTTCGACCGTGGTCTTGAGTACCTCGACAAGGCCGACGCCATGCTGCCGGACTCCACTGACGTGCTCTACCACAAGGGCCTGGCCTACTACATGAAAGGTGAGTTCGAAAAGGCACTCACAGCGTTCGAGCACTGCAACCGGGTCACTTCGGATGAAGGCAACGTACAGCCCACCAGCTCGGTGAAGCTCGTGGCTCGCGCCGAGATCATCCGCATGGGCAACGCCGACTGGATTTACACCACCCTTTCGCGGCTTGGCCGGTTCGATGAAGCAGCAGCTATTTTGGACACCGTTGACCCTGACCTCGAGACCAGCGGGAACATGATCTTCTATATGACGCGCGTGCTGTTCTATCAGGGAGTGCTGAGCGAAGAGGAAGTGCTGGCCCGCTTCGAGCAGCTCGGCAGGGGAGCCCACTCGATGGGTTACGGCCTCGGCGCCCATTTCCTGGCCCGCGGCGAGAAGGACAAGGCCAGAGCATATTTCGAGGACGTCATCACCGGCACCATGTGGCCCGCCTGGGCGTTCATCGCCTCGGAAGTGGAGCTCGCCCGTGGCCTCTGAGAAACGCCGGCTGCAGGCCGAGGACCTGTTCCGCTTCCGCCTGGCCGGCGACGTGACCATAAGCCGCGATGGTTCCCTGGCCGCTTACGTTGTCAAGGGTGCAAAGGCCGACGACAACGATTACGAGAGCGAGATCCACCTGCTGGATGTCGCTTCCGGCGAGTCCCGCCGCTTCACGTACGGTGAGCGCGATTCAGCACCCCAGTTCAGCCCTGACGGGAAGTCACTCGCGTTCCTCAGCCGTCGCAGCGGCAAACCGCAGGTGTGGCTCATGCCACTGACTGGCGGTGAAGCTGCCCAGGTGACGGACGCACCTGAAGGTGTGACCCAGTTCGCCTGGTCACCCGACGGCCAGCGGTTCGCCTTCATAGCTACCGCCGGCGGGACACCAGAGCCTGCCGAGGACGACCTGTACAGCAGACACACCCGGGGCGTGAAGACCGTGACCGAGCTGCTGTACAAACTCGACGGCATCGGCTACTTCGGTGAGGGACGCCCCTGCCTTTTCGTCCAGCCTGCTCATGCCGGGGGTGAGGCGCGCCGGCTGACCGATCCGCCCTACCGGGTGAGCAACCCCGTCTGGTCAAATGACGGCTCGACCGTGTACGTGCTCGGCCGCATGAACCCCGACGATTACGACCGCGGCGGGTCCGAGCTGCAGGTGTGGGCTGTGCCGGCCGCCGGTGGTGCTGCGCGGCAGGTGACCGCCGCCGGCCTGTCGGTGCACTCGGTCACGCCGGCACCCGATGGCAATACCCTGGCGCTCATCGCCGCACCGACCGACGGGATGAGCTACGACAACCTGAAACTGTACTTCCTGCGTGACGAACCGGGCGAGCCCGCTGAAGCTGAGCTGCTGGCAACCGACTACGCTTACCCGCTGTCGGACAAGGGAGTCAGCGACTTCATCGGCACCGCCCGCGGCACCTACAGCTGGTCGGCCGACGGAAAATCGTTACAGGGCCTGGCTTCCGAGGAAGGTGCAACCTTCCTGGTGCGGATCGACCCGGCAACCGGTGCCGTCGAGAAACTTACCGCGCAGGACCAGTACATCTTCTCGTACGCGTTCTCGGCTGACGGCGAGAGCGCCGTGTACGCCGCGAACGAGCCGCTCAGGCCCGCGGTCATCAAGTCACTCTCTGGCCTTGAGGTCGATCACAACGCTGATCTGCTCGCCGGACTGGAGTTGAGTGAACCGACGCGCTTCAGCGCCCAGGCCGAGAACGGCCCGATGGTCGGTGCCTGGTTGATGAAGCCCGCCGGCTTCGACCCGGCAGTCAAGCTCCCGGCCGTGTTGCAGATCCACGGTGGTCCTGCGCTGATGTACACCTCGGGTTTCTTCTTCGAGTTCCAGCTGCTGGCCGCCCAGGGCTACGCGGTCGTGTACGGCAACCCACGCGGCTCGCATGGTTACGGCGAGGAGTTCTGCCGCGCCATCAAGTTCGAGTGGGGCGGAGTGGACTACGACGATCTGATGGCCATTACCGACCGGGCACTGGCAGACAACAGCTGGCTCGATGGCGACCGCTTCGGCGTCGCCGGTGGCTCCTACGGCGGTTACATGACCAACTGGATCGTCGGCCATACCGACCGCTTCGCCGCTGCCGTCACCGGTCGCTCGATCGCCGACTGGCGGTCCGCCATCGGCTCCGGTGACCTGGGCACCTTCCGCTTCAAACGCGTCGATGACGTGCCCTACTGGGAAGACAACACCTGGTACGAGCAGCAGTCACCGATAACATACGTCGGCAACGTACGCACACCCATCCTCATCGAACATCAGGAGGAGGACCACCGCTGCACGATCGACCAGGCGTTCGCCTGGTACACGGCCATCAAGTACCTGAACCAGGCGCCGACCAGGCTGGTGATCTACCCCGGCGAGGGCCACGGCATGAGCCGCGACGGCAAACCGTGGCACCGCATCCACCGGCTGAAAGAAACGCTCGACTGGTTCGGCACTTACCTCGGCGAGGCTCACACGTGAGCCGCTTCGAGCAGCGCCTCAGTGAGCTCGGCATCAGCCTGCCCGAGCGTGACTGGCAGGGCGGCAAGCTGTACTCGTGCCGCCAGGAAGGCAACCTGCTGTTCTGCGGCGGCTTCGGCCCCACCGATCCGGATGGCGTCGTCCGCCTGAAAGGCAAGCTCGGCCGCGAACTCAGCGTGGAGCAGGGCTACACTGCCGCCCGCAACTGCGCGGTGGTGACGATGGCCTACGTGAAGTCGTACCTCGGGGACCTGGACCGCATTGCCGGCGTAGTAAAGGTGAACGGTTACGTCAACAGCACCGATACCTTCACCGAACCGGGCAAAGTCATCGATGGCTACTCAGACCTGTGGCTCGAGGTGCTGGGCGAAGCCGGCCGGCACGCCCGGGTGTCTGTCCCGGTGGTGTCGCTGGCGAGCAACATCGCCGTCGAGGTCGACTGCGTCCTGAAGTTGAGTGATGGTTAGATACGTTCTCAGCCGATTGGGCTACGGCTTGATCGCCGTGATCGGCGTCGTGCTGGTCGTGTTCGTCGTCGTGCGCCTGCTCGGTGATCCCGCCGCGCTGATGCTCTCGGAGGACGCGCCACCCGCGGCCATCGAAGCGTTCCGCCAGGAGCACGGTTTCGACCAGCCGATAATGGTCCAGCTGGGACGTTTCTTCAGCGAGGTCGCCCGAGGCGACCTCGGCACCTCACTGCGGCACCACGAGCCGGCGCTGTCGCTCATCATCGAGCGCATACCCGCCACCCTGCAGCTGGCCGTCGCGGCGCTGGTGCTGTCCCTGGTCATAAGCATCCCCCTGGGGATCGTCGCCGCACTTAACAAGGACACCATCCGCGACCGCGCCACGATGGTGCTGGCCATCGCCGGACAGTCCATCCCCGACTTCTGGTTCGGGCTGATGCTGATGCTGGTGTTCAGCGTGTGGCTGAAATGGCTGCCCGTGTCCGGCACCGGCACCTGGTTGCACATGGTGCTGCCGGTGATCACCCTGGCCACCTTCCCGCTGGCACGCACCACCCGGCTGGTCCGCTCCAGTCTGCTGGAGACGCTCGGCCAGGACTACATCCAGACCGCCCGCGCCAAAGGCCTGTCCGGAATGGTCACCGTCTACAAGCATGCACTGCGCAACGCCCTCATCCCGGTCATCACCATCGTCGGACTGGAAGTCGGCTCGCTGCTCAGCGGCGCGATCATCGTCGAGACCATATTCGCCTGGCCCGGCATGGGACGGCTCCTCGTGCAGGCGCTGAACAACCGTGACTTCCCGGTGATCCAGGCCGGAGTACTGATGCTGGCAATCATCAAAGTCCTCGTCACCATCGTCGTCGATGTGACCTACACCATCATCGACCCGCGGATCCGTTACACATGAGTGCCCTCAACACGAGCCCCCGCGTTATCCGCTCAAAGGGACGCTGGCGCGGCCTGATGGGCGATCGGCCACCGCTGTTCTTCATGGGTGTGCTGGTCGTGCTCGTCATCGTCGCCATCCTGGCCCCGTGGCTGACCCCGTACGGTCCCAACGAGTTCGTGCTGACCAGCCGCATGCTGCCACCCGCCTTTATGGAAGGCGGCACCCTCGCCCATCCGCTCGGCACTGACACACTGGGCCGTGACATCCTGACCCTGCTCGTCTACGGCAGCCGTGTGTCACTGATAGTCGGCCTGGTAGCGGTGCTGGTGGGTGCCAGCGTCGGCCTGATCATAGGCATCATCACCGGCTACTACGGCGGGGTGATCGACAACATCGTCATGCGCATCAGTGACGTCCAGCTGGCGTTCCCCTTCATCCTGCTGGCCATCATCCTGATGGCGGTGCTGGGCGCGGGCATCTGGAACGTGATTCTGGTGCTGTCACTGCGCAGCTGGGTGTCATACGCCCGGGTAGTACGCGGCGAAGTGATGGTCGCCAGGGAGAAGGAGTTCATCCAGGCTGCCAGCGCCATGGGCGCCAGCCCCGGACGCATCCACTTCCGCCACCTGCTGCCCAACGTCATGGCCTCGGTAATAGTTATCGCCAGCTTCAGCGTGGCGCAGACGATCATCGCGGAGGCGTCACTAAGCTTCCTGGGCCTCGGAGTCGACCCATCCACCCCGACGTGGGGCTCGCTGATCTCGGCCGGAAAGGACCACCTGACGAACGCCTGGTGGATCTCGGCTTTCCCGGGCCTCGCCATCGCCATAACCGTCCTGAGCGTGAACATGATCGGTGACTGGCTGCGCGACCGACTTGACCCGCGCTCCAGCGCCTGACCAAGGAGATCTTGCTGTGAACACCGAACCTGAAACGTACTCCCTCCTGGGCAAGCCACTGTACGCCGCTGCTGCCGTGCCCGCTGAGCGTCGCGCTGAGCTTGAAGCGGCACGGGATGAGACCCGCGCCGAGCTGGAAGCAGCTCCTGATGACGTCGCGGCCATCCACGCGCATGCGAAGAGCCTGGCTGCACTGCATGAGTTCCGCGCGGCAGTAGCCCTGCTTTCGGACGCGATCGAGCGCCTGCCCGAATCCGACCGCGCCATGCTGTACTGCGACCGCGGCCACTACCGGGTAAACCTGCGTGAGTTCGAACTGGCTGAAGCAGACCTGCTGCAGGCCACCTCAGAAGATGAGTTCGAGGTCTGGTACCACCTGGCGCTGGCTCGCTGGTTCAGCGGCAAGTTCGAGGAAGCCCTCGAGACGTTCCGCCGCTGCTACGCGATCACCGAGGGGGACTCGCATCGAGCCGCGATAACTGACTGGCTCTACATGTGCCTGAACCGCCTCGGCCGATCGGAGGAAGCCGCACCGCTGCTCGAGGACATCCACCCGGACATGGAGATGACCGGCAACAATCACCTGTACCTGAAGCAACTGCTGTTCTACAAAGGCGAGTTCAGCGAACAGGAGATGGAGGAATTGTGTGCCCATGGCGGCCTGGCCCTGACGAACAACTTCACCATGGGCTGCTGGTACCTTGCGCGCGGCGACGAGTCACGCGCCAAACAGCTGTTCCAGCGGGTTGTGGATGAAGGTACCGTCTGGGGTGCTTTCGGTCAGATCGGCGCAGAGGCAGAGCTGGCGCGGGCGCGCTGACGCCCGTCCCGGCTTCCGCTACTGTCCCCGGATCGCGGCCTCGATCTCGCGGGCGCATTCGACGATGACGGGCGCCAGCTCCTCGATCCGCTCGGGCGTAAGGTAGACGCTGGCACCGTTGAAAGAAACAGCTGCGAGCTGCCGCTCGCCGGTATGCCGGATGGCCGCCGCGACGCAACAGACGCCGATGTTGCTTTCCTCGATGTCGATGGCGTAACCGCGTGCTTTGGTCAGGGTCAGGTCGTCCAGCAGCCGGGCGCGGCCTTCGTCATCCAGGTCGGTAAGGAAATGCTGCCATTCGCTTTCGGGTCGGGTGGCGATCATGGCTTTGCCGACCCCAGTGCGGTAGGCACGGTTGGTCTGACCGACGAATGAGTTCACCTGCAGCTGACGCTTGCCGACGATCTTGTCCATGAGCTGCATGTCGGTGCCCTGGAGTACCGCCAGGTGAACGGTCTCGCCAGTCTGTTCGCAATAACGGCGGGCTATCGGCTGGGCGGCGCGCAGGAAGTGAAGTTCTGCCCGCCTGCGGTCGCCCAGCTCCAGGAAACGCAGGCCGAGCGAGTACTGGTTGTCACGGTGCTCCAGATAGCGGTGTTTGACGAGCAGGGACGCCAACCGGTGGGTGGTGCTGCGGGAGAAACCGGAGGCACTGGTCAGTTCAGCAAGGGAGCGCCTGCGCTCCGCAACCAGTTCGATCAGCTGCAGGGCTTTCTCGACGGTGCTCGATGTCTCGCCGGCAGAATCACGGGTGTCAGGGGATCTGCTGCTCTCAACAGTCCCGGACATCGGGTTCCTTCTCAGGTGGACACGTGCCTACATCGTCAATACTTTGTGAACGCGCTCTGTAAGCCAACTGAGCTGCTCCCTCTCCACAGTGAGTGGCGGTGTTATGCGCAGGACGGTGTCGTGGGTTTCCTTGCACAGAACTCCTTCACTGGCCAGTTCCTCGCAGTACGGTCGGGCGGATTCAGACAGTTCGATGCCGATCATCAGCCCGCGTCCCCGGATGTCCCGGATGAGCGGAGCCTGCATGTTCCGCAGTTCCTCCATCAGTACCGCGCCTGATTGCTTGACCCCAGTGTACAGGTCATCCTCGTTCAGCAGCTCAAGCACCGCCCGGCCCACTGCCGCCGCCAGCGGGTTGCCGGAGAAAGTACTGCCGTGATCACCGGGGTTGAACAGGCCCAGTACGTTCCTGTCAGCCAGTACGGCTGACAGCGGCACGATGCCTCCACCGAGTGACTTGCCCAGGATGACCAGGTCAGGCCGCACACCTTCATGTTCCACCGCGAGGCGGTAGCCGGTGCGGCCCAGACCCACCTGAATCTCGTCCGCGATCAGCAGGATCTTGTTCTGGCGGCACACCTGCTCGACCTGCTGCAGGTAACCGTCCGGTGGCACGATGACGCCGCCTTCACCCTGGATCGGCTCGAACAGGAAGCCGACCGTGTTCGGTGTGATCGCCTGCTGCAGCGCCTCCACGTCGCCGAACGGCACCATTCTGAAGCCCGGTGCGAACGGGCCAAAGTTCCGCTTGTATGCTTCCTCGCTGGACATGCCGACGACCGCGATGGTGCGGCCGTGGAAGTTGTTGCTGCAGACGATGATCTCCGCCTGGTCAGCCGCAACACCCTTCACTTCGTAACCCCACTTGCGGGCAGCCTTGATGGCGGTCTCCACAGCCTCGGCGCCCGTGTTCATCGGCAGAGCCATCTCGTAACCAAAGGTGGTGCACAGCTCAGCCAGGAACCCCGGCAGCTCAGCGTTGCGGAACGCCCGCGAGGTGAGCGTCACCTTTTCGAGTTGCTCGTGTGCCGCCCTGAGCAGCTTCGGGTGAGAGTGGCCGAAGTTCATGGCCGAGTAACCGCTCAGGCAGTCCAGGTACTTCCTGCCTTCCACGTCATGAACCCAGCTGCCGCTGGCCCGTTCGATGACGATGTCGAGCGGCGCGTAGATGCGGGCACCGTACTTCTCCTCAAGCCTCACGTAATCAGCCGTGCTCCACCCGCTCTCAGTCGTGCTCATCCAGATCGCTCCTTCCCAGTTGCACCCGTGCGTCGAACAGCTCGAGTGCTGCCTCAGCCGTGCTTACCGCGTCAGTCAGCCGCTGGCGTGCCCGCAGCAGTTCAGTCAGCAGCAGTTGCCGTTCCGGGTCACGCGCGTCCAGCTCGCGGTAACGGATAAGCGGTGCGAGCAGGGGCAGCGGCTGCTGCAGGTCCGTCAGCCCGTAACTGTCCTGCCCATAGCGGCCAGCTACCGTAGCCCGAACAGAGGTGAGCGCCCGGCTCAGGCTGAGCAGAGTCCTGTTGCGCTGAACCGCGTCCGGCGCGTTACGGGGCTGAAAGGCGTCCAGTTCTGCGGCGCGCTGCTGCAACGAGGCCAGCATAGCCCCAACCTGTTCCAGCGCCACGGGCGACTCGCCGGCAGCGACCATGGAGTCAAGCCGCTCCTGCAGGTCAGCAACCAGCGCTGCGGCGCTGAACGGCAGGTCCGTACTCGTCAGGAACCGCCACGTCAATGCCGACCAGAAACGGGCGTCGGCAGCGAACACGCTTTCGTCCAGCTGCTCGAACGTGTCTTCCTCGGTGTGGTTCCACCAGCCCAGCGTCGCTCCGTTCCACTCACGCACCAGTTCAGCCGGGAAGCCGTGCCGGGCCGCGATGGACGGTACGCCCACGCCGAAGAACGACTGGTCACCGATGCGCTGCAGTGACCGCAGCTCCAGCCCCGCCTCCGGCAAGCCGGGCAGACCCAGGTGCGCAGCAGACAGCTCCGGGCTGCTGTTTATGACCAGGTGATCGGCGCCTTTCATGCCCACCGAGTCGATGTTCAGGTAAGCGACGCCGCTCCGGTTCAGCTGTTCCCAGTGCGTGTCCACAAAATAGGTGGACCCGGCAGCCTCGGCGATCTCATGACCGTTCCAGAAGCAGAACACGACCGAGCGCTTCAGCTCCGCACGGCGCTGGGCCAGCACGCGTGCCAGCTCCAGCTGCACGGCGTTGCCGGTGGCGTTGTCCGTCACGCCCGGCTCCCACGCGTCAAGGTGACCGGAGACGACCACGAACTGGTCGGCTTCAGGACTTGACTCCGGTGCACGCAGCCACGCGACGGGCTGACCGACACGCGCCCACCGTCGTTCCCCGCTCACGTGCATGCGTATCTTAAGCTTCCGCTCCAGGCTGAGCGCCTTGAGCCGCTCACCGTCCCGACGGGTGACAGCAAGCGCGAACAGGCGCGGGATGCCCTCCCAGGTCTCTCGCGTCGGGTTGCCCCACACGGCTTTGAGCGCCCGCCAGGGGATGAAGTCCTGATCAGCGCGCCCCCAGTTCATCAGGATCATGCCTGCCGCCCCATGGCGGTGCGCCAGACGGGCCTTCTCAGGCGTGGCAGGGCTGTAACTGACCTCTGCGAGCACGATCTTGCCGCGTACGTCCTTGCCGACGTAGTCTTCCTCGCCGCCGGGGCCGACCGCAACGAGTTCCGCTTCGAACCCTTCGGCCGGTGTGTTCTCGATGTGCAAGCAGGGGCGCACTTCCGGCGTCCACAGTTCGTCGCCCAGGACTTCCAGTCGGGCACTGCCGATGCTGCTCGTGTACGTGTCGAACTCCTGCACGCTCGCCTCGAGCCCATAACTGTTCAGCGTTTCGACGATGTACGCCGCGGCTTTCGCGTCCTGACCGCCGCCGGAGATGCGGTTCGGTGTGTTGTCGGTGAGCCAGCGCACGTGCTTCAGCGCCTGCTCGACACTGAACTCAGGTAGGTTCTTCTCTTCAACTTCCAGCGGTCTGCTATCGGTCACTGCCACGTCATTCACTCCTTGGGGGTTGAGCATCCCTGACCAGGTTCACGTACAGCTCGGCTGCGGCTGGGATCTGGCTCGTGTCGCTCCATTCGTCTGCACCGTGCATGTTCGCGCCGCCCGGGCCGAACATCAGCACCGGGATCCCGGCCGCAGCTACCAGATTGGCGTCGCTCACGCCGCGGCCGTAACTGAGGACGGGGGAGCGCCCGAACTGCCGTTCGTACAAGGTGCTGAAGCGCCTTACGAACGGGTCGTCTTCCTGCGTCAGGTAGCTGGGGTAAGCGGGTTCCAGCACCTCAATGTCGAAGGTGGCCTCAGAATCGAGCTCACTGACCAGCGATTCAATCAGGGCCACCGCGCTTGCGGGCGTCTCAGCGGGGGTCAGATGCCAGTTGATCAGGCAGGTGGCACGATCCGGCACCTGGATCTGGTACTCAGCCGGGCCACCCTGGAAGTTAAGAACGCAGCGGGTTGCCTCGCCCAGCAGCTCATGCCGGCTGAACGGAACGTCAGCAAGCAACGCCAGCAGCCGGGCCAGCTCGTCAACGGCGTTGACACCGTCCCGCGGCCGGCTGCCATGCGCACTTTTGCCGTGACAGGTCACCCGCACGTTTATCTTGCCGACCGCACCGATCACCACGTCTTCGAAATGCGGTTCACACACCAGCGCGGCGTCGAAGTCGTTCCGGGTGTGGAGCAGCGCCTTCGCGCCGCGCGAGGCGTTCTCCTCGTCAGCTACTGACGCGAAAGTGACCGTGCCGGACCAGTCGCGCTCGGCGGCCAGTTCACGCAGCGCCAGCAGCGCTGCTGTCAGACCGGCCTTCATGTCCATGGCGCCGACCCCGTACAGGCGGCCTTCCTCGACTTGCGCCGCGAACGGATCGCGGGTCCAGCCCTGCTGCGGTTCCACCGTGTCGGCGTGGCCCAGCAGCAGCAGATGCGGGCCGGGCCGGTTACCGCTCACGGTCACCACCAGGTTCGTCAGGCCTTCCGGCGTGCGTTCAAGCTGCGGGCTGAGACCGTTATCCCGCAGCCAGTCCGCCATCAGTTCCTGCAGCGCGGCTTCCGCACCGGACGGACTTGGGCAGCTGACCAGCTGGGTCAGCAGGTGAACTGCTTCGTTGTGACGGCTGCCGTTCACGCCCACCAGCGGCGTTCGGACCGGTTAAGCACCCGGGCGCCGTCTTCGGTGACGAGCACCTCGTCCTCGATGCGCGCGCCACCAGCCGGTGTGCGGTACAGCCCTGGCTCGATGGTAAGGACCATGCCGGCCTGCAGCAGGGTCTTATCGCCTTCACTCAGGATAGGGGGCTCGTCGATGCCCAGGCCGATGCCGTGACCCAGGTAGGTGCCGGGGCCGCCGTGGGCGAACGCGAAGTTGTCCTTGTAGCCGGCATCCCTGGCGATCTTTGCGCCAAGCCGCTCGAGGTACTCGCCGGTAACTCCCGGTCTGGTTGCCTTGATGGTCTCTTCCAGCATGTTCAGCGCCGTTTCCAGCAGGTGGATGCGGTCATCCGTACCTTTGCCGACGACGGTGGCGCGGCAGATGTCGATGCGGTAGCCGTCCAGTTTGCCGTTGATCTCCATGTGCACCAGGTCGTTCTCCTCGATCACCCGGTCAGACGCGGGCGGTGCGATGAACGGTTCGCCGGAGCGTTGTACCCCCGACTGGCAGGTCGCGAACGGTGCATCCACTCCACGCCGGGCGAGCTCACTGATGATGAGGCTGCTCATCTCCAGCTCGGTCACTCCGGGCCGGATGGCGTCACGGACGAGATCGGACACTTCATCGGAGATGTGTGCGCCGCGTTCGATGATTGCGATCTCTTCTGCTGACTTGACGGCCCGCAGGCCACTCACGATGTCATCTGCCTGGCGGAACAGCGCGCCGGGCGCCAGGCGGGTCAGGTCCTGGTACAGCATGGCGGTCAGTACATCGAAGCCGCCAAGACCGATGTCGGCGTGCTCAAGGCCGCTCTGCTCCAGCAGTCGGGCGAGTCCCTGCGGGAAGTTCGGGTTGACCTCGATGATGTCGACAGCCACGGCGGGCCGGTAGAACGGTGTGGTTACCAGCAGGCGGACGGGCTGCTCAGTGTCAGTGGGGATGAGCAGAGCGCCGAAGCCGCGGCCCTTGACGGTGAACCGGCTGACGTGTCCCGACAGGAACGGGACGTGGTCGCAAAGGTACTCCAGGTCACCGGCCCGGTCTGCGGCCCGGCCGATGACGAGTACGGCGTCGTGGCCTCTGGCGCTGGCGATTTCGCGGACGCGGGCGCGGCGTTCCTCGTATGGGTGGTTGGTTGTCACAGTTCTCTCCTTTACGGTCGCCAGGTGATCAGAACAGGCCTGGCGGATTGATAGTCACTTGAGTCGGGTGTCCAGCGCGTCGCGCAGACCGTCGCCCAGCAGGTTGAAACCGAACACCATCAGCATGATGGCGAGGCCCGGGAACACCGAGATGTGCGGCGCTACGCGCAGGTAACCGCGGCCTTCGGCCAGCATCTGGCCCCATTCGGCGGTCGGCGGCTGGGCGCCGAGTCCGAGAAAGCCGAGGCCCGCGGCCACCAGTACCGCCTGGGCGGTAAGCAGCGAGCCCTGCACGATGACGGGCGCCAGGCTGTTCGGCAGCACATGCGACAGGATGATGCGTGCGTTCCATGAGCCGAGTGCCCGGGCGCTCTGCACGTATTCCATCTGCCTGACGCTCAGAACGCTGCCGCGGATGACCCGCACGAAGCGCGGGACCATCGACACACCGATGGCGACCATGGTGCTGACGAGTCCGGGTCCGATGACGGTGATGACACCGAGTGCCACCACGATGGACGGCAGGGTCATCAGGATGTCGGTAATGAGGCCGATGACCCGGTCGATGAAGCCGCCGAAGAAGCCGGCGAGCACACCGAGGGTGATCCCGGTGAAGCCGGCGAGTGCCACGACCACTACACTCAGCAGAAGCGAGGTGCGCGCACCGTAGATGATGCGGCTAAGCAGGTCCCGGCCGAACTGGTCCACACCGAGCAGGTGATCGCGGCTGGGGCCTTCCATGGTGCGGAACAGGTCGATGGCGTCCGGGTCGAAGGGCGCGAGCCACGGTGCGAATATTGCCATCAGCAGGAACAGTGTCAGGATGACCATGCCGACGCGGCCGAGCCGGTGGCGCAGCAGGTTATGGAGCATGCGGTTACGACTGTGTGGTTTGCCGGCCGCCGCGCCACTCAGTGCCTGGGCCCTCATCAGTCGAACCTCACGCGCGGGTCGATCAGTGAGTAGGCGGCGTCGGTGAGCAGGTTGACGAACACGAACACAGCTCCGATCAGCAGGATGGCTCCCTGAACGACAGGGAAGTCGCGGCGGAAGATGGAGTCAGCTATGAGTTTGCCGATGCCTGGCCACGAAAATACGGTTTCGGTAAGTACTGCTCCGCCCATCAGGTAGGCGAACTGCAGCCCGATGATGGTGACGACCGGGATGAGTGCCGGTCGCAGCGCATGCCGGTACACGACTGACAGGGCCGGTACGCCTTTGGCGCGGGCGGTCCGCACGAAATCCTGGTTCAGTGTTTCCAGCAGGCTCGAGCGCGTCATCCTGGTGATGACGCCGATGCTGTTGCCGCCGATGGTTATGGCTGGCAGGATGAAATGCCACGGTGTGCCGCTTCCGGTGGCGGGCAGCCAGCCGAGGACGACTGCGAACAGCAGCTGCAGCAGCAGGCCGATCCAGAACACCGGTGCGGAAACACCCAGCAGGGCGAAAGCGGTGAGTCCCACATCGCGGGCGCTGTTCGGTTTCATCGCGGCGCTTACGCCCAGCGGGACAGCGACAGCAACAGCGAACAGCATGCCGACCAGGGACAGTTGCAGGGTGCTCCAGAAACGGCTCGTGATCAGCGGCAGTACCGGATCGCGCGAGACTATGGAGCGGCCCCAGTCGCCCTGCAGCAGACCCGACGTCCAGGAGATGAACTGCGCTCCCATGGAGCGGTCGAGTCCGAGCTGGGTTCGCACGGTTTCGATATCAGCGTTGCTGGCACCAATGCCCGCGACAGTGACAGCTGGGTCCCCCGGGACGAGCCTCAGCATGAGGAACACCAGGATCGCCAGTCCGATCAGGACGGGCACCACGCCCAGCAGGCGGCGCAGAAGATAGGAAGTAAGAGTCATCAGATTCCTGTCACCGGCTGCCGGGCCACTTCACATGCGGGAAGCCCGGCAGCCGGCCGTGGAGCAGTTCAGTCGAGCGTCACGTACTTCAGTACGAACACCTCAGTCGGCAGCACCTGCAGACCGTTGATGCCTTCACGCAGCCCGGTCACCTGTTCAAACACGTAGGTGCTGATCCAGGGCGCATCGGCCATGATCTGCTCCTGCAGGGCGGTGTAGAGCGCCTGCTGCTGTTCCGGATCGACCGTGTGGCGGGCTTCGTCGATCATGGCGCTCACTTCGGCGTTGTCGTAGAACATGGTGTTCCAGCCTTCGGGTGCCAGGCGGTTGCTGTGGAACACCGTGTCAAGGATGTACTGGATGTGCATCGTGCCGGTCTCCCAGCCGAGCCAGTACAGCTGGGTGCTGTTCTCGCTGGCGGGCACGCGCAGCAGTTCCAGGTAGGTGCTCCAGTCGACGATCTGCAGGTCGACGTTCACGCCGATCTCGCGCAGCTGCGCCTGGATGGCGATCGCGGTCTCGCGGTCCATGTAGTAACGGCCTTGGGGCGCGAGCAGTGAGATGGTGAAACCGTCAGCGTAACCCGCTTCGGCAAGCAGCCCGCGGGCCCGCTCCGGGTCGTAGGTGTAGTCGCCGGCGGGCACGTAGCCGACGGTAGCGGAGGAGACGATGCTGTCCGCGGGCATGCCGATGTTGCGGAGGATGCCGGCAACTATCGCCTCGCGGTTCACGGCGTAGTTAAGCGCCTGGCGCACGCGCACGTCATCGAGCGGCGCCTGGGTCAGGTTCATGCCGACGTGGCCGACGCGGGTACTGGGGTCGCGACGCACTTCGATGTCCGGGTCAGCGTCGAGGCGGGGCACGTCGAAACCGGGGACATTGACGATCACGTCAGCTTCGCCTGCTTCAAGCATGGTGATGCGGGTGGCTGCCTCGGGTACGGACAGGAAGGTGATGCTGTCCAGACCGGCGGCCTCGCCCCAGTAACTATCGTTACGGCGTACGGTGACGCTCTGCTCGGCGACGTGCGAGTCGTACCTGAACGGGCCGGTGCCGACCGGGTTCCAGCCGATGTCTTCACCGTGCTGCTCCAGAGCCGCAGGACTGATGATGACAGCAACGTCGGAGGCCAGATGGGCCAGCAGCGGTCCGAACGGCTCGTCGGTGACAACTTTCAGTGTCAGTTCATCGACTGCCTCAACGGTGCTGATCGCTTCCAGGGTCGAGCGGCGACCGAAGCCGTTCGCGGGATCAAGGATGCGGTTGAGGGAGATGGCGGCCGCCTCCGCGGTGAGCGGGGTGCCGTCGTGGAACGTCACGCCTTCGCGCAACGTGAACGTCCATTCGCGCTGATCATCCGAAACAGTCCAGTCGGTCGCCAGCAGGGGCTTGATCTCGCCGTTCTCATCGAACTCAACCAGGCCTTCGTACATGGCCAGCCGCACGGTCTGCGCCTGCGTGCCGGCTGCGATGCCCGGTTCTGTCGTCAGGATCGGGGCTCCGAACACGAACGTCAGTGAGCCTCCCTGAGCGATAGCTGCGCTCAGGCCTGCGAACAGCAGGGTGAGGACAAGGGTGTAGAAGGGCTTCGGTTTGCTGCTGACTCGGTCTTTCATGGCTACCCCTTTCAAAGGTGCGGATGAACTGCCTGTCTTCATGCGGTTATCGGGATCGCACCGGCTTCGGTGACGACGTAAGCTTCTTCGGTGGCGACTATCAGGTCGCTGACGCCCCAGACGAACTCGACACAGCCGGACATGCCTGCCTGGACGGGCAGTTGCGCCTGGGGGGTGAAGTAGATGTTGCAGATCGTCTGGCGGTTGATGATGTGACCGCAGTCGCGCGCGTACTCCCGAGCGCTTCTGCCCTCGGGCAGCACGCCCCAGGAGCGGAACAGCCCATCGTGTTCAGCCAGGGCTTCAGTCGCGGCGGCATGCACCTGCGCGCCGGTGACACCCGGCCTGATCATCGGTATGACCCGGTCAAGCACCAACTCCTGCAGTTTGTCCTGGAACCGCCTCAGTTCGGATGTGGCGCAGATGGTGCGGGCGATGTCGGAGCAGCCGCGAACCCGGCCACGGTCATCAAGAACCTGGGTGCCCATGTCGAACTTGATCGTCTGGTTGTTACGGCTGAGCCGGTAATCACTCGGTGTGGCTGGCACGAGGGTCCGTTCGCCGGCATGAATGATCCGGAAGTAAGGACGGAAGTTGCCGCTGAGACCCAGCTCGTCTGCGTATTTGCCCAGTTCACTGTCGAAGCGGCGAGCCAGTTCACTTTCGGTGGGGTTCCGGCCAGCGTTCAGCTCTTGCTCCGCTGCGGCGACGGTACGCTCCAGTGCGTGGCGGGCAGAGTTCGCGGCCAGTACGTAGAACGGCAGCTGGCTGGCCGCACGCCGCTCCTGCCATTCGTGGATCGCAGGGGAAGCGTTCTGAGCTTCCAGCGCGTTGAGGCCGATCGCCTCGGTGAGCCGCAGGTCTGCGTGTGAGTGCTCGATGGCCGGCTGACCCTGGGCGAGCTCACTCACCGCTTCACTGACGCTGGCGAACTCGCCCTGCCGGTTGCTGCCCGGGACTGTGGCCGCCGAAGGCAGCAGCAAGTGCAGCTGCTCGTCGCTTCGGTTCACAATCAATGTTGCTTCTGCTGCTTCAAGCCAGCTGGCAGGCAAGCCGATTAGTTCCTCCATCTGGAACGGGGACGTGACCAGCAGGGTGTCGAGCTGACGCTGCGCGAGTATCTGATCAAACAGCCTGAAACCTTCGTCCTCTGCGGAGTACAGCAGCTCCTTGATGCGTGCCTCATGGCGGTAGCCTTCGACCGCTTTGGCGGCGGCTGCGCGGAAGCGATTCAGGCCGGTGGTAAGTTCGGTTTCGACGTCGCTGCGGCTGATCGTGTGGTGGCTAAGCTTCCGGGTCTGTGGGTTCCTGTGGACGCGCAGCTTGAGTCCGGCTGTTTGTATCAGCCGGAAGAGCGAAATGGGCAGCGTGTCTTTGACGACGAGGGTCCGACCGGCGGCCAGCTCACGCAGTTGCTCTTCGAGGCTGGGGTTGGGTGCGTCGTTGTTGAAGTCGAAGTAGTTGCCGTACACCCGGAACTCATGGGGGCTGGCAGGTGCCCAGCTCATGATGCCGGCGTCACCATGCTTGACCAGGACGACGCTCTTGCCTTGGTCGTCGACCACGGCGAGCGGAAGTACGTTCTTGAAACCGTCTTTGACGATGTGGGGATAAACGAGCCGGTCGGTGTAGGTGGCCCCCAGCAGCTGGATCAGGTCAGCGTGGTCGTGCAGGAGGGTGACTTCGCCGCTCATGCCTGCGCTCCCTGGCCGGCGAAGGCCGTCGCGGTGAGCGCAATTCCGACTGCTGCCTGGGTCGGATCGATCACCGGCACGCCAGCGACATCCTGCAGCGCAGCACGGTAACGCTCGAGGCCGGCGGCTGCGAACAGCAGTACGTCGGCGCCGTCGTCGCGGACCAGGCCGCGGGCGACGGTCGCGAGCCTGTCACTCACCCGTGCCGGTTTCTGCAGCTCTCCGTAGTCAAGGTCAAGGGAAGCGAGGCCAGCCAGCCTGTCCTCAAGGCCGTAAGCGCGCAGCAGCTGCCGGTTGCGGGTGTGACTGCCTGCGGAAACGGCTACGAGGCCTAAGCGGTCACCGTGATTAAGTGCCACGCTGAAACCCGCCTGGCCGATGCCGAACACCGGTTTGATCGAGAACTCACGTGCAGCCTGAACGCCGGGGTCGCTGAAGCAGGCGACGACAAATGCGCCGGCAGTCGGTTCCCGGTGGCTTGCGGCGATGAAGTCTGCCACTGCCACAGCAGCCCTGTCGCTGTCACGCTTGGTCGAGATGCCCTTGGGTCCGTCGTCCAGCGTGAGGCACTTTATTTCCGGCCCACCGTTGAAGCGCAGCGGCTCCAGCGAGACCGACAGGTTCTCAGTGATTCCGGTGTCCTTCCGGCTGCTGGCGTTCAGTACGTAGATGATTCTGGGCACAGGCCTCCCCCTCGCGGCCCCCTCCGCGGGTTTCGGTGCAGAAGCGGCCTGAGTCCGCTGGCTGCGCGGCTCTTAGAAGTGTCATTGGAGTATAGGAGCGATTCCTGTGGTGTGTCAATAGACGGGACATGTGTCCCGACAAATGGGATTGGGTGTCACTGGTTAGGTTCATCGCCCCTCTGCGGTTGGGCAAATGGCCTGTGCTCTTACCTGGGTCTTCTGAAGTGTCATTTTGATGAATCAAACACGCAGATGCGTTCGATGCTCCGGCCACCCGGTTGGTGGCTGACTGAGGGCAATGCCTATCAACGCTGAACGTGCCATATTAGCAACAGAATCAGCACGAGATTCGTTTTAACAGCACCTGAATCAGGGGTGGTTAAGGGGGAGTGGTAATGCGTGCCACATCAATTGCTGTTTGCTGCATCTTTCTGTTCATTGCCGGTGTCGCCGGCGCGGAGTCAGTGACAGGAGCGCGGGGTGACAGTCCGAGTTCCATCACGGAGCCAGCTCCGCCGATTGGAGTGCTGGATATGCCGTCAGCCACTTTCAGCGAAGGATTTGCTGACGTCAGCACTTTAGCGGCACGTGGTTGGGTCCAGACGAACAACAGCCAGCCGGTGGGGGGAACTGCTTGGTTCCAGGGAGATACGGCACAATTCGCGTCCCAATCCGGTGATGGGACGGCGTATATCGCTGCGAACTTCAACAGTGCAGGAGGCGGGGCAAATGCCACCATCAGTAACTGGCTGATTCTGCCTGAGATGGAATTCCGCAATGGTGATGAGTTCGCTTTCTGGACCAGGTCAATCGGTTCGGCTTGGCCGGACCGGCTTGAGCTGCGTATAAGCACGAGCGGCGACTCAGTTGATGTTGGCGACAGCGCGGAGTCGACCGGCAACTTTGACACCCCGCTGGTGGTCATCAACGAAGGACTTGACATCGGTGGCTATCCAGCGGAGTGGACGCGTCATTCGCTGTTCATAGAGGGTCTGGCTGAAGGCGTCGCAACAAGTGGTCGCCTGGCTTTCCGTTATTACGTCACCGAGGGCGGCTACGAGGGCGGCAACAGCGACTATATCGGGCTGGACACAGTCTCCTGGTTCTCATACCAGCCGGCGATCAAGGTGAGCAGCACAGTCGGTACCGACCCTGCCGTCTGTGGGGCGTCCGCTAGCGTTGCCCTCGATATGGAATCCCCGTACTACCTGTGCCACCGGCTGACCAATGAAGGCAATGTTCCGCTTACCAGCGGAAACTATAGCGGCCCTGACGGAGCCTACGGCAGCTTAGCGGGGCCGCTGGCTGTCGGCGACACGTACGAGTGGATCGCCGGACCTTTCACAGTCGAGGCTGACACCGAGCTGGATTTCAGCTGGACCGCGGGCAACCCCGAGCGAAACGGCGATATGCTGTCGGCCGCCAGCGCCATCCAGATAACCGCCGAGCCAGTGATCACCGGTGTCGTAGTCACGCCAGGACAGGCCACGTTGCTTCCGCAGGACACTGTCAACCTGACTGCTACGGTTTCTGGCGTTGGTGACTTTGACACCACTGTCACCTGGTCAAGCAGTGATGAGTCGGTGGCGACCATCAGCGAGAGTGGCGTGGTTACTGCTGTCAACGTAGGGTCGGCTGTCATGACCGCCACAAGCAGTCAGGACCCGACCGTCAGTGACACAGCAAACATCACGGTCGAGGAGGCTGTCCTGAGTCTCGCCGTGACCGGCAACGAGCTGCCTGACGTTACGGCTGCCTCAGCCGCACAGAACCTCGAGCTGATCAGTTTCACCTTGTCGGCGACGGGTGATTCCGCCATCTCGGTCTCGGGCTTCACGTTCAGTGCGGCAGACCTCGCTTTCAGCGTTGAGCCAGCGGTCGATGAGGAGCTGAACCGGATCCTGGAGCTGCTGTCGCTTGATGTGGCGGGAAGCACTGTGGACAGCACGGCCGTGCTCGACGGTACTGACGCGGTGTTGACGCTCGCAGCGCCGCTGGTCGTTGAACCCGGCAGCCCGGTTACGGTGGTGCTGCGCGCCAACGTTACTGCGTCATTGACCGGTGAAAGCGCCGCTGTGGCTCTGGCAGCTGTTGGCCTGGCGGCACTGGTTCTGCGGCACAGGCGCCGCCAGCTGGCTGCTGTGCTGCTCGTACTGCTGATCGGTCTTAGTGCCTGCGCCAGCCAGTCAACTGACCCTGACCCTGAGCCGGTTACAGTCTCGTTCACTGCTCAGCTTGATGCCGTCGCGAGTGACGCGACTGCGCTCACCGGCCTGCCGCTTGCCGGGGCAGACGTGACACTGACTTACTGAATCAAGCGAAAAAGGCACTGCGCGCTGCCTTGACCCGTTGGTCAAAGCTGCGCGCAGTGCAATCACCTGAGCATGCCGGAAACGCTACCCATGATTCTGATGCGATCTCAGCCTTCAGCCACCAGCCTGTGCAGGTACTTCCCGTACTCGTTGCCGCCGAACCCTTCGGCCAGCGCCGTCAGCTGCTCGACGCTGATCCAGCCCATCCGCCAGGCCACTTCCTCGGGCACAGCGATCTTCAGCCCTTGCCGTG
>Ga0079225_10000322_pt1 | contig 25527 bp, 19 predicted proteins | sample Poulit2012_FD_76344 | JGI IMG/M metagenome (GOLD analysis project Ga0079225, IMG submission 76344) | Agricultural soil microbial communities from Georgia to study Nitrogen management - Poultry litter 2012 | ecosystem: Environmental > Terrestrial > Soil > Agricultural land | place: USA: Georgia... | reverse complement strand
TGGGTCTGTTTCTAATAAATCTTTAATAGATCTTTCTTCTACCCAATCTAAATTAAATTCTTTATTATCTTTACTATGATCAACTAAAGTTGCACTATCTAATTGAATTGCTCCTTTATATCCGAACTTTTCTGCAAATCCTTTTTCACTTTCTAATATAAAATTGACTCTTGTACCAGCTATAGTAACTTCGTGTCCTACTTCAACAGATGAAGCAATTTCAGCATTGTGAATATATAGTGCCTCTGTTTCATCGGTTATATAAATACCGTTGAACTTGTTATTTGTTTGTTTAGTTTTTTGAGCAACAACACCTTTTACTAAAACTTTACTTCCTTCTTCTTTATTTCTAGCTTCTAAAAGTGTTGCTTGTTCATAATCTTTTATATCAAAGTCAGGAAGAGTTCCTTCAGTCATGGAAATTAGTTTTGTATTATTAAATTCTACGTTACCACTAAAGTTTTTTAACGGTCCTTTAATTAAAATTTCATCTCTAACAACTGGTTTAGGATCTAATTGATTATATTTTTTGTCACCTTCACCAAAAACACCGTAAACATAAAAGTCGTCTTCACCGTTAGTAATATACATATTACCGTATTCTGAGTTGTCAATTGACTTAATAGTTCCTCTAACATAATAATCTTCATTTGATATTGTGTTATGCTCTAAAAGTTTTCCTAATTCTAATGCTTTTTCAAAAGTGATAGTGTAAAATGCATAAATCTTTATTGATGTAAAGATTTCTTTTGAAAAATCAAATTCTGTTTGAAAATTAACATCTTCAAACCATCCCTCAAATATGAACCCTTCTTTGGTAGGTTCTTTCGGTTTGTTTATTGTTTCACCTTCACTAACTAATACATTTTCTAAGTCAGTGTTAACAAACTCGACTTCATATTTATTAGTCTCGTCCTCTTGACAAGAAACCAATAATCCCACAAGCATTACTACCATTATAGTAGTTAAGATTTTTTTAAACATTTTCATGTTTTCTTTCTCCTCCTTGGTGAAACCACCATAATAGGTTATCATAAATTCACCTTAAAAACAACAAAAAAATGTAATTTGATTGACATTCAAACTACATTTTAATTTATTTAGAAATTTCATATTTTACATTGTCATTTTTATTTGTTAAATCTATCAATAAAGTTTCTAAATTATTAGCATACTCTCCTAGATTCTTCTTTAAATGCTTATAATTTTTGATTGTAATAAATAAATCAACATTTATTGTTGATAACACATCATACAAGGCATCTAAGTTATTACCATAAAATTCGGAAGAATCTAATTGATTTCTTATTGTATCAAATAAATCTTCTTTAGTTCTTATTTTTAATCCATCGAGTATGATTTTGTCCATATCATTTCCTCCGTATTTAACCATATAAACGATCCATAATGATCATTTGTATAATATATTTCATATTGATTAGCATATACAATTCTTTTTGCATTTCTACTTCCACCCTCATACCCTATATCTAATTCAATATAAGTGTTTCTAGGTCTTTTAGGTAGAAGTCCTTCTCTATTTTGAAAAGTGTCTCCGCCAATACTTAGCATATTGTTTTTAGTCCAATGATTAGCAATATGGGGTTTTGCTTCTGCTTTTGTTATATAGTTTGAAGGTAATTTATTAAAATAAAATATATATAGTGCTACTTCGTTTTTAGTGATATATATTTCATCTTCTAATATTTCGTAATGATTTATATTAATTTCATCTTCATAACCAAAATTTTCAGGTAGTTCATCTTCCTTTTCGTCATTAGGATTTTCTTCAATATCATCTGGTTTATTAATTTCAGGCTCATTAAACTCATCACAAGAAATTAATACAAATAGTGATAGTACTATTAAAAATATCTTAAGTAAACTTTTTTTCATGATTCACCAACTTTCAATATCTATAATAGCATATTTGTTTGTAATTAAAAAGAGAGTTAGAAAAAATCTAACTCTCTTTTGTTTATTAACCTAATAATTCAATTTTTTCAATTAACGCTCTATTTTCAAATAAGAAGTTAAGAGTGTTAGTTGCGTTTTCGAATTCAAATTCAACTACTCCATAAGTATTAGCTAAGGTTTTCTTCACACCATTAATAGTAACAGTGTCTTTGTCTCCCCAACCTCTAACTGTAAGTTTTACTTTAGTAATGTGCTTGTTAAATACAAGTGTAGTAACTCCTTTAGCTGATCCTGCACCAGTTTTAATAATTGTTTCTCTATTTTCATCGGATCCACCACCACTACCATTACCTTTATAAATTCTATCAGTATTTAGTACTTTTACTAACATGTTTGAATCATCACCTAATAATTCTTCTAATAATTCTTTTAATTCGTTATCTTTAAGTAATTTCCCTTTATCTCCAGACATATCATCAAAATCAATAACAGCTAATGTTTCTTCAGTATGTTCTCCAGACTCTCTAACGATTGTGTTATATCCATAACCTAATTGTGGTCCATTATACCAACCTAAGTTTCCAATATAATCTAAAGAATCTCCAACATTTAATTCTTCTAATTTTGTTGCATGTCCGCCATCCATTGTTCTTGAATCATATCTAATATCTAATTCTTTTTCTCCAACTTTAACTTTAACTGTGATATTATTGTAGTTTGCGTCAACTTCGCCAACCTTTACAACTTCTGCACCTGTTACTTTAACTCTACTTGCAATATATGGTTTTAAAGCATTGTTATCATCAATAATATCAGTAATATCTTTTACTTCAAAATTGAATGTAGGTTGTTTTTCTGCTTCTACTTCAATGTTTTTTAATTGATGTAATCCGTTAAGGTCATCCTTAGTTCCAATAAGTGTATATTCTAATCCTGTAGTTAATTTAACGTTTGATGTATAGATAGCAATTGAATCTCCCGCTTCGTCAGTAAATCCATATGTATTTGCTGCAAACAAGTCTGTAATAACTCCAGTAACTTTTAATTCTACACCTTTACTTGCTTCTAATGCTTGTTGCACTGTAGAATCAACGTGTTCACCAATAAATATTTTGAATGTTTTAGTATCTGAAACTTCTCCTGAACTAATTGTTGCTACCACTTCAACTGTAACTCTTCCTTCTTCAGGAGTTGTTATTGTTCCTAATTCAAAATCAACTAATTCATTGTTTGTATTGTCTGAATCTTTATAACTCCAAGCTATTTCTGTACCTTGAGCTCCTTCAGTTGGGAAGGCTAATGTTCCAGACTCTCTAAAGTTAGTTTCAATTTCTAATCCAGCTTTTGCTAAATCAACTTTTAATTCATCTGTTAACTCTAAATGTACGTGATCATCTATGCTTAATACTGTAACATAATGTACATGCTTATCGTCTCTATATCCTTCATAAATTACTTCTAACTCTGAAATTACTGTACCTTCTAATGCTTTTAATTGGTTATAATCATGAACTACATAATATGCCATTACTGAATCTTTATAGTAGTTATCTCCATCTTCACTTCTTTCAGCTGTTTCAGGATCAAAATCTTTGTCTACGATAACTAAATTGTAACTTTCTGATGACATAGTTTCATCAATTAAAAACTTAACATCCTTTAATACCCATGTTTCTGGATAAACTCTGTGACCATCAACATTTGGAAGAGGTAATTCCACTATTTCTGCTATTGATTTTTCAGCAAAATTCACATCTACTTCGATGTCTTCATCAGACTCTGAAATATTTACATCATCTAATTGAATAAATCCAAAATAGTCATAAAGTTTTGCAGTTGCATTATATGTTTTTCCTGCTTCAAATTTAGGTGTACTACCATGAATATAAGCGATTGTTCCATCTGATGTTGCTACATATTGGCCTGCAGATGTTGTTCCGTAAAGTTTAACACCTTCAAATTCTAATGTTCCAGTTCTAAAGTTATCTAATTTAAATTCACCGTCAATTAAAGCATCATAAGCATCTTTAAATGATGTATAAGTTTCTGTTGAAGCTGGTGGATCTAACGCAATAATAGTTAATTCTAAGGACCAGTTTCTTGTATGTTCCTTATCATCCTCAACTAAAACTAATTCAATTGATAAAGTTACTTTTTTGTTTCCTTCATCATGATCAGGTCTGCTTACTTTACCAGCAACAGTTGTATCACCAACAGTTAATGCTAATAATTTATCATCTGATGACTTCCATTCCCCTGTTATACCATGTCTAAAAGTCTTTGGTAATGTTAAGTCATTTTTAACTTCATCAGGTTTACTTACTAATCCATTTAATGTCTCCACAACTTCATCAAACTTTTGTTTGATTGGGTCTTCCTCTGGCTTTGGATCTTTTTTACATGCTACTAGTGTAAATGCAACTAATAACATTAATAATATCGAAAATATTCTTTTCTTCATTTTTTCCTTCCCTTTCTTTTACTACTTATTTTTAAGTATATTTTAACCCGAGAGGCAAATGCCTCTCGGTTTGTAACTAAATTAATTTACAACGTAATTATAGGAATTTCTATACTCTCTATCAATATAACCATTTAAGTCATCACCTTTATATGCAAAGATTTTGTTAGTTAAGCTTCCTACTTCTCCTCTAGCTCTTGAACTTAAGTTAAATACAGTTGATGTAAAGAAGATATCTTCGTTATCTCTAAACATTAATATTGCGTCTCTAATAACTTTTGCTCCTGCTTCTTTAGCATTTTTAGGTTCTTCAACGACTTTATCTAAATAGTTTTTCCATGCATCAGTTTCATATGCTGAATGTCTTACTGGTGCATATCCTGATTGTAGTGCAAACTGAGCAGTTTTTTCAGGTTCTAACATAAATTTAGCAAATAACCATGACGCTATCATTTCTTGTTCATTATCTTTCTTAAACAAGTTAATGTTTGGTCCTTGCTGAATTTGTTTTCTAACACTTAAATCTTTAACTGGTACTGGTGCAACTCCTACTCTATATCCTTCTTTAAATACATCGTTAGTTGCGCCTTCAATTGAATATCTAGCACCACCAGTTGATCCAACAAACATATATAATTTTTTATTTGTCTTCATAATATCAGAAGTATATGCATTATCATTTAAGTTTCTTGTAATCATTAATTCTTTATCAATTTTGTCTTTAACGTATTTAATCATCTCTTTTGACTTATCATTATTAAATAATACTTCTGCTCTTTCAGTTTTTTTATCAAAACCTGTATAAGGTGCACCCCACTGTTCACTCATCGTAATAAAGAAGTTGTCACTTGAGTCATATCCAAATGGATATGCATCTGGTTCACGTTTCTTAATATCTTCTGCTATTTCGAATACTTCTTCCCATGTTTTTGGAACTTCATAACCATGTTTTTCAAAGTATGTTTCATTATAGAATAAAGCTTCACTTGACTTAGTAAATGGTAATGAGAGCATTGTTCCGTGATCATCATAACTTGTTCCTTCGTTCCAAAGTCCTGATAAGAAATCTTTTTGTTCCTCTTCAGTCCAACCAATTATTGGATGATTAATAAAGTTATTCAATGCAAGTGTACTTTTACCATATCTTGCAACGTGGTCCGGATAACTTTCTGCAATGTTTGGATGATCCCCAGCTGCAATAGCAACCGCGATTGCATCAGACAATGAATCATAATCATCTGCAATATGAGTTGAATTTACAGTAATATTTGGATAAATTTCATTAAATTCTTCAATCCAACCATCTACTACATCTGAGTTTGCTCCACCCATTCTATGCCAAAATTCAACAGTAACTTTTGACCCATCATAATCTACATCTTCTGCAAGCTCATACCATTCAACGAACTTCTCACCAACTGGGCCTGATCTATCTCCACCACAAGCTACTAATGTAACTGCTAGGAGTAACATAAATGCTAAAATAATTCTTTTCTTCATATCTTTTCCCTTCCTTTTTTATTTTTAATATTAACCTTTTACACCACTTCTAGAAACACCACTCATAATATATTTTCTAAATAATACAAAGAAAATTAATAGTGGTACTGTAACAATAACGGTCGCTGCCATTTGGTAGTTAATTAAAACTCTACCGCCAGCTGATTCATCAACAAATGATGATCTTAACCAAGTTGTAACTAATTTATATCTTTGATGGGCAACTAAGTTTGGCCATATATAAGCATTCCAAGCTCCCATTAATTTTAAAATTGTAATTGTAATAATACTTGATTTTGCCATTGGTATCATTACTCTTACTAAATAATTAAAGTCTGAACTACCATCAACTTTTGCTGCATAATATAATTCGTTTGGTATTTGTTTAAAGTTTTGTCTAAGTAAATAAATATGAAAGATTGAAACCATAAACGGTATTATCATCGCTAAATACGATCCTACACCTTCATCACGTACCCAGCCTAATCTAGACACTGTAATGTAGTTTGATAAAACCATCATTTCACCAGGTATCATCATTGTTGCTAGTAAAATAGCAAATATAACTTCTCTACCTTTAAAATTCAATCTTGCTAATACAAATCCTACTATAATAGAAAATATTGTTCCGCCTAATGTTGAAAATACTGCAACTACTAACGTGTTAAATAAATATCTACTAAATGTAGCTGTTCCACCTGTTGATGTTGTATATAAAAACACATTAACATAGTTTTGCGGCGAAAACTCTCTTGGATAATAACTAATTGTTACAGTATCATATACTTCATTTATACTTTGAAATGATACGTTAAACATCCAATAAAACGGAATTAAAACGAATAGCGCCATTATAGTAAGGAATAAATACGTAATAGTTTTACTTATTGCTTTATTAGTTTTTTGAAGAACTAATTTTTTATTTTGTTTATACTCTAACTTCACAGTTCTTTGCATATTTCATCCTCCTCCTAATAATGAACGCGTCGTTTACTAATTTGTAAGTTAACAAATGTAAATATTAAAATTATTATAAATAGAATAACTGCAGCTGCAGCTCCTCTTGAATAATAAGAAACATAATTTCCATCTAATCCTGCCAACTTAATCTTATCATAAACGTAAGCAACTAGTGTAAATCTCTCTTTATCTAAACGCATTCCATCTCCACCAGTTTCACCTGCAACAGCCAAGACTGCCTCATATGATTTAAATGCACCAATAAATGATGTAATTAATATATAACTAATAATTGGTGATAATAATGGAACTGTAATTCTAAATAATGTTTTTGTAGGTGTTGCTGAATCTATTTTAGCTGCATCATAATATTGTTTAGATATGTTTTGAAGTCCACCAATAAATACTAAAATCTTAAATGCTAATCCATTCCATATAGTATAAATTAATACTACAAACATCCAACTTCCTCTTGTTGCTCCTGTACCAACCCAATTTCGATTAATTCCAAATATTGAGTTAATTAATCCCATTGGAACTAATCCTTGAGTATGTGCAAATGAGAACATTATACTAAATACCATTCCAATCGCTAACACGTTTGTAACATATGGAATAAAGAATATTGTTTGGAATATTCTTTGTAGCGGCTTAATTGAGTTTAAAGCAACTGCAATTAATAATGCTAAAACTGTGGATGCAGGTACTGATATAAACACAATAATTAATGTATTTAATAGAGCATCTAAAAATATTTTATCTCTTAATACTGCTTTATAAGCTTCAAAATCGAAAAACGCTCCGTATGTGTTGTGCACATTATCAAACTGACTAAATAATGAAATAAGAATAGTTTTAACTAACGGAAAGAATGTAAAGATAGAAAGTAGTATTAAAGGTATAGCTAAATATAACCAAGCTTTATAATCCTTTTTATATTCTAACATTAGTTTATTCTCCTTCCACCCTCATCGAAAATATATACTTTATTTGGATTTAAGTTAAAGGATACTTCTTTTTTATTCTCAACATCGATATCTGATGGTAATATTACTCTAAATGAGTCTTTTCTAGCATCTTTATGTGCTGCAACTAATGATAAGTCTCTACCAACAGTTTCAACAAACTGATTTTTAAGTGTAATCACACCATCATTAGCTAATATATACCCTTCAGGTCTAACTCCAACAACAACTTTTTGATCTTTTTCATTTTTAGTATTACTATTTTCATATACCACTTTATTATCAATATATACTTTTCCACCTTTTAGTTCAGCATTATAAGTTCCAATTGGTGGAGTTCCTAAAAACTCTGCAACAAATAAGTTTGCTGGTTTATCATATACCTTTTGTGGAGCACCTTTTTGTTGCTCTACACCATAATCCATTAAAATAATTTCATCTGAAATACTCATTGCTTCTTCTTGGTCATGAGTTACGAATATTGTAGTAACTCCTGTTTCTCTTTGAATTCTTCTAATTTCTTCACGAGTTTGAAGTCTAAGTCTAGCATCTAAGTTTGAAAGTGGCTCATCTAGTAATAATACTCTAGGTTTTTTAACTAAAGCACGAGCAATCGCAACTCTTTGCTGCTGACCACCTGATAATTGACCAGGCTTTTTATCTAATTGGTCTTCAATACCAACTAATTTAGCTACTTCTAAAACATCTCTTCTCATTTCTTCTTTGAAGTTTCTTGCTTTAGTCTCTTCTACTACTTTAACACTTTCTGGTCTAATTTTATCTAGTTCAATTTCTAGTTTTGCTAATTCTTCTTCACTAGCTCCTCTATACTCTCTTCTTAACTCTCTAGCTTTTGCTTTATAGTCTCTTTCAACTTCACGGTAATGATCTTTCATTTGCTTTAATAATTCTTTATGATTTTCTGGAGTAATACTTAGCTTTTCTTCTACATATTTCTCCTCATATTCAGCTAATTTTGCTTTTAAATCTAAACCATATTCAGTTTTTTGATTTTTAAATAGTAATTTAGCTTCTCTTATTTTGTCTCTATCTTTAGTTTTTCTAACTTCTCTATAGTCTGTTCTAGCATTGAAAACTAAATTTTTATGTGCTTGTTTAGCTTCAGTTTCTAATCTTGAATATTTATTGTTTAAGTTATCTAATTTATCCATATATTCATAGTAAACTTTTGCCACATCCGGCATTTCAATTGTATATGCTTCTCTATAAGCATTTTTTATAGCCGTTTGTCTTAATCTCATATTCTCAAGAGGGAAACTAATATTTTTATAAATAGTCATATGTGGGTATAAAGCATAGTTTTGGAAAACTAACCCAATTCCTCTCTTCTCTGGTGTAAGTTCGGTAATATCTTCATCATTGAAAAATATCTTACCGCTCGTTGGTGCATGAAGACCAGCGATCATAAATAAAGTAGTTGACTTACCACAACCAGAAGGTCCTAGTAAACCTACTAGTTTTCCTTCAGGAATTAATACGTCAAAATTATTTACTGCAACTGTTTCTCTTCCACTTTTTTGATCATGAAAAATTTTAGTTAAATTTTCCAACCTAATTGAAAAACTAGTTGACTTCTTTGTATTGCTCTTTTTCATACTTTTCTCCTTTTTTTTAATTTTATATTTGAATTTTATATAAAATATTTTTTTAGTCAGCTTAAAAAGTTAATATTTTATTTTTTTATAAATTTTAAAAACATTTCAATAAAAAATAACTTTATATTGTTTTGACAATTTACATTATTATTATATAATAGTTGTGTGTCTTTTTCAACTAGAAAAAGTTATTAGCAACAGAGTTTTTACAATCAATATAAGGAATGATATACAATGTTGAAAAAAATTATGAAAACCCTTTACTTTATTTTGTTTGTTTTAGTAACCTTTATAACTATCTCATTCGCTGAAGTAAACAAACTTGAGAACTATTTGAAAAAAAAGGAACCAGTTAGTAAGGCGGATAACTATGAACTTATTCAAAATTTAACTATAACAAAAAATAATAGGTATCCAAAATCTTACATATACAAAGAAGCTCTTTTTGATGAACAGTATTTATTACGTGATGAAGACGGAGAGATTTTTTATAAGTTTAATTTATACATTTATAAATATATAGAATCTACTAGAAGAAACACCAATAACGGTCTTGCGGTTATATTAAAAGATTTAGAAATATATGATGAAAATAAAACACTTTTAGACAATCAGCAACCTGTCATTGACATTGACATTAGTTATGACAATGAATTAGAAAGTAATAAACAAAATCATTTTGCCACTATATATCCTTATAATACATTTGTTTTATTAATTAATTATGATTTGTTGATTGTTGATGGTTCATATGTTAATATCAAAGATATCACCTTTAAATATGAAACTAAAGGTTCTATCTTTAATCCTTTAATTACTTTGAAAAATGATGAGTTATCTAACATTTCAATTAAAGATAAACTTGGTGATGTTAATCGTGATTTAAAAGTAATTGAAAGTGATAATATAATTGAAAAAAATATAGACATTAAAAACATCAAAAACAACGATAGTTATATACATAATTCTAATTTAAAGAAAGATTTAAATAAGGAAAATATTATATATTTAAAGTATATATTTATTGAATTACTTTTTGTTATTCCAATATCATATTTTTTATTCTTTCATAGTGATTATATGGAAATAAGAAAAAATAAAAAGAAAAAAAGAGAAGCAAGAATTGATAAAATTAAACAAGAAATATTAGAAAAAAAGGAGAAAGAAAATGAAAATTAAAAAAATAATTTTAAGTATATTATTACTTATATTATCTATTAGTATTGTTGCATGTGGAGGCAATGATGGTGTAGAAGTCAATGATGACGGATCTTATAATCATACGATTGTAATTTCTAAGTTATTCACAGGTAAAACCATGGACAATAATGTTATTGAACTATACAACAATAGTAAAAATGACATTAATTTGAGAAATTATAAGTTAGACTTTTATTTAAATGGTAGTGATTCTGTTGGTGAATCGATAAAATTAAAAGGAACAATAAAAGCTAATGACTATTTTGCAATTTCAAGCAAACACTTAGATGAAAAACATATTAATAAGATTGATATGAAATATAAAAATACACTACCATTTAACGGTGATGATACTATTGCTTTAAGCTATAAAGGTGAAACAGTTGATCTAATTGGGTTTTTAGGATTTGATATAAATTATTCAGAACATAGAACATTAATTAGATTAGGTAATAAAGAAGATTATAAACCAACTGATAAATTTAATCAATTTAACTTTATTAGTTATTTGCCAGAAGTATTTACATACTTAAAAAATGATACACATGAGATTAAAACTTTAGAGCAATTACATGATGGACCTAGATTAGAACTTCATTATAAAAACACACCTTATGCTAGTGGTAACCGCGCAGCTGGTGGAGCCCCTGTTGCAACTTTACAAGGTATTGCAGATGGTGATACAGCAACATTTAGCTTTTCTGAAAAACCAAATCCAGGATCACATAGATATTATTTTATTGATACTGCTGAAACAAGTGGTCCTAATACAGAAGATGAACCTTGGGGAGAAATAGGAACTCTTTATAATAAAAACTTTTTATTAAATGATGCTGATAACAAAGAAATTAGAGTTCAGTCAATTCCAGGTGATTCATTATCAGAAACATATGGTAGAAATTTAGGATTAGTTTGGATAAACGATCAGTTATCACAATTTTTAATTGTTAGAGAAGGATTATCCAGAGCATTTAACACACAATATTCAAGTGAATCAAATCAACAATTGTATTATAAAGATGTACCACTTATAACATTCTTGTTATTTGCTGAAGAATTAGCAAAACAAAATGGATGGGGTATGCATGGAACTAATAATGCTCCTGATTGGAATTATGAAGAAAACAAAAGAGCAGATAAAAGCGAGTGGAAAGATTGGCAACCAAACATCAAAATTAATTGGTAATAAATCATAAACAAAATTAAAATTTACACTCGTTAAAAAGACAATTTAATTAAAAATTTATATAGCCACATTCCTAGATTTAATAGGAATGTGGCTATTTCTTTAAACTGCTTTATAGATAATAAAAAACCTTCAAAGTATTTAGTTAAACGTTTTTTAGCTCAACCAATTTACTCTAAAGGTTTTTTCTATTATTTTATTTTAATATAATGCATTTTTTGGTGTTCTTGGAAACGGAATAACATCTCTTATGTTTTCAACTCCTGTTAAATACATAATTAATCTTTCAAAACCTAAACCAAATCCGCTAGATTTAGCTCCACCATATTTTCTTAAATTAATATACCATTCCATCCCAACTGTTGATACATTCATCTCTTTCATTCTGTTAAGTAATTTATCAATATCTGCTTCTCTTTCAGATCCGCCAATAAGCTCTCCACTACCTGGCACTAAAAGATCCATAGCTGCTACTGTTTTATTATCATCATTTAATTTCATATAAAAAGCTTTAATGTCTTTTGGCCAATCAGTTACAAACACAGGAGCATCAAAATGTTTCTCGGTTAAGTATCTTTCATGTTCTGTTCCAAGGTCAGATTCGTAAGTTGGAATAGTTTCAAACTTAGCATCTGCATTTTTTAATATATCAATGGCTTCTTTATGAGTAATTCTAATAAATGGCTTATTCAAGACTATATCAAGCCTTTCTTTTAAGTTTTTATCTACAAACTTATTAAAAAACTCCATTTCTTCCGGTAACTTATCATATACATACTTGATAATAAACTTAACCATTTCTTCAGCTATATCCATATTATCATTAATATCAGCAAACGCCATTTCTGGTTCAATCATCCAAAACTCACTAGCATGTCTTTGCGTGTGTGAATTTTCTGCTCTAAATGTTGGCCCAAAAGTATAGATGTTTCTAAATGCTTGTGCGTATGCTTCACCTTGAAGTTGACCAGTAACAGTAAGAAATGTTTCTTTTCCAAAAAAGTCTTTCTTAAAATCGACATTTCCATCTTTATCTTTTTGAATATTTTCCAAATCAAGTGTTGTTACATGAAACATATCACCAACACCTTCACCATCATTAGCGGTTATAATTGGTGTATGTGTATATATAAATCCTTTATTTTGAAAAAATTCATGAATAGCCATACTTGCAACACTTCTTAATCTAAATACAGCTTGAAAAAGATTAGTTCTTGGTCTAAGATATGCTTGTTCTCTTAAAAATTCTCTTGAATGTCTTTTCGGTTGAATTGGGTAATCTGTTGGAGAGTCGTTTATTAAAGTGACTTTAGTCGCCTTCACTTCAAAAGGTTGTCTCATATTAGGAGTTAATACTAAAACTCCTTCTACTAACACACTACTACCAACTCTAATTTTTTGAATATCACTAAAATTACTTAATTTTGATTCATAGACTACTTGAATACTATTAAAAAATGTTCCATCGTGAAAATCTAAAAATCCAAACTCTTTTTGAGCACGATTATTTCTAATCCAACCTTTAAGTTTAACATCTTTATTTTCAAAAGATTTTTGATCATTAAATATGTCTTTTACTAAATGCATAAAAAAATTCCTCCTATAAATATAACATTTAATATTTAAGGACGAATAATATCCGCGGTGCCACCTTATTTTTAGATTAACTAACACTCAATTTTTTCTTAACGCGAAATACGTCTAATTCTACTCATGCTTTGCACTTTCTTTTAGCCCTCAGAAATGTTTTTCATTAAATAAAATGTGTTAGGCTCCAACCACCCCTAACTCGCTTCAACATTTTCTTTTAACTACTCTTTTCCTCATCGGTTTAATTAATTATATAATTATTATAACTTTATTTCAAGTTTAAAAATATTATTTTAACTTTTTCATTATTATATTATATATTTTTTAAATCAATCAATAAATTTGACAATCCCATTTTTTTGTTATACAATAGATGAAACTAAAAAATATGGCATGAGGCGCAAGCTCAAATAGTAATATATGGAGAAGGTATTCAATGAAGTATATGAAAGGTAAGCTTGCCGAATATAATAATAAGACATTGTTATTATATGGGATTAAAGGAAATACCTTTAATACTCCTACTTAGGTAGAGGCGCTTGCATAAATTAATTTTTATGAACTTAAGCGTCCTCTTGGATGCTTTTTATTTTTTTAGAAAAATAAAATGAGGAAAGAGGAAGAAAGATGAAAAGAATATTATCTTTTTTAGTAGTAATAGTTTTAACTATTACATTAGTTGCTTGTTCAAATGAGCAAGAGTTTGATTTTGATAGAGACTATATCGTTGTTGGTCTAGAAGCTGATTATGAACCATTTAACTGGTTAGAGACAAGTCCAAATGATTATAACGCTAAACTAGAAGGACAAGATGCTTATGTTGCTGGATATGACGTTGACATAGCTAGATTTATTGGAAACGAGTTAGGACTTGAAGTTAGATTTAAACAAATTGAGTGGTTATCATTAATACCGGCTTTAAGATCCGGAGAAATTGATTTAATTATTGCTGGAATGAGTCCAACTGAAGAAAGAAAGAGAACAATTCAGTTTTCAAATTATTATTTTATGAGTAATCATGTTGCTGTTATGCATAAAAATAATCCTTTTGCAGAAGCTACGACTTTAGAAGATTTAAAAAACGCTAAAGGTATTGGACAAGCAGGAACAGTTTATGAAGATATTATAAATTATTTAGGAGAAAACTATGGTGTAAATGTAATAACTAGTAGAGATGATATTCCAGAAATCATCCAATCAATTACTGGTGAAGTTGCTGATTTTACTGTAGTTGAAAAACCAGTTGCTGAAAATATGTTAGCCTTTAATGAAGATTTAATAATGATTCTTGAAAGTAGCGCTGAAAATAATATTTATAATGTTAGTGCTGAAGATAGAGAATTATCTATTGGACTTAGAAAAGTAGATAACCAATTATTAGAATTAGTAAACGAAGCATTAGATAAAGTTACTGAAACTATGAGTAAAGGTTGGATGGAGCAAGCACAGGAAAGATCAAAATAAAAGGTGTTTAAAAATGATTGTATTTAATAAAATAGGACTAGCTTTTAAGCTAGTCTTTACTTATGTTTATAACTCAATAAAATGGCTGTTAAATAATACTATTGGTCTTTTATTTAATAAAAAATATATTAAATTTGATGATAGTAATATTATAAAAGAATCTTTATGGTATAAAATAAGAACTATAATTCTTTTATTAATACTATTAGTTTTAATACTAAGTTTTAAATTTATTTATGATAACAGTTTAGGTATACTAATTACACTAATATTAAAACAAATCGGCACATTTATAAATAAACTTTCACCAAACAATATGTATGGTTTAATATTAATTGAGTTTTCAAAAAGATTTGCTGGTGGTATTGGTGTTACTTTATACTTATCTTTAATCGGTACATCTATCGGATTTTTAATTGCGTTATTGTTCGGATTTTTACAAACATTGAAAATTAATCTTTATGATAGTAACTTAGTAATATTTTTAAAAAATTTAGTAAAAAGAATTATAAAAACATATGTAACTATTATAAGAGGAACCCCGATGATGGTTCAAGCAATGATTTTATTTTGGGGAATCCATAGCATTTACAAATGGGATTTCTTAACAGCAGGTTTAGTTGTTGTTACAATTAATACTGCAGCTTATTTAACTGAAGTGGTTAGAGGTGGAATAGAATCCATTGAAAAAGGACAATTAGAAGGTGCAGTATCATTAGGTCTTTCTAACCTACAAGCGATGATTTATGTTATCATTCCACAAGCCATTAAAAATATTATGGCTTCCATTGGTAATGAGTTTGTTATTAATATTAAAGATACATCGGTATTATCTGTTATATTTGTAGTTGATTTATTTAAAGTTGCTAAAGATGCGCAAAACATCTTCTTAGACCCATTTCCACCATTTATTATCGCTGCTATTATTTATTTAATATTAACTTCTACTACTACTTTTATTTTAAGAAGATTAGAAAAGAAACTAGATATTCCTTCTCAGGAATTACCTAGTGCTAATTAGGTGATATGATGAAAGATATTATTAAAATTGAGAATTTAAAAAAATCATTTGGAACAAATGATGTTTTAAAAGATATTAACTTTAATGTAAACGAAGGTGAAATTATATCGATAATTGGATCTAGTGGTTCTGGTAAATCAACACTACTAAGATGTATAAACTTATTAGAACAGCCAGATAGCGGAAAAATTTATTATAAAAATATAAATATATTAGAAAATTTAGCTAATATTAACAATTTAAGAACTGAAGTATCAATGGTATTTCAAAGTTTTAATTTATTTAATAATAAAAATGTAATAGATAATTTAATTTTGGCACCAATGAAAGTATTAAATTTATCTAAAGAAGAAGCGACTAATATTGCTTTATCTAATTTAGAAAAAGTTGGAATGAAAGATTTTTACATGCAAGATGTAAAAACCTTATCAGGTGGTCAAAAACAAAGGGTTGCTATTGCTCGTGCACTTACGATGAATCCTAAAGTTCTTCTATTTGATGAACCAACTAGTGCACTAGATCCTGAAATGGTTGGTGAGGTTTTAACTGTTATTAAAGATTTAGCACATCAAAACATTACTATGATTATAGTAACACATGAAATGGAGTTTGCTAAAGAAATATCAGATAGAGTAGTTTTTATGGATGGTGGTATTATTCTAGAAGAAGGAACTCCTAACGAAATATTTGTAAATCCTAAAAAAGAAAGAACAAAAGAGTTTTTAAAAAGATTTAATAAATAAATAAAGCAGAAATTATGAAAATATAATTTCTGCTTTTTATTTATACATTGTTTTTTAAATATTTTTGCCATGTATTAGTATATTTTGAATTAAATCTAATTGTAGTAATTAATTCATAAGGAACATAATTTAAATCATCACTGAACTCTCCATTTATATCAAAATCTTTAAATACTAATGAATCATCTAAAACATCTACTATTTTTCCAATTAAAAAGAAATAATCCTCATCATAATATTCTCTTTCAATCGATATTACTATATCCATTTTCATTAAATCAGTAAAGATTGTTTTAAAGTTAGTTAAATCGATTTTAAAATCAATAATTTCATTAACAAGTCCTTCCATTTTATTAATCTCACTAGAATAATTAGTTATAATTTCCATATCAGTTATATCTTCATTAAGTCTAATTTGATAGCCATCTAATCTAAAATCAAATTCTTCAACTCCAAAGAAAAACTCATCATTATAATCAATTGTATAAAAGAATAGTGCTTCATTAACATACTTATATTTAATCGCTAATAACTCTTTTTCATCTTTACTTATTTTAAAATCACTCTTCATAAAGTCCTTTCTTTTTCAATCCATTAATAAAAGCATCAACTATCTCTGGATCAAATTGTGTCCCACGGTTTTGTTTTAATTCTTTTAATGCATCTTTATAACTTAATGCTTTTCTATATGGCCTATCACTAGTCATAGCATCAAACGCATCAGCAACACTAATAACTCTCGCTCTAAAAGGAATTTCATTTCCTTTTAACCCGTTAGGATAACCAGTACCATCATATCTTTCATGATGACTTAATACATCATAAGCTATTTCTGAATACTCTGGTACAGCAGATAAGAGTTGATATCCAATCATTGGATGTCTTTTTATTTCATTAAACTCTTCTACAGTTAGTTTACCTGGTTTATTTAGTATTTCTTGATCAATTCCAATTTTTCCAATATCATGAAGTTTAGCAATCATTTTAAGTAAACCAACCATCGTATTAGAAAGTTCTAATTCATTTGCAATAATACTGACAAAGTTGCTAACTCTTTCTGAATGGTCTTTTTCATCGCGGTGCATAATATTTAATGTATTTAATATTGCGGGAATATTAGCACCTCGGTGACTAGATTTTTCAATTAACTTATTTCTAATCATAACATTTTCAGCATCTTTAATAGTTTCTTCCATTGTTTTATTATTATTTATAGACACTCCATAAGATATTGAATAGTTAATATTTTTAATAAATAATTTACTAACTTTGTCTTTTATCTTATTTGCTTTTTCAAAAGCATAATCAATCGTTTCATTTGGTAAGAACACTAAAAATTCATCGCCACCAATTCTACACACTTCAACTTCTTTTTCAAAACTAGATTTAATATTTCGGACTACTTCAATAATTAATCTATCTCCTTCTTTATGACCGAATGTATCGTTAATTATTTTTAATCCATTAATATCAAAATAAATAACAGCCACATTAATATTTTCTTTATTGTATTTTTCAACTAGTTTTTCAAAATACCTTCTATTATATAGCCCTGTTAAATGATCGTGATAACTCAAATATTCTAACTCATTTCTTTGATGAACTCTTTCACTAACATCAATTGAGAAAACAGTTACTCCAATTACATTATCATTTTCATCTAAAATTGGACTAAACGTTTCTTCAACAAATTTATTAGGTGTTACTTCTATCTCACTAACAACTTTATGTTCTACACCAAGAAGAGCTTTACCTTGATATTTTTTCAAACGTTCAATCATTTTAGAATTTTCTAAATAATCATAAAAGTTTTTCCCTTTTTCTACTTTTCTCATGTAATATTCCTGCATCATATCACTATGAAATTTATTAAATGCTAAATAATTAAACTCTTTATCCAAAGCATAAACTTCCATAGTTTTAGTTGCGTTAATGGTTGCGTTTAAAATACTTTCTTGACTTTTTGTAATATCAGTAAGTTCAATAAAAGAATAATGATTACTTAATATTAATGCTGCAATTGCAGTAAATATCGGATAGATTATTAAATAAGGCAATAATAATTCCATTGTGTTATCTGGAATTTGGTTAGGTATTACATATACTAACATCATAACACTTACATGAACTATAAACCCCATTAAAATATATTCAATAACTTTAAGCTTTTTAGTAAAGTTTTTACTTATTAAAGGCCAAAGAATTCCTATTAAGCTAGATATTATTATTTCAACAATACCTAAAGCAAGTCCTAATTTTAAGCCTGCACTACTAAAAGCTAAATAAATTCTAAAACTAATCGCAAACAAAGATGCAATTAAAGTTGGGACAAATCCAAAGAATACTCCTGAGATACTTAACACTATATTTCTAGCATCATATATTACTCCACTTCCATTAGATTCCCAAGGCTTTGCCATTACTAATACTGTAATAATACCTAAGACGATACCCCTTAATATTTTTATAACATAATCTTCCCTTTTATACTTAAACTTATTAATTGAATATAATGATAACAATGATAACATTATTACACCATTAAACAATAAATTCATAAAAGAATTCGGCATATTTTTCTCTCCCCATTAATATTGTTTATATATATTTTACCATGTTTTAATTGTTTTTATAATAAATAACGTTATTTACAATTGTATAAGTTATTTTATAATCTTTAATATTGTTTATATTAAGTTTTAAAATATCTTTATTAAAACAAGTAAAACTTGCTTTAAAGTTTTCTTTAATTAATCCACTATTATCTTTTAAATGAATACTTTCGTTTAAAGTATACATTTTTAATATATCTTTTATATTAATATCTCTCTTTAATAAAGCCTTAATGTTTTTAAATATATTAATACTTTCTACAGGTGCATCACTACTAATATTTAAGATATACCCATTTTTATTTAACTCTTTAAAGGGATGAATAAGCCCTTTAAAATCTTTTATATTTTTTAATATAGCATTATCGGTATCATAAAATAATGGTTGAATATCTATATGTTTAGTATTGAGATTTTCAATCATATTTTTATTTATTAAAGATGCATGTATTAATCTATCATCCTTTAATAAATATTTATTTAAATCATTTAAAGCTAGATCACCTATAACATGTACTAATATGTTTTTATTTATTTGTCTAACTCTTTTTAAATTATTTAAAAAGGATTTATTATCAAATCTTCCATTATCATTATTATCATATAAACCGCTTATATAAGCTGTTTTACTACTTAAAGTACCATCATAAAACATTTTAATTCCAATGTCTTTAATATATTTATCTTTTGGAAAATATTTTAAATAATCATCTAATATATCTATATTAATTAAAGTATTAATATTAAATTTATATTTATTTGATAACTCTCTTAATATTTCAACTGTTTCTTTGTAAGAATTAAAATAAGACAAATCATCAGTTGATATACTAGTAATGCCATTTTTAATTAAAGATTCTATCGCTTTTTCTCCATATTTAATAAGTTGTTTTCTACTACTATCTTCCCATAATGGATTAATTAATTTACTTATATTATCATTTAAAATGATTCCATCATTACTTTTAATATTTAATTCATTTAATACTTTAGAATTAACAGTAAATGAATGATAATCATTATGTCTTAATATAATATAATTATCTTTACTAATTTTATCTAAATCAAATTTATTAATATTATAGTTAAAATATCCTTCTATTTTTAATGTATCATTATTATATAATTGTCTAATTTTATTTAAAACTTCTTCTTTAGTTTTTAAATGACTAATATTTTTGCTATATAATTTTCTACCATATCCTAAAAGATGCATATGACTATCTTTGAAACCAGGATAAACAAAGGCTCCATTTAAATCTATTTCCTTTTTAACAACTATATTATTACAATCATCACCAATTTTATATATAAGATCATCTTTAACAATAATTTTATTTACATAATTATCATTAACATAAAAGTTAGCATTTTTATAAAGTATCATATTTAACTCCTTTTAAACGTATAAATTAACCCTTCTTTATATGTTTTAAATAATATGGAAGAAATAATTATTGTTATTATTTCAGTTATAAATAAAGTTAACCATACACCTATTAATCCAAATAAATTAGATAATATTATTAATAAAATCAAATTAATAATTAACCCACGAAATAACGACACTAATAATGCTTCCTTTTCAAAAGTTTTACTTTGTAAATAAGAAGTTAAAACAATATTAACTCCCATTACTAAAAAGGCTAAGAAGTAGATTTGTATACCTTTTTTTGTAATTTTTAAAAATTCCCCTTTTTCATGGCTAAACAATGAAACTAACAATTCAGGGAATAATAAACCTGTTAAATAAAATATAAGCCCTAAAATAAATGATGTATAAATACCTAACTTTAATGTATCTTTGTATCTTTTAGTATTACTTGCTCCATAATTTATACTTACTATTGGTTGAATTGCTTGTGATACTCCGGTAAATATCGCCACTACAATTAAAGATAAATTAGCTATTACCGTATAAGCTGATACTCCTATATTTCCAACTTCTTTTAAAATAACTAAGTTAAAAGCAAATATAACTATCCCATGTGATAGTTCAACAATAAAACTTGGAAAACCAGTTTTAAATATGTTTATTAACTCTTTTATTTTTAGATTGATAAATTCTAATTTAATATTATTATTTCTTTTTATAAAGTGGATTGATAATATTAATAAAGATATTACAGGCGCAATCCCAGTAGCAAGCGCTCCACCCATCATTCCCATTTTAAATATTACAATAAATATATAGTCTAGTATTACATTTAAAACACTACCAATTAACATTCCAGCCATGGCTAGTTTAGGTGCATTATCATTTCTAATATATACGGTTAAACATATATTTAAAATAAATGGAATACTAAATAACATTAATGTTTTTAAATAGTCTTTAGATAAATTAAATATATGTTCCTCTGCGCCTAAAAATCTAACAAAATCATCAATATAAAATATTCTAATTAATGTTAATATTACTCCAAATGTTATCGCAGTTATTATTGATAAAGTAAAAAATGAATGATTTTCTTTTTCTCCTCGGCCTTTAGCTACTTGCATTAAAGTAGCTCCACCAATTCCTAGTAACAATCCAAGTCCTGTGTATAAATTAATAATAGGAATAGATAAATTTAATGCTACTAATCCATCATTACCTAAATATCTTCCTACTATCATTGTATCTCCTAATACATATAAGCTAGTACCTAACATTCCTCCAATAGAAGGAATTAAAAATTTGAAAAATATTTCTTTTATGTTTCCTTTAAGTAAATCACTTTTTGTCAATTACTCTTCTCCTTATTTATTATTCAAATTCATAGTTATATATTCCAATTTTATTTATATTAAATTTATTATTTATTATAACTTCTTCTTTAATTAACTTCTCAATTATTTCTTTAGTATGATTATATCCATACTCTATTCTTTCATTCATTGTTTGTTCATCAAAGTTTAATGATCCTAAAAATGTTTTAGATAGTTTTTCAGATGGAGATAAATTAATAATAATATTATTATTGTAATATTTATCTAAATCATAAACTGGTGATAAATTAATCACTATTATTACATTACTATTGTTTTCAATTGCGATATTAACTGGTAAATTATTTAATAATCCACCATCTACATAATAGTTGTCATCTATTAAAGTTGGACCAAACACAATCGGTATGCTTGAAGATGCTAAAACAGCTTTGTGGGGGTCTTTTAGTTTGTTTAAATGAAATGTTGTTTCTTCCATTTTGTCTTTTTTTATTTGTGACAAAAAGGAAGTATCTTCTAACTTGGCTGCTACTACATAACCATTTATATTACTTTTTAAAAGTTTTTTTGGATTTTGCATAGCAACTAAAATGTCATACATATTAGTTTGATTAAATATTCCAAGCTTATCTTCTTTATATCTAGTATCGCTATTATACATTATACTATTATCTATTTGCTTCCATATATTAAACATTTCTTCATAGCTTAGTTTCTCCATAACCAAGCAAGCATTAAATGCTCCAATAGAAGTCCCTGCAACTATATTTAAATCTTCTAATAAATTATATTCATTTAAAGCTTTTAATGCTCCTACTTGATAGCTTCCTTTTGCTCCGCCACCTCCTAGTATTAAACTTAGTTTCACAATATCACCTTTTATTTAATTAATTAACATAAATTTGTTTAGCTAATTCCGGATAATCTATAAACGGATTTCTATTGCCTTGATAAGTGTAAATAACTTCGTTTCTTATTTTTTCAAAATTATCTACAGGGTCTAATAAATGCCACTCTAATAACATTTCAATATCTTCTCTAAAGAGTAAATCCCAAGTAACATTCATATATAGAAGAATTCTTGCGACATCACCGATATGTTCATCTCCTGGATAATAAATATTCGTGGTCATTTCATTTTCTTTTCCTGGAGTATAAGGATTTCTAGGCCTTGCTTCTACACTAACTAAACCTTGTTTTCCATCTTCGGTTCTTCCACCAAATTCTAAATTAGAATGTGTTGTATTTACACTCGGGTTAATAGCTCTTAAGTTATGTAAGTCTGTACCTATTCCGATATAATTATTCGGTGTTTTTGATATTGAGTGATTAAACCCTTTTGAATCTGTCCCAAATGCACTTTTCGCCCAAGTATGTTCTTTAGCCCAGTTCATTCCGCCAGTCCAATCTCCTCTAATTGATGCACTATTGTAAATTAGCCATACATTATTAAAGTTGTTTGGATCTCTGTCCATTATTCCAATTGCAGTATTTCCAACATCATATCTTTGTAAAGTTAATGTTTGATTTAACAATAAATTAAGATCTTCCCATAAATCGGTTTTTTCTTTATTAAAATCAACATTGCTGTAATAGTTTTCTATTCCATTAACTTCTCTTACTATTATAGTGATGTATGCATCTGTCCTATTGTCATCACTGTCTATTGCATAATAAAATGCATAATATATACCATAATTATGAATATCAACATTATCACTTTCATATATTACATCAACATCACCATCTTCAACGTCATAAGCTGTTAGAGTAGGTATATTGAATGTATCTCCTATTTCAAGTTCTATTAATTGATTTTCACTAATATCAATTTCTGGTCTATTTATATCATCTTCTTTTATTACGTCAGGTCCGACTTGATAATAAGTTATTTCTAAATAATTTATATCTTGTCTTGCATTAGTATGATTTATAATTTTTATTTCACTAGATTTTAAATCCTTAGAATAATTATTTGTCGCAATATTATTAGATTTAATTGTAAAATTATTTGCGTTATTTGATAGTCTTATTCCGTCAATTAGAAATGATTCATGGGCTTCTATAATTAAGGTTGTGCCGGCGTAAAATCTAAACTCATCATAAATTCCAACGTTGTTATTAGTTGAACCTTTAATTGATTTTACATTAAAGTAATTTGGTTCCATTCCAATAGTATTAGCATTGTTTACATCTTTATGATCATCTAATTGGCCTCTAAATCCATCAATAAATTTCGTCTTTACTTTTTCTTTTTTGCCCCATTTTGCATAAAGCGTGATGTCTTCATTAACTAAATCTTCTTCAAAATTCCAAAGGCCTTCAAATAAATCAACATCTAAATACCAACCGATAAGTACATGTTCTTTGTATGTTATATCTGGTTTTATTAAAGTTTTATTAGGTGAAACAAATTCGACAATTTCTTCTTGATCATTATTTAATTCATATGTAACTTTGTACATAGTACCTTCTAATATCCACTTTGCATAAAGTGTGATATTTTCGTTTATTAAATCATTCTTAAAACTCCATTGGTTTAATAATGAGTCTTTATCTAAATACCAACCAACAAAGTCATATCCTTCTTTGGTTGGATCTTCTGGCTTTTCAACTAACTCGCCTTCTAATACTTCTAAGCTTGAAACTTCACTACCACCTAGTGTATCGAATTCAACTTTATAATATGTATCATTATTAATTTCTTCTGGTTTACAAGATACTAATATTAATACAGAAAAAATCATTAAAAATATAAAACCTAGTCTTTTCATCCATATCTCCTTTTTTTTAATAGTATATACATTTTAACATAAAAAGAGACTTAATTAAATTAAGTCTCTAAAATGCTTACTATTCAAATTCAATATTTTCAAAATCTTCAAAGTTTGGTAAGTTTAATTTCTTACTGGATAATTTAGCATTAATTTTTAAATTAATTTTAATATCATTTTCTTTCATGTTTAAGTCTAAATTAAAACTTGTTACTTTTTTATCTTCAATTATTAATTCTAAAGTTAGCGAAACATCTTCATCTAATTCTAACAGTCCATCTTTTTCAAATAACTCTTTATGTTTCTCTACTAATTCCTTATTAACTATTAACTCTAACTTTAATTTATTATTACTCTTATAAAATGTTAACCCTTCATATTCTTCAACTAACTTTTTAAAATCATGATCATTAACTAAATCATCTAAGTCTAAATCAAGTAATTCATTAATATCAAATTCATCTTCAAAGTTATTTGAAAGTTCAGTTAACTTTTTCTTACCATCAATGTCTAAATTTAACATTTCTGATTCAACATTTAAATTACCATCAAAATATATTCCATCATCTACTAAATATAAAAGTCCTTTACCATCAGCATTTAAATCTTCCATTTGCATATTTAAGTTTAAATCTAAGACAATTTGATTGTTGTTAAGTAAAACATTACCTTTTAGATCAACAAATCCATCGTTGTCTTTAAACTCTAATAAAAGATCTAAATCTAATTCTAAAGTGTCTTTTTCAGCTATTTCAACACCACTTAATTCTTCTTTAGCTTCGTCGTATGAAAGGTCAATTTCTTTA
>Ga0079225_10000321_pt1 | contig 25594 bp, 21 predicted proteins | sample Poulit2012_FD_76344 | JGI IMG/M metagenome (GOLD analysis project Ga0079225, IMG submission 76344) | Agricultural soil microbial communities from Georgia to study Nitrogen management - Poultry litter 2012 | ecosystem: Environmental > Terrestrial > Soil > Agricultural land | place: USA: Georgia... | reverse complement strand
TTGCTTTCAAATATGATAATTCCATCGAATACGGCAATAAGATCGAATCGTTGCTGAATGAGATCAAAGATCAATAAGCCTGTGGGGTCATCCCCCGGGCTTTTATTTTTACATATGGAGGTGGGGGGATGCTTCATGGTGTAATCCCGATCAATAAACCGCGTGGCATGACAAGTCATGACGTGGTCTTTAAGATGCGAAAGATACTGGGTATGAAAAAAGTGGGCCATACCGGCACCCTGGACCCGGAAGTGACCGGCGTGCTCCCGATCTGTATCGGTGAGGGCACAAAACTGACAGAATATATGCAGACAAAGGAAAAAAGCTATCTTGCCCGTGTGACACTCGGTTTTTCCACGGATACTGAAGACCAGACCGGGAAGGTGACAGGTACGGGTGATGTGTCAGGTGTGACAGACGAGGATATCGACCGTGTAATCGATTCTTTCCCGGCTAATTATGAACAGCAGGTCCCGATGTACTCCTCCGTCAAGGTGAATGGCAGGAAACTGTATGAGTATGCAAGGGAAGGGAAGACGGTGGAGCGCCCGAGAAGGACTGTGAAAATATACAGCCTGAAGAGGGTTTCTGAAATAACCAGGGAAGACAGTCTCATCCATTTCGATGTGGAAACTGCCTGTTCAAAGGGGACATACGTGAGGACACTTGCGGTTGATATCGGAAGAGGACTGTCCGTGCACGCACATATGTCGAAGCTCATACGCACCTCTTCCTGCGGCATTGGACTTGACCGGGCGATCACGATGGAGGAGCTGCAGGATATGGATCATAGGAAAGCTGTAGTGCCGCTGCTTGAAATACTGAAAGATGAACCTGCGGTGGATATAACGGACACGGAATTTTTATTCAGAATCCGGAATGGGCAGAAGATGTCCAAATCTGATATCATGGATAGTGTTGAAGATGACGAGGCAGAATACGTCGTCTTTACGCACGGGGGGCGTCCGCTCGGTGTATATTATCCGCACCCGGAGAAACCCGGCGAAATGAAACCATACCAAATGTTCAATATTCAAGAGGCGATGAAATGAAAACTATCCGACTACATTATCCATTAGACAATCTGCAGGAAGAACTGCAGGATTCCGCTGCTGCGATCGGTTTTTTTGACGGTCTTCACAGGGGACATCAGGACGTCATAAATGAAATGATCGGGATTGCTGAGGAAAAAGGGCTCAAAAAAGCAGTGATGACGTTCGATCCGCACCCTTCAGTTGTACTCAGTCCCAAAAAACAGCGTACGACGTATCTCACACCACTTGACATCAAGCTGGAAATGCTTGACGGGATGGGCATCGACTACTGTTTCATCATTAATTTCTCAAGTGCCTTTGCATCACTGGAACCTGATTATTTCGTTCAGGAGTACCTGATCGACAATAAGGTGAAGGAAGTGATTGCCGGTTTCGATTTCTCATACGGCCGTTACGGCAAAGGGACTATAGATACGCTCAGGAGTTATGATGCTTTCGGTACGACTGCTGTTTCCAAACTGACGGCAGGTGATGAAAAGATTTCCACTACGAAGCTGAGGGAAGACCTGGCCAGCTGCCGGCTCGAAGAGGTGAATGATGCCCTGGGCAGGCCGTTTGAAGTGCAGGGAGTCGTAGTGCAGGGCGAAAAACGCGGCCGTACGATAGGATTCCCGACTGCAAACGTGGAACCGGAGTACAGATACCATCTTCCGGCGAAGGGTGTCTATGCCGTAACCCTGAAACTCGATAATGAGGATGAAATCTACAAAGGCGTCTGCAATGTCGGCGTCAAACCCACATTCCATGACAATATGACGCGCGTATCGATCGAAGTGCACCTGTTCGATTTCAACAGAAGCATATACGGGGAGAATGTGACAGTGTACTGGCACAATTTCATCCGCGAAGAACAGAAGTTCTCAGGTATCGGGGAACTGACTGCGCAAATCGGAAAAGATAAGGAAAAAGCGGTGGAACTGCTTGAAAATCTCTAACTTGTGCCGTATAATGAGTCAAGTGCCTTATCTTGGTGGACAGAGTCTCCGACATCCACTCGGATAGAGGTGAACAACAACTAAAGGAGGCGTTTCTTAATGGCAATTTCACAAGAACGCAAAAACGAACTTATTCAGGAATACCGTACACACGAATCCGACACAGGGTCGCCTGAAGTGCAGATCGCTGTCCTGACAGCTGAAATCACTGCACTGAACGAACACCTTGGTACTCACAAGAAAGACCACCACTCAAGACGCGGTCTTCTAAAAATGGTAGGACGCAGAAAACACCTGCTCAACTATCTTCGTGAGAAAGATATTCAAAGATACCGTGAACTTATCGGAAGACTTGGTCTGCGCCGCTAATTCACATCGGGCATATCCCTGGGGTATGCCTTTTTTTTATGTATATTTTTTTGCAAAAGTGATATGATTGGAATAAGCAGCCATACTAAGGAGAGTAGACAAATTATGATAGAATCAACAAAAAAGGTATATGAAACACAGTGGGGCAGACATAAGCTCACAGTAGAATACGGTGAAGTTGCCAAACAGGCAAACGGCGCCGTATTGGTACGCTACGGGGAAACTGTGGTACTGAGTACCGCGACCTCCTCGAAAGAGCCCAGGGATCTGCCTTTCTTTCCATTGACAGTGGCATACGAAGAGAAGCTATATGCTGCCGGCAAAATCCCGGGCGGCTTCAATAAGCGTGAAGGACGGCCGAGCGAAGAGGCGACATTGACGAGCCGTCTCATCGACCGCCCCATCAGACCTCTATTCCCGGATGGCTACAGACATGATGTACAGGTAATGAACATTGTATTATCCGTTGATCCCGATGCATCCCCTCAGATGGCGGCAATGCTTGGTGCTTCCATGGCGCTTGGCGTAAGCGACATACCGTTCGACGGGCCGATCGCAGGTGTTACCGTCGGACTGGTGGATGGTGAATTCATCATCAACCCTTCAACTGAAGAGATGGAAAAATCCGAGATCGACCTGCAGGTGGCTGGTACGAAAGATGCAGTGAACATGGTTGAAGCGGGCGCCAAAGAAGTCAGCGAGGATACCATGCTTGAAGCGATCATGTTCGGTCATGAGAGCATCAGGGGGATGGTGGGCTTCCAGGAGGAGATACTTTCCCAGCTCGACATTGTCAAAAAGAGCTTCGAATTGCCGGAGCCCAATGCCGCACTCACTGCGGAAATGGAAGAAAAAGCGGAGTCCATGGGTCTTTACAGTGCAATTCAGGATGCCGATAAACAAGCACGCGAAGAGGCGATAAACGAAGCCAAGGACAGCATACTCAGTACATTGGATGAAGAAGCGGAAGATTACGAAGAGACCCATGCCGAAGCATCCGAAATCATTGAAAAGCTTCTGAAAAACGAAGTGCGCAGACTGATTACTGATGAGAAGGTCCGTCCGGACGGCCGGGAGCCTGCAGAGATCAGACCGCTCAATTCACAGGTTGGCATACTGCCCAGGGCACACGGTTCCGGGCTGTTCACACGCGGTCAGACACAGGCATTGTCGATCGCGACCCTTGGCGGTCTCGGGGAACATCAGATCATCGACGGTCTCGGTGTGGAGGAAAACAAGCGTTATATGCACCACTATAACTTCCCGAACTTCTCAGTCGGGGAGACAGGACCGATCCGGGGGCCGGGCAGGCGTGAAATCGGCCACGGGGCCCTTGGTGAACGTGCACTGCTGCAGGTCATCCCTGACGAAACAGTATTTCCGTATACAATCCGTGTCGTATCCGAAGTGCTTGAATCCAATGGTTCCAGCTCACAGGCCTCCATATGCGGCTCTGCCCTTGCTCTCATGGATGCCGGTGTGCCGATCAAGGCGCCGGTTGCCGGCATCGCAATGGGACTTGTCATGAAAGACGACAAATATACGATCCTTTCCGACATCCAGGGCATGGAAGATGCACTGGGCGACATGGACTTCAAAGTTGCCGGGACAGAAAAGGGCATCACTGCCATACAGATGGATATCAAAGTCGAAGGGCTGAGCGAGAGTATTCTGAGGGAGGCACTTGCACAGGCACGTGAAGGCAGGGGCAGAATCCTTGAAAATATGCTTGCTACGCTAAGCGAACCACGGCCTCAATTGAGCAAATATGCTCCTAAGGTTGAAGTGATGCATATCAATCCTGACAAAATCAGGGATGTCATTGGACCGGGCGGTAAGAAAATCAATGAAATCATTGATGAAACCGGCGCGAAACTCGATATTGAACAGGACGGCACAGTCTACATCGGCCACAGTGACTCTGCAATGATCGAGCGGGCGAAGAAGATCATCGAGGATCTTACGCGCGTCGCTGAAGTCGGACAGGTCTACATGGGTGAAGTCAGACGTATTGAAAAATTCGGGGCGTTCGTCAATCTGTTCCCGGGCAAAGATGCACTGGTCCATATTTCACAACTTGATAACAAACGTGTCGCAAAAGTTGAAGATGTCGTGAAACTCGGTGATAAATTCCTCGTGAAAGTGACGAACATTGATAACCAGGGAAGAGTGAATGCATCAAGGAAGGAATTGCTTGAAGACAAAAAGGAGAGTAATTAATGTGATTTTCGACAAAATAGAACTCAACGGCACCGAATATGATATTACAGGACAGCTGAGAATCAAAGAGGATAACGAAGTAAAGATCATTTTTGATGACCTGATGTTCAGCAATACTCTGAAGGAAATGTCGAATAAAAAAGAAAAAGCGGATTCTCTCGTTCTGAAGAACAGCGAGGAAACAAGATACGATACGAAAAATGTATACGTGTCCCACCTTACGATTGATGGTGAACATTATCACGCCACTTTCAAGTAGGATTTAGGAGGAAATATTTTGAATGCATCAAAAAAAGAAAAGGCAAATATACAGATAATCCCTCTTGGCGGTGTCGGTGAGATCGCCAAAAATATGTACATTGTTGAAGTGGATGAGGAAATGTTCATACTCGATGCGGGGCTGATGTTCCCCGAAGATGAGATGCTCGGTGTCGATATAGTGATACCGGACATTTCCTATGTCCGTGAAAACAAGCACAGGCTGAAGGGGATATTCCTTTCCCACGGGCACGAGGACTCAATCGGAGCGATACCGTACATCATTGGAGAGCTCAACGTTCCGATATATGGTTCCAAGCTCACGCTCGCGCTTGTCAAAGACAGGCTCAGGGCAAAGGGTGTAAACAAGAAGTTCAAGTTTTATACAATCAACAGCAAGTCCCGCATGAAATTCAAGAATGCTGAAATGGTCTTCTTCGAAACAAGCCACAGTATCCCTGATTCATACGGCGTCAGCATCGAAACGAAATACGGCTCCATCGTCTATACTGGGGAATTCAAGTTCGACCAGAGCCTGAAGGGCGATTACGGCTATAACATGGCAAAAATGTATGACATTGCGCAAAAAGATATTCTCGCACTGATAAGCGATTCGACCGAAGCGGAAAAACGCGGCTACAATACACCGGAAAATGTGATTGAAGAGCATATTCTGGACGGATTCGCAAAAGCGAAGGGCCGCGTCATCGTTTCATGTTATGCATCCAACTTTGTACGCATCCAGCAGGTTCTGACGAATGCCGCCAAGACGAACAGGAAAGTCTCTTTCCTTGGCAGGACCCTTGAAAATTCCTTCAAGGTTGCAAGGAACATGGGTTATTTCGATATTCCGGAAGGACTGCTCGTGCCAAGTCATGAAATAGGCAACTACCCGGACAATGAGGTGGTCATCGTTGCTACAGGATCACAGGGTGAACCGATAGAGGCTCTTGGCATCATGTCCCGTGGCCAGCATGAAGTCACGAATATAAAAGAAGGGGATATCGTCTACATCCTGACAACACCTTCTTCCAATATGGAAGTTGTGCTGTACAGCACGATGAATGAACTGGTGAAAGCCGGTGCTTCCCTTGTTACGCCTGAGCAGAACATACATGCATCCGGCCACGGTCTGAGCGAAGAGCTGAAAATGATGCTCAATGTAATGAATCCCACATATTTCATTCCGGTGCAGGGTGAATTCAAAATGCAGATTGCCCATGCCAGACTGGCGGCGGAATCCGGAGTGCCGCCGGAAAACATCTTCCTGCTTGAAAAAGGGGATGTTGCGTCCTATGACGGCAAACAGATGATCAGCTCTGAAAAAGTGACGGCGGGCAATGTACTGATCGATGGGAGCGGTGTGGGTGATGTCGGCAATATCGTCCTCCGTGACAGAAGGCTGCTCAGTGAGGATGGTATCTTCATCGCAGTCATCACCATCGATCCAAAAGCGCGGAAGATCATGGCAGGACCTGAAATCCAATCCAGGGGCTTCGTCTATGTGAAAGAAAGCGAGGATCTCCTGAAAGATGCAGAAGAGCGTGTATACAATATTGTGCTCGATTCACTGGATGAAAAGAAACTCGAGTGGAGTACGCTCAAACAGAGCATCCGGGACGATCTCGGCAAGTATCTGTATGAAAATACGAAACGCCGTCCGATGATCATTCCAATCATATCTGAAATATAAAATCATGAGACTGTCAATTCCGGCAGTCTCATTATAAATCTGAGAGGAGCATAGCATGGCACGAAAGCGAAAGAAGACGACGAAAACGAAAAGGAAACAGGATAACAGGACCTACTATTCCATTTCTGCTTTCGTTCTCATCGTCATCCTGTTCATAACCATTTTCCAACTGGGTGTCGTGGGTGCATACATAGATGCACTCTTTGCCTACCTCTTCGGTACCAGCAGGTATTTTACATATCTGATACTGTTTCTGGCAGGGATCTACCTGGCTGCCGAGCAGAAAATCCCGTTCACGAGAAGGATGGGCGGATACCTACTCCTGCAGTTCGGCCTCCTGTTTTTATTCCATTCGCTGCTCTATATCATGAACCGTGAGCGTATAGAAAATTATTTCACTTTAGGTGAAACGATTGAAACGGTCCAGACTGACGGAATCATGCACTTCTTCGGCGGCGGCATCATCGGGCAGCTGCTGTTCCAGTTTTCCTCAACCGGTGTCTCTTTGATCGGGACACTCATCCTTGGACTGATATTCATCTATTTCAGCTACCTGATCATCGCTTCAAAAGATATCGAACAGACGCTTTCAAAAGATCTTGCAAACTTGGGTAAAGGGCTGAGACAGATTAGCCTCCTGATTGCCCGGGGAGCTGTAAAGGCAGGCAGCGGCACAAAGCAGATTTTCGGTAAACTGTCCGAAGGAAGGAAGGGACAAAAATCTGCAGCCGGATATGAAACAGCCGCGAAGAAGCCCGGGAAAAATTCCAAAAAAGAAAAAGCGAGCCTGCAAAAGGACAGCCAGCTGCCTAAAAACAGCGATGATTTCGAGCCGGATGAGTCGCTCATCGAAGATATGAATACATTTGAACCGGAAGTGAGACCGGACGCTCCTCAGGAGAAGAAGGAAGCGGAGAAGGACACTCTCACTTCATCCAAGATCGATACTGAAAACAGCGAACCGCGGAAAATCGAATATGAGTCCGAAGAAACTGGGGCGATGCCTGAAGACCCCGACATGGAAGCAGGGGGAGAAGGCGAAATCGAAACCTTCGATGAAGGTGAACTGAGGGCGCTGAAACAGTATGAACTGCCGGGTCTCACAATGCTTAAGGATGCTGAAGTGACAGAGAAGGTCAGCAACAAAGAGGTGTTAAAGCAGGGACGGGTACTTGAGGAAACTCTGAAGAACTTCGGAGTGAATGCCAAAGTGTCAAAAATCAGGATCGGTCCCGCGGTAACGCAGTTCGAGATACAGCCGGACATCGGTGTTAAAGTCAGTAAGATCATCAACTTGCAAAACGATATTGCACTGAGCCTTGCGGCAAAGGATATACGCATCGAAGCGCCCATCCCTGGAAAATCCGCCGTGGGCATCGAAGTGCCAAACTCCGTCATCAGCATGGTGACCCTCAGGGAAGTGCTGAAGCGGAAGAATTCAGGCAATCTGCTTGAAGTTGCGCTCGGGAAAGATATTTCAGGCAGTCCGATCACTGCCGAACTCAACAAGATGCCTCATTTGCTTGTTGCCGGTGCCACAGGAAGTGGTAAATCCGTCTGTATCAACGGCATCATCATCAGCCTTCTGATGAAGGCGAAGCCGCATGAAGTCAAGCTGATGATGATTGATCCGAAAATGGTGGAACTCAATGTCTATAATGGTATTCCGCACCTCCTGTCACCAGTGGTGACGAATCCGCAGAAAGCGAGCGATGCACTTAACCGGATCGTAAGCGAGATGGAGCGCCGGTACGACTTGTTCTCCCATTCGGGCACAAGGAACATCGAAGCGTACAACCAGTATCTGGAACGGGAAAGTGAAGATTCTGAAAAAGTCCAGAAACTCCCATATATCGTAGTGATCATCGACGAGCTTGCCGATCTGATGATGGTGGCATCGAAAGATGTGGAGGCAGCGATCACCCGGATTGCCCAGATGGCACGGGCGGCAGGAATCCATCTGATCATCGCGACCCAGAGGCCGTCTGTCGACGTAATTACTGGTATAATAAAAGCGAATATCCCGTCAAGGATCGCCTTCAGTGTCAGTTCTTCAACGGATTCCAGGACAATCATTGATTCTCAGGGGGCAGAAAAGCTTCTCGGACGCGGGGACATGCTGTTCCTGCCATCCGGAAGATCCAAGCCGCTCCGTGTACAGGGCGCGTTTCTCTCTGATGATGAAGTGACGGATATTGTCGAATATATTACCAGCCAGATGAAGGCCAACTACGAAAAATCAATCATGAACAAACCGGTTGAGAAAGCACCGGTGGAATCAGAAGATGAACTTTATCCGGATGCCAAATGGTTCGTCATAGAAGAACAGCGGGCAAGCGCATCGCTGCTGCAGCGTCAATTCAGGATCGGTTATAACCGTGCAGCACGTCTGGTGGATGACCTGGAGGCAAACGGGGTCATCGGCCCGAGCAGCGGAAGCAAACCCCGGAGTGTACTGATAGAGAATGAAGAGTGAGGAGCATATCATGTATAACATCACTAAAGATGAAGTGAACCATATACCTGCTGTAATCATCAATACCGACAAGTTCAAGACGATTACCATCCAGCTGCAGTTCAGGAGCCGTCTTGAGCGGACAAGATTGACAAAACGCAACCTGCTTTCACGCATGATGGTAAAGCGGACCATGCGTCATCAATCCGAAGCGGAGCTTTTGAATCACCTGGCCCATTATTACGGCGCCCATCTGACGACAAATGTCGGCCGCAAGGGCCAGGATCATATCGTCACGTTCAGCATGGAATTCGTAAACGACAAGTTCATAAGGGAGGACCTCGACATACTGCAGGAGATGTGCAGGGTGCTGAAGGATGTCCTCGGGACGCCTTTCAGTTATAGTGAAGAATTCAAGGAGTTTTTCGAGCGTGAAAAGCGCCTTTATAAAAACAGGTTGAAAAGCATTAAAGATAACCGTGCGCAGGCAAGTTTCCAGGCAATGGTCGATACGATGTTTGCGGATGAGGACTATAAATATCTCTCCCATGGTGTGCTGGAGGATGTGGATGACATTACACTTCAGGACCTGAAAGAAGAGCATGCGGAAATGCTGGCCGGTGATGACTTGGTCATGCTGACTGCCGGCAGTGTGCAGGAAGCTGCCATGTTCGAAAACCTTTCCCTCATCCTTGCAAGGGAACAGACGGAAGAAGTGGATCACCGCCCGTATGCCTGCCGGGCAGTGACAGAAGTGAAACGGGCCTCCGATACTCAGAAAATTGAACAGGCCAAGCTCAATATGGGCTTCCGGGCAGAACTCGATTCGCCGGAATCCCACATGGCGTTCAATGTGCTCAACCAGATGTTTGGCGGCACAGCTTCTTCGTACCTATTCCGCAATATCAGAGAAAAAGAGAGCCTCGCCTATCAGATCAGCTCCCAGATAGATCTGAGGAACGGTTATATGTTCGTCATGGGCGGGGTCGATGCCGAAAACGTGGAAAAGGCAGAAGCGGGTATACTGGAAGAACTCGACCGCTTCAGAAAGGGCGATTTCGGGGATGCATTCATGGATGAGATCAAAAACATGATGCGTGTGAATCGAAAAGAAGTAATGGATAAGCCGAAAGGTCTGATTGCGCTCGAGTACAACCAGCTTCTCAAAAAGCCGGATACCCCATCGTGGGAAACCCAGCTCGAACGTGTGGATCGTGAACTGATCATCGAAATAAGTAACAGGGTCCACCTGGATACTGTGTATGTATTGACGAGGAGGGATGAAGATGCAGACATGGGAGTATAGAGGAATAGACGAAAAAGTGTACACTCATACATGCAGCAACGGGCTGGAAATTTTCATCATTCCAAAACCCGGGTACAGCAAAAAGTTTGCAACCTATACAACAAAATACGGTTCCCTGGATGATTTTTTCCGTGTGGATGGCAGTGAATTCAAGGTCCCGGACGGGATTGCCCATTTCCTTGAGCATAAAATGTTCGAAAAGGAGGAGGGGGATGTATTCAATCTGTTTTCAAAGCACGGTGCGAATGCGAATGCGTTCACTTCATATGACCGGACATCCTATCTGTTCAGCACGACAGAAGATTTCATCAAAAATTTGGACCTGCTCATGAACATGGTGGAGCAGCCGTATTTCACCGACGAAACGGTAGCGCGCGAAGTCGGCATCATCAACGAAGAGATAAAGATGTATCAGGATAACCCCGGGTACAGGCTCTATTTCGAAACACTCAACCAAATGTATCATGAACTCCCTGTCAAAACAGACATTGCCGGGACACTCGGGTCCATCAGTGAGATTACAAAAGAGCATCTATTCAAATGCCATTCGACTTTCTATCACCCATCCAACATGGTGATGATCCTGGTCGGGGACCTTGATGCGGAAGCAGTGATTTCACATATTGATGATCATCAGGAGAGCCGCGGCATCACACATATTCCATCCATCGAACGGCTGCCGCCCATTGAGCCTGCCGATATTGCGTTGAGGCACAAAGTGCTTGAGATGGACATCCAGGACACGAAAGTGATGATAGGCTTCAAGCAGCAGCAGAACCTGGATGATGTATCCGACCGTCTTGTCCGCGACCTTTCAATGATGTTTGCTCTCGATATGGTGTTCGGAGAACAGTCTCCCTATTATTATGAACTCATGGATGCCGGACTGATTGATGATTCCTTCAGCTTCAGTCATATAGAAGAAACGCCGTTTGCACATACTTTACTGACGTCCACAACAGAGGAGCCCGCGAAATTGACAGAACGTCTGAGTGAAATTGTCAGTGAAGTGAGGGAAGGGGAATTCTTCACTGAAGAAAAACTCTCCAACCAGAAACGGGAAGTACTCGGCGACTATCTGTCCAGTCTGAACTCTCCAGAATACATCGCAAATCAATTCACCAAGTATCATCTTGATGGCTATGATCTGTACAGGCTGCCCGAAATCATAGAGGACATCACTCCGGATGATGCCAGAAAACACTTTATCGATGTCATGGACCCGGATAAAATGGTAGAGTGTATATTGAAACCGCATGGCTAGATATGTCATCACAGGCAGCACCGGGGACATCGGGAGCACAGTCCATAAAATGCTGGAATCACAGGAGATCATCTCTTTTTCCAGATCGAGGAGACCTGTGTACAGCAGTACACATCATCACATCGATCTGTCAAAACCCTTTTCGGAAGAAGAGCTTGAAAAGGCATTCTCAGGCATCGACCGGGTGGACGGACTGATATGGTGTCCGGGTGAGAGCCTGTACAATCTTATACAGGATACCGCACTCGATGAAGTTGATGCACAGTACAATCTTGCCATACGTTCCCTCGTGGCATTCGTCAGGGTCCTGCTGCCGAAACTCAGGAAGAGCACTGCCGGCCGTATCATTGTGGTCACATCGGTGTGGGGCCGTAATGGTGCAAGCTTTGAAAGCATATATGCTTCGATGAAAGGGGCGCAGGAGGCGCTTGTGAAATCCCTGGCCAAGGAATTCTCTGCTACAGGCATTACGGTGAACGGCATAGCTCCCGGTGCAGTGGAAGGGGCGATGACCGGGCTGCTGTCGGCAGAGGACAGGGCTTTCCTCCTTGAAGAACTGCCGCAATCCCGTTTTGTGAGCACGGAGGAAGTCGCCCATGCGGTCCGGTATCTGCTTGATCCGAAGGCGTCATCAGTCAATGGTGAAATTATGAATATCAATGGGGGCTGGTATACATGAACATGGATGCAGAAGAAAAAAAAGGTATGTATCCCGAGAGGAATATCGAACAGTACATGGAGTACGAGATCATAAACAACCGGCCAGGTCTGCTCGGTGATGTTTCCTCGCTGCTTGGCAACCTCGGCATCAGCATCAATACGATAAATGGTGTCGAAAACAGAAGGAGGGGGCTTCTCGTCCGGACGGATGAGCTCAATAAACTCAGACGCTTCCAGCTGATGAGTGGATACATCGATGACATCAACATCCTGAAAATCAGAAAACCCAGGGTGCGCGACAGGCTGGCAGTCCGGCACGGAAGATTCATCAAGCGGGCCGAGGAGGATAAGAAAGTATTCAAATTCACCCGTGAGGAGATCGGTATACTGGTTGATTTCCTCGCTGAAATTTTCCAGGAAAAGGGCCACCGCCTGATCGGCATCAGAGGGATGCCCCGCGTCGGCAAGACCGAATCCATCGTTGCAGGCAGTGTCACGGCAAAAAAGAAGTGGCTTTTCCTCTCTTCCACCCTCATTAAGCAGACGGAGCGGTCCAGCCTGCTGAGAGGGGAATATAATGACAAAAACGTCTTCATCATCGACGGTGCTGTGACGACAAATTCAACTTCAGAGGAACATAAGAACCTGATCAGGGAAATAATGAGTTATCCCGCTATAAAAGTAGTGGAGCATCCCGACCTGTTTATCGAGGGGATGCACTATACCCTCGAGGATTTTGACTATATCATCGAACTTCGTGAAGATGAGAACCAGGAGATCACATACGAGAAACACAAGAAGAAACACTGGTTCCAGAATGAGGATATGGATTTCTTTGGTGGAATTTAGGAGGTACCATGAAACTCGGAGCATATTTGAAAGATAGACGTGAGAAATCCGGCATAACGCTAAAGGAGATGCAGGAGAAATCCGGCATCAGGAAAGACATCATAAAACGACTGGAGACCGGCGATTTCAACAATCTGCCAGATCCCAAGCATGCCCGTTTCCTGGTCAGCCAATATACTGAAGCCATCGGCCTTGACGGCAGGGCTCTGATGGAGAAGCATGCAGATGAATTCACAGAAGACGTTGTGGAAAGTAAAAAAAGGATGCAGAACGATAATGAGGATTATCAGTATTTGAAAAAGGTGCTCATCAGTTTCATGATCATGATTGCTGTTTTATTCATAGGATGGATGATCCTCCTGCAGATCGGGTCACAGGCTGAAATATTCAACCAGAAACCCGTCTATGATGTAGGGCAAACCGAAATCAGTGAAGAGAAGACCGCAGAAGAGGAACAAACTGAGGAGACGACGCAGAATGAGGAAGAGGAACCATCTTCAGAAGAGCCTTCCGGTGCGGATTATTCCTTCACAGGATCCGATGGCAACACGCTGTTCTACGATATCAATACGGACGGCCCACTGACGATTTCACTCGAGGGTGAAAATGCGTCATGGGTGACTCTGACCGATGATGCCGGCAATACCTACGCATACGAAGAGCTGACTGAAGGGGAATATGAAATAGCCGAAGAGGCAAATATACTGTACCTTACGCTCGGAAATGCACCGGGCTTCAATGTCGGGATCGATGGTGAAACGCTCGATGACAGCCAGAGCAAAGACGCGGTCACCGTCTACTACCAATTCAACATAGCAAAGGAGTAAGCTTATGAATATCCCAAATCAACTGACAGTGTTCAGGGTAGTGCTTATTCCCGTGTTTCTTGTGTTCGCCCTGGTGGATTTCGGATGGGGCAGCATGTCTGTACTGGGAGGTGATGAACTCCGGATCGAACAGTTCACAGCTGCAGTCATCTTTGTTGTTGCAGCACTGACTGATTTTCTTGACGGATACCTTGCAAGGAAATGGAATCTCATCACAAACATGGGAAAATTCCTTGATCCGCTGGCGGATAAGCTTCTCGTCACGACGGGCCTGATTGTGCTGGTGGAATGGCAGGTGATCTCATCGTGGATTGCCGTTGTCATCATCGCCCGGGAATTCGCCGTGACAGGATTGAGATTACTCCAGATCGAACAAGGATATGTAAGTGCTGCAGGGCAATTGGGCAAGATAAAGACGACATTCCAGATGATTGCACTCGTGATGCTGCTGTCAGGCGATATTTTCACGGGCTATATACCGTTCTCACTGGGGCTCACTGCCATGTACATTGCGGTATTCTTTACAATCCTGTCCGGGGTGGAATACTTCTACAAAGGCAGGGCGGTATTCCTTGAAGATAAGGGAAAATGAGTTTTGCAGCAAAATACAGCAGTAATCCGTCAATGAGGATGCAAAGAGCACAAAAATGGCAAAGATGCGAACAGATTGCAGAAAACGGCACTTGAAAGCGAATATATGTTCGCTTTTTATTTTTGTACGTGATATAATAAAGACCGAAAAGAAATAATGGAGGGTAATTATGGACGAGAGACAAAAAGCGATTGAAACAGTGATAAAGAACATGGAGAAGTCGTTTGGTAAAGGTGCAGTCATGAAGCTTGGTGATGAGACAGGCCGTAAAGTTTCCACAGTATCCAGCGGGTCCATCACCCTGGACAACGCACTTGGAGTCGGTGGATATCCAAAAGGCAGAATCATCGAAGTCTATGGTCCGGAATCCTCCGGTAAGACGACGGTGGCCCTTCATGCAATCGCTGCAGCACAGAAAGAAGGCGGTATTGCCGCTTTCATCGATGCAGAACACGCACTTGACCCCGAGTATGCGAAAAATCTCGGTGTTGATATAGAGAATCTTTATCTGTCCCAGCCGGATACCGGCGAACAGGGACTGGAAATAGCTGAAGCATTCGTAAGGAGCGGTGCAGTGGATATCGTTGTCGTCGACTCCGTTGCAGCGCTCACACCGCGGGCGGAGATTGAAGGCGAGATGGGTGACGCCCATGTCGGCCTTCAGGCACGTCTCATGTCCCAGGCTCTGAGAAAGCTTTCAGGGGCAATTTCAAAGAGTAACACGACGGCCATCTTCATCAACCAGATCCGTGAAAAGGTCGGCGTGATGTTCGGCAATCCGGAAACAACACCAGGCGGACGTGCACTTAAATTCTACAGTTCTGTACGGCTTGAGGTACGCCGTGCTGAACAGCTCAAACTCGGCCAGGAAATCGTGGGTAACCGCACGAAGATCAAAGTTGTAAAAAACAAGGTTGCACCGCCGTTCCGTGTGGCTGAAGTGGATATCATGTATGGTCTCGGCATCTCCAAGACCGGTGAGCTCATCGATCTTGGCGCGGAACATGAAATCATCCAGAAGAGCGGTGCGTGGTATTCCTATGAAGGCGAACGGCTCGGCCAGGGTAAGGAGAATGTCAAAGAGCATTTGAAAAACAACCCCGAGCTGCTTGCTGAGATCGAAGGGAAGCTGCGGAATGCCCTCGGTTTCGGCGAAAAGGCAGAGGAAGAGTCCGAAGAACAGGACGACAATGCGTCACAGTCTGATTCACTCTTTGAGGATGAGGAATAAAAGAGACGGGAAATACCCCGAGGACAATCAGGCACCTGAATGGAATTAGACCGTTCTGGTGCTTGATTTTATTTACATTTATCTTTAGAATTGGTTATATATAATATTAAGTTCGACCTATATTATATAAAACAATAGCTAGAGCCTGTTAGGGAGGTGTTTATTGTGGACATGATAGACATTTTCTTAATCTTGCTTGGCATTATTCTAGGTGTTGTAATCGGATATTTTATCGTCAGAAACACTTTGACTAAACGGCAGCAGGAGGCGCGGACTTCCGCAGAACATATTATAAGTGAAGCGGAGAAGGAAGCAGACAGCCTCAGGAAAGAAAAGCTGCTCGAGGCAAAAGAGGAGACCCAGAATCTCAAGGATGCCTTTGAGCGCGATTCCAACGAAAAACGGGAAGACCTCAAAGCGCAGGAATCCAGGCTTCTCCAACGGGAGCAGTCGCTTGACCGTAAAAGCGAAGTCCTTGATAAGAAGGATGAAGCGCTGGAGAGCAAAGAAGCCAAAATTGAAGAAAAACAGCAAATGGTTGATGCCGAGGATCAGAAGATTAAAGAAATCATCAGTCGGCAAGAAGATGAATTATCCCGCATCTCCGGACTCTCACGTGATGAAGCACGTAACGAAATCTTCACTGAAGTGGAGAGAGAACTGTCACACGATATGGCCGTAATGGTTAAAGAGAAAGAAGATCAGATGAAACTTGATGTGGATAAGAAAGCGAAGGAACTGCTTGCAGTGACAGCACAACGTTATGCAGCAGAGTACACGAGTGAATCCACAGTATCTGTTGTAAACCTTCCAAATGATGAAATGAAGGGCCGGATCATCGGCCGGGAAGGCCGTAACATACGCACACTCGAGACATTGACCGGCGTCGATCTCATCATCGATGATACACCGGAAGCCGTCATACTCTCAGGTTTCGATCCGATTCGCCGCGCCATCGCCAAAAATGCACTGGAGGCACTGGTGGAGGATGGGCGTATCCATCCCGGCCGCATTGAAGAAATGGTGGATAAGGCGAAACGCAATATGGAATCGGATATCAGGGATGCAGGCGAAGCTGCGGCATTCGAACTTGATATCCATAATCTCCATCCGGAACTTGTGAAACATCTTGGTAAGATGAAGTACCGTCTGAGCTACGGTCAGAATGTACTCAAACATTCTGTTGAAGTCGGCTATCTTGCAGGAATGCTTGCGAGTGAACTCGGCGAAGATGTCCAGCTTGCAAGACGTGCGGGGCTGATGCATGACATCGGCAAGGCGATCGACCATGAAGTCGAAGGCAGCCATGTCGAAATCGGTGTTGAACTGGCAAAACGCTATAAAGAGCATCCGACAGTCATCAATGCCATCCATTCACATCATGGTGACGTGGAACCGACAAGCATCATCTCCATCATCGTAGCAGCGGCTGATGCACTCAGTGCAGCCAGACCGGGTGCGAGGCGCGAGACGCTTGAAAACTATGTCAAGCGTCTGGAAAAACTTGAGTCCATAGCCGAGGGCTACGAAGGCGTCGAGAAAACGTTCGCAATACAGGCCGGGCGCGAAATACGTGTCATGGTCAAGCCGGATGAACTGGACGATCTCAGTGCACACAGACTGGCAAGGGATATCAAGAAACAGGTTGAAGATGAACTGCAGTATCCTGGACACATTAAAGTGACAGTGGTCCGAGAGATGAGGGCAGTGGAATATGCCAAATAGAAAAACCAGCAGGTGCTCCTGCTGGTTTTTCTTATTTTCAATTCATCAGATGTTAATTTCGATATCTCTTATACTATTGAAAGCTTCACTTGTTTCCTGGGTATTATTTGAGAAGCGTTCATATTTTTCAGCGAGCTTGTAAGCGCTGAGGTAGAGTTCAAGACTGTCCTTGGCCTTCTCTTCAATGGATTCACTGTCGGAAGGGTTGGCCAATAATGTCAATTTGGCAAACTCCCTGGGGTCAATGGATAATGTCAAATTATTCACTCCTAATTAATTTATAGGTAGTATATACCCCAAAGCGTGTATAATGAAACATGAAATTATAAAAAAGGATGAATCTGATGCGTATTTTATTTATCGGGGATATTGTCGGCAAAGTCGGCAGAAGAATGCTGAGTGAAAATCTTATGAATCTGAAGAAGGAACACGGGGCTAATTTCACAATAGTGAATGGTGAAAACGCTGCCCATGGCAAAGGGATAACAGAGCGTATCTACAAAGAGATACTGGGCTGCGGTGCAGACTTCATTACACTCGGCAACCATACATTTGCCAAGCGGGAGATATATGATGTACTGGACAGGGATGTCAGGATGATCCGGCCCGCCAATTATCCGGAAGGTGCCCCGGGCAAAGGATACGGCATCGTGAATGTAAACGGGAGAAGGCTCCTGATCATGAATCTGCAGGGCAGAAGTTTCATGCCGGCAATCGATTGTCCCTTCAAAAAAGCGGATGCTATTCTGGAGCATGCAAAGGCGGATGAAATATTTGTGGATTTCCATAGTGAAACGACGAGTGAGAGCCTTGCGATGGGCCACTATCTGGACGGCAGGGTGGATGCAGTCGTGGGGACACATACACATGTACAGACATATGACGAGCAGGTGCTGCCGCGCGGAACCAAGTATATTACGGACGCCGGGATGACCGGCTTCAAAGAAGGCATACTCGGAATCCGTAAAGAGGAGGTCATCGAACGTTTCCTCCACCAGCTGCCTGTCAGGCATAATGTTCCTGAGGAAGGAACAGGGATCCTGTCCGGTGTAATCATCGATACGAAAACACATAAAATAGACAAGATAAGGATAGAGGAAAAGAAGGCTAGGCCGTAGGACTGATTTTGTGTGAATCGATGCGCTGAATATCGAAAAACAGCCCCGATTCTGATATATTAACATAAGGACAAGGAGGCAATATGTATGCAAGAACAATTGTCATGGAAAGTCGGCGGCCAGCAGGGTGAAGGGATCGAATCGACAGGTGAGATCTTCTCTACTACTCTGAACAGGATGGGGTACCATCTCTATAGCTACAGACATTTCTCAAGCCGCATCAAAGGCGGCCACACGAATAATAATGTAAGGATCTCTGCCAAAGAAGTAAGGGCAGTGAGTGATAATATCAATATACTGGTTGCATTTGACCAGCAGACTATAGATCTTAACGCACATGAACTTGTGAATGGCGGAATCATCATAGCGGACAGCAAATTCAACCCAACGAAGGACGAGTCTCTGGATGTCCAGCTTGTATCGATCCCGTTCACTGAAACAGCCAAGGAGCTCGGCAGCCAGCTGATGAAGAACATGGTGGCCATAGGGGCCAGTGCCAGACTCATGAATCTTGAGATGCAGCCGTTCCGGGACATGATCTATACGATGTTCATCCGTAAGGGGGAACAGATCGTAGACAGCAACAACGAAGCGCTGAAAGAGGGCTACAAGCTGATGGACAGCACAATGGCTGACATTTCGGGAGATTTCGAAATGGTGCCTTCCGAACAGGAGGAACGTCTTTTCCTCATCGGAAACGATGCCATCAGCTTCGGTGCACTGAACGCGGGCGTGCGTTTCATGGCGGCATATCCGATCACACCGGCAAGTGAAATCATGGAATACATGATCGAAAACCTGCCGAAGGTCGGAGGTACTGTAATCCAGACCGAAGACGAAATATCAGCGGTGACCATGGCGATTGGCTCAAACTATGCGGGCGCGCGCAGCTTCACGTCATCTGCCGGTCCCGGGCTCTCTCTGATGATGGAATCCATCGGCCTGTCCGGCATGACGGAAACGCCGCTTGTCATCATCGATACGATGCGCGGCGGACCATCCACCGGACTCCCGACCAAGCAGGAGCAGTCGGACCTGATGCAGATGATCTACGGAACCCACGGGGACATCCCGAAAGTCGTGCTTGCACCGTCGGATGTCGAAGATGCTTTCTATACGACAATCGAGGCATTCAATATTGCAGAATATTATCAGGTTCCGGTAATCCTGCTTTCCGATCTGCAGATGTCACTCGGCAAGCAGTCATCCAGGCCTTTCGACCTGTCTTCGGTTGAAATAAACAGGGGCAAGACAATCACAGAGGATCTGGACCGGGACGAAGCGGAATATTTCGAGCGCTACAGCGATGAGGAAGACGGTATATCAAACCGTCCGATTCCCGGCGTCAAAGGTGGCATCCACCATGTTACCGGCGTTGAACACAGTACAACCGGCACACCGAATGAAAGTGCCGGGAACCGTCAGGTCCAGATGGATAAACGGATGAGAAAGCTCAAGGACTTCACGATGGATGAGCCTTTCAAAGTGAAGGGCAATGTGGAAAGTGAACTTCTCGTCATCAGTTTCCTGAGTGTCAACGGCGTTGTGCAGGAAGCGGCTGAACGGCTGGATGCGGATATCACGACGATCAGCCTCAAGCAGATCCATCCCTTCCCTATAGATGCACTCCGTCCGTATCTCGACGGTGCAGGTGAAATACTCGTCATCGAACAGAACTACAGCGGACAGCTGAACAGTGTGCTGAAGATGAACTATCACGGACACGACCGCATCAAATCACACGTAAAATATGACGGTACACCTTTCAAGCCGAATGAAATTGAAACTCATATGAGTTCAATTCTAAAAATTAAGGAAGTGTTGTAATGGCTACATTCAAAGATTTCAGGAATAATATAAAGCCGAACTGGTGTCCCGGCTGCGGAGATTTCAGTGTTCAGGCTGCCATTCAGAAGGCGTGTGCCGCCAACGGTCTTGAACCGGATGAACTGGCAGTCATTACGGGCATCGGGTGCAGCGGACGTCTGAGCGGTTATATAAAATCATACGGCTTCCATGCCACCCACGGACGCAGCCTGCCGGTCGCACAGGGCGTCAAAATGGCAAATGATGAACTCACAGTCATCGCCTCCGGCGGTGACGGCGACGGCTTCGCCATCGGAATGGGGCATACCGTCCATGCATTGAAAAGAAATATCGACATTACCTATATCGTCATGGACAACCAGATCTACGGACTGACGAAGGGACAGACTTCCCCTTCTTCAGAAAAAGGGTTCGTCACCAAATCCACACCGAACGGTTCCATTGAGAATCCAATCCAGCCGATCAGGACTGCGATGGCGAGTGGTGCAACTTTCATCGCACAGAGCGTAAGCTCCGACATCAAACAGCTCACTGCCATCATACAGGAAGCGATGAATCATAAAGGCTTCAGCTTTGTGAATGTCTTCAGTCCATGTGTCACCTATAACAAAGTGAACACATACGATTGGTTCAAAGACAATCTGACCGCTGTCGAAGATATTGAAGATTATGATCATACAGATCAGAAAGCAGCCATGAATCACATCATGGAACATGAGGGACTTCTGAAAGGCATCATCTATCAGAATGAAGAAGCATCTTCCTATCAGGAGCAGATCGAGGGTTACCTTGATCAGCCGGCAGTCAAAAAAGATATGACCCTTGAAAGGGAAACATTCGACGGCCTGATGGCTGCATTCAGATAAATTAATGGACATCCCGGGTAAAATACTGCCCGGGATGTCTTTTATTTCTATATCAAAAATTTTTGAATTGTGTCATAATTGGGATAATAGTTCGGTAACCGAAAGAAGTGGGTGGATCGATTGCTTACGGTATATAAATTTGCTCTGACTTATAAATGGTACATAGCCGTTGCGCTGTTTTTCATGAGCATAGAGCTCGCAGTGGAACTCACGCAGCCTTATCTGATTTCGAAAGTCATTGATGACGGCATCGTGGCCGGTGACATCAATACTGTATGGTTCTATCTTATGGTGATGTTCCTGATCAGCATGGCCGCATTCTTCAGCGGGGTCACCAATTCATTCTTCTCCAGCCACATAGCCAACGCTTTCAGCTATGATCTCCGGACTGCACTTTTCAGGAGGATCCAGTACTTTACACTGACGACACTGTCGAGGTTCCCGACCTCGAGCCTGATCACCCGGATGACACAGGATGTGCTGCAGACGGAAATGCTTCTTTACATGTCACTCAGGATTGTACTGCGCGCACCGCTGATGGTCGTCGGTTCGCTGATTATGTCATTTGTGGTCAATCCGACACTCGGGTTCTATCTTTCATTCCTGACACCGGTACTTCTCCTGTTCCTGATCATCGTGTCGACCAAAGGGGGTAAAATATTCCTGCGTGTACAAAAACGTCTGGACAAGATCAACCGTTCCATCCAGCAGAACCTCGAAGGAGTCCGGCTGATCAAAGCCAATGACCGCGGATTGTTCGAGACGAAAAAATTCCAGGAAGTTGCAAGAAGACTGAGGGATGACACAGTTTATGCACTCAGGCTGATGGAATCCATCATGCCCGTACTGCTTCTCATCATCAACGGCAGCCTTCTCGTCGTCATATGGATGGCATCCGACCTTCTGCAGTCTGATACAGTCCAGGTCGGGGAAGTTGTCGCTGTCATCAACTACGGACTCAGGATGCAGGGCGGTTTTTCAATGTTCGCGTTCATCATCATGGCATTCAGCCGTTCCAAGGCTTCGAGCGAGCGCATGGAAGAGGTGCTTAAGGCTCCGGTCTCCATCAATAAGAAGGAGGACACGCTGAAAGAAGACAAGGCAGGGACGGTAAGGTTTGAAAATGTCTCATTCAGATATCCCGGTGCCTCGAGATATATTTTGAAAGATGTCACATTCGATGTCGCAGCCGATGAAAAATTTGTCATCATGGGCGGCACCGGGTCCGGCAAGAGTACGCTGCTCAGCCTGATTCCGAAGATGTATGATGTCAGAGAAGGGAAAATATATGTAAATGACAAGAGTCTCGAAGAGTGGGAAGAGGATGATCTGAGGCAGACAATCGGCTATGTTCCCCAGTCTGCAGTTCTGTTCTCAGGCAGCATCTATGAAAATCTGCTGTGGGGCAATCTTGAAGCCGAAGAGTCAGAAGTCCTTACATCTACTGAAAAAGCTCAGATCCACAGCTCGATCGAGGCGTTCGATCATCGTTATGAAACAAAAGTCGGCCAGCGGGGTGTCACTTTATCCGGCGGACAGAAACAGAGGCTGTCCATTGCCCGCGCACTGGTCAGGAAACCATCCATACTCATTTTGGACGATAGTACCTCAGCCCTGGATATCCGTACAGAGTCAGCTCTGTGGGAAGCGCTGAAGAATGAAAATGCAACCCGCATCATAGTGACACAGAAAGTGATTACAGCAAAATCGGCCGACCGTGTCCTGCTGCTTGACGGCGGTGAGGTCAGTGCGATTGGTACACATGATGAACTGATGGAATCGTCCGGCCTTTACCGTTCGATTGCAGAGTCGCAGATGGAAGGAGGGCACTTCGATGATTGATTTTATCAGACGGCCTTTCGGCCATGAGCCGTTACTCGGAAAAGAGGATATCGGCCGGAGAAAACGGAAAGAAGATCAGCGCGCGAGCGATGTGGGCGGTACACTCAAGCGGTTGTGGCAGTTCATATCGGAAGAAAGAAAGCTCCTCTCCCTGATCATCCTGCTCGTCACACTCACCAGTTTGCTCAGCATCACCGGTCCCTTCCTCGTCGGCTATATTGTGGACAATTATTTCGTCCAGCGTGAGTTTGACGGCCTGTTCCGTATTCTGATGATCCTGATCGCAACATACGTTCTGCTGTCGGTCACCCAGTATACTGCCGCTTTCCTGATGGTCGGCCTGTCACAGCGTACGGTCTATAAGCTCAGGGACAGGCTTTTTTCCCATATGCAGAACCTGCCTGTGCGCTTTTTCGACAAGCGGCAGCACGGTGAACTGATGAGCCGCATGACAAATGATATCGAAACGATATCACAGACGCTCAATACTTCGTTCATCCAGTTCACGACAAGTGTCGTCACACTGTTGGGGACACTCAGTGTCATGCTCTACCTGAGCCCGCTGCTGACGCTGCTGACCGTTACAATCATACCGGTCCTCATACTGGCTGTAAGCTTCATTACACGCCGGACCGGTCCGCTGTATAAAAGACGGCAGCGTGCCACAGGTGAATTGAATGGATACATCGAGGAGATGGTGTCCGGCCAGGAAATCGTCAAAGTATTTTCGCAGGAGGAGACTGCGATAGAAAACTTCAACAAACGTGCCGGGAAGCTCCGTGACATCACATTTTGGGCATTCCTATACGCCGGTCTCATCCCGAAAGTGATGAACATGCTCAACAACATCAGTTTCACAATTGTTGCGGGTGCCGGCGGACTCCTCGTGTTCTATACCGACGGGATAGTGACGATCGGGACCATTGTCGTCTTTGCTGAATATGCCAGGCAGTTCACGCGGCCGCTCGCCGATCTCTCCAATCAGTTCAACCAGGTGCTGTCGGCGATTGCCGGCGCGGAACGTGTCTTCGGGATCATCGACACCGAACCGGAAGAGGATGCCGGTACGATCCGGGACAGGAAGATCCGGGGTGAGATCGGTTTCAGGGATGTGACATTCTCCTATGATGAGGATCAGAAGTCGCCAACGATCAGAAACCTCAGTTTCGAAATCTCAGAAGGGGAATCGGTCGCGCTGATTGGTGCAACCGGTGCCGGCAAGACCACTGTGATGCAGCTTCTTGCAAGGTTTTACGAAACGGACCATGGCGAGGTGACGATCGATGGGTCGGACATAACGGATTACAGACGCACGACAATAAGATCGCAGACTGCGTTCGTGCTTCAGGATCCGTATCTGTTCGAGTCGACGATCCGCGAAAATATCCGCTATGGAAAACTGGATGCGTCGGATGATGAGGTCACAGAAGCGGCGAAACTCGCCAATGCCCATGAATTCATCATGGAACTTGAGGATGGCTACGATACGATGCTTGAAATGGATGAGGGATTCGTCTCCCAGGGACAGAAGCAGCTGATTTCCATCGCCCGGGCACTGATCACTGATCCCGCCATTCTGCTGCTTGATGAGGCGACCAGCAGCATCGACACTGTCACTGAACTCAAAATTCAGGAGGCACTCGAACGCCTGATGAAAGACAGGACCAGCATCATCATTGCACACCGTCTGAATACGATCAAAGCTGTGGACCGGATATTCATACTGGAGCAGGGGGAGCTGGTTGAAAGTGGCAGTGAAGACGAACTCATGGCGCTTGGCGGCCGATACTACTGGATGATATCCGATAACCTCAGCTAGGCTTCACAAAAGACGGTTTATGTACTATGATGGTATTAATCGAATGGAAGACATAACCACTAGGGGTGTCCGAATGCGGACTGAGATTTACCCTTACTACCTGATCTAGATCATACTAGCGTAGGGAAGTGGCATATTTTTTGAATATGCACACCACTCCGCTAGTGGTGTGTTTTTTATTTGAAAAATATCAATGGAGGTTTTTCTTTTGGCTGTACGAAAAGGGTTAACGCTTACTGACGTATTGATTACAGTGGTAATCGCATTGGTTTTTGCAATCATCTATTCAATCTGGGGCGGAGTATATACGGCGCTCCAGCCGCTCGGGCTCCACTTGAATGAGCTGGTCTACGGTATGTGGTTCATAGCGGCCGTCGTGGCCTACCTCATCATCAGGAAACCAGGCGTGGCTATCATCGCGGAATTTGCAGCGGCTTCCGGCGAAACCATTGTCATGTTACAGTTCGATGTGATGCTCATGATTTATGGACTGCTTCAGGGACTTGCGTGTGAAATCGTATTTGCAATTGTGAAATATAAAAGCACTGCACTGATGGTTGCAGTACTCGCAGGAGTGGCAGCGGCACTCTCCACATTGCCGCTAGACTGGTATTACGGTTATCTCGGACACCTTGAAACATGGAATCTTGTGCTGATGGTGGGCTTTAGAGTGTTGAGTGGTG
>Ga0079225_10000318_pt1 | contig 25695 bp, 27 predicted proteins | sample Poulit2012_FD_76344 | JGI IMG/M metagenome (GOLD analysis project Ga0079225, IMG submission 76344) | Agricultural soil microbial communities from Georgia to study Nitrogen management - Poultry litter 2012 | ecosystem: Environmental > Terrestrial > Soil > Agricultural land | place: USA: Georgia... | reverse complement strand
TCGATCCCCAAGCCGTTGTGGCTGGACGCCGACCGGCTGATCGATGATTGCCTGAAGGACGTGGACCGCGGTAAGGCGGAATCGCTACCCTCACGGCGGTTCAAGATCATCGCCTGGGTGTTGCGTCGATTCCCCCGGGCGGCGGTGCGCGCTATGGCACATAAGCTGATGTCGAAGCGTGGTCGTGGATGAGGTCGCAGCGCCGAACCAAGCGGTACCACTGGGCCTGGCATCGATGGGTGCGGTACGTGGCCCAGCGAATGATCCTGCGTTCGATCGTGTTCAGCAGTATTCGGGTGAGCGTCGAGGGCGAACGCAATCTGGAGGGTCTGCGCCGGCCCTACATCGTGGTGTCCAACCACTCCAGCCACCTGGATGCGCCACTGCTGGTGACCGCCCTGCCGTGGCGCGTGACCCGGCACATGGCCACCGCAGTGGCCGCGGACTACTTCTATGAGCAGCGCTGGCGCCGGACCCTGACCTCGTTCTTCTTCAACTCCTACCCGGTGGAGCGCGGACGCGGAAAGAAGCGGGAGGCCGGGCTGTCGGTGACGCTGCTGCGGGAGGACGTTCCGCTGGCGATCTTCCCCGAGGGCACCCGGTCCCGATCGGGACAGATGGGACCGTTCAAACCGGGTGTGGCGGCCCTGGGCCGAGCTTTGCGGGTGCCGGTGCTGCCGCTGGCGCTGGTCGGCGCTTACGAGGCGATGCCGCCGGGATCTAGCTGGCCCAAACGTGGCCGGTTGCCGGTGAAGGTGCTCATCGGTAAGCCGATCTATGCCCGACGCGGGGAGACGCTGCCGGACCTGAACGCCCGGGTGCAGGTGCAGGTGCAGCACATGCTCACCAATCAGACCCCTTATGTGATCGTGCCGGAGACCGGGACACTGAACCAACGCACCGAGAGCGACATCAGCCGCGATCCGGCCGACGGTGACGAAGACGCTGGGAGGAAGAGGAACACATGAGCGACGTGAAGCATCAGAAGTGGTGGGGCTGGGGAGTTGAAGGGGTGGCCTTCACCCATGACAACAAGCCGGGCTTCGCGCCGTTCGTGCTCGATCAGATCGGGCTGGACCTCAGCCAGCCCGGAGTGGAGCCACCGCGGTTCGAGGACCTGGATGTCCCGGCCGCCCAGCTGCCCGAGGACCTCGAGGGAACGCTGCGGGCGGCGGTGGGGGACCACCATGTCAACACCACCGATATGGACCGGGTGGTGCACACCTACGGCAAGGGGCTGCGCGACTTGCTGATGGTGCGCGCCGGGATGCTGCCCCGGGTTCCCGACGTCGTCGTCTACCCGGCAAATGAGGACGAGGTGCGCGCCGTCGTCGACGCCGTGGTGGCCGCAGATGCGGTGCTCATCCCCTTCGGCGGGGGATCGAACATCTCCGGCAGCCTGACGCCCCCGGCCGATGAGAGCCGTCCGGTGATCTCGGTGGACATGGGCCGGATGAACCGGGTTCTGGAGATCGATGAGCACTCCGGGCTGGCCCGGGTCCAGGCCGGGGTGCTCGGCCCGGATCTGGAGGAACAGCTCGGCGCCCGCGGATGGACCACCGGCCACCAGCCGGACAGTTTCCGCCACTCCACCCTCGGTGGCTGGGTGGCGACCCGGTCCTCGGGGATGCAGTCGGATAAGTACGGCGATATCGCCGACATCACCCGCGGTCTGCGGCTGGTCCAGCCTGGCAAGGTGGTGACGTTGCGGCCGCTGCCCTCCACCTCTACCGGGCCCAGCCTGCGGGAGATGATCATCGGCTCCGAGGGACGCCTGGGGGTCATCACCGAAGTCTGGATCCACGTGCACCGCCTTCCGGAGAACCGGGACGTGATCGCCTACCTGTTCCCGAACTGGGCCGCAGGTCTGGCCGCGATGGCCGACATCGCCGCCTCCGACGCCGACCCAAGCATCACCCGGGTCTCCGATGCCGCCGAGACCGCGTTCTCCCTGGCCACCCGCAAGGCTTCCACGAGTGTGTCCTCCAAGGTGGGCGAGGGCCTGTTCGAGCTGCTGCGTCGCCGGGGCTGGGACCTGCAGAAGGTCTGCATCAGCTACATCGGTTACGAGGGTTCGGCCGCGCACCTGCGGTTCGAGAAGAGCATCGTTGGCAAGATCATCGCCAACCACGGCGGGATCAAACTGGGCCGCGGCCCAGGGGCGATGTATGACCAGAAGAAGTTCGATACGCCCTACCTGCGCGATTTCCTGCTGGACCGGGGTGCCGTGGGTGATGTCTCGGAGACTGCGACTCCGTGGTCCCGGCTCGGCGAGCTGTACACCTCCACAGTGCGCGCCGCCCGGAAGGCCTACGCCGAGTTGGGCGTCAAGGGCTACATCATGTGCCACCTGTCGCACTCCTACCATTCCGGTGCTTGCCTCTACTTCACCTTCGCCTTTCCGCCGCGCACCGATCAGGACGACCTGGTCCAGTACGACGTGGTGAAGTCGGCGATCCAGCAGTCCTTCGTGGACCACCACGGCACCCTGTCTCACCATCACGGGGTGGGTGTGGACCACGCCCCGTGGATGGAGCAGGACGTCTCCGAGGCCGGGATGGACCTGATGGTGGGGATGCTGCGCAGCGCCGACCCGAGCCGCAACCTGAACCCGGGCACGCTCATCCCTGCCCACCGGGAGTGGTAAGGCGAGTCACGCCTGTGCCAGCCCATCTGCCGACTATGAGTAGCAGGAGCGGGCGCCGTGGGTTTGAGGCAGGGCACACTGGAGGACATGAAGCCGCGGTCCGGAACTCTGATGCTGGTCCGTCACGGAGAGAGCGTTGCCAACGCCCGGGAGCTGTTCACCGGCGTCATCGATGTGGGCCTCACCCCCTCGGGGGAGCGCGACTGCGCCCTGGCCGGTGGGCGGCTGCGGCAGATCGGCTTCACCCCCGATGCCATCGTGACCTCCGAGCTGGTCCGGGGCTGGCGCACCGCAGAACTGATCGCCGAATCGATCGGCTTCAGCGGTGCCGTCGAACGGGACTGGCACCTGAACGAGCGCAACTACGGCGCACTGTCCGGCCATCTGAAGACCGAGATCAAACAGCGCTACGGCGCGGAGAAGTTCCGCTACTGGCGCCGCTCCTACGACGGGCGCCCACCCGGTCTGTCCGAGCAGACTCTGACGCTGTGGCGACGCCTGCCACCGTTCGACCGGCTGCCGGCCGAGGCCCTCACCCCCACTGAGTCCCTGGCCGACGTCGTTGAGCGGATCCGGCCCTGGTGGCACCGCGACGTCGTCCCACGGCTGGTCGCCGGCCAGGACATCCTGCTGGTCTCCCACGGGAACACGATGCGCGCCCTGGCCGCGGTACTCGATCACCTCACGCCGGTGGAGTTGTCGGCGCTGAACCTGCCCAACGCCCGCCCGCTGCGGTATGACTTCGAGGTCAGCGGCAGTGGGGCCACGAACGATGCCGGTGGCCCCGCAGTCGCCAGGCACGACGGCGTGAGTCCAGTTCCGACGATCCGTCCGGTGGTCAAGGGCGGCACCTACTTGGACCCGGAGGCCGCCGCCAGCGAGGCCGCGTTGATTGCCGCCCAGGGCGGTACCTGACCGGCGGGCGGTCACGACACCGGCGCCGGCCGCGACTCGGCGCCGACTCGGCGGCGTTCCTGCGGGCGAAGACGGATGTCCGCGTGGCCGCAGTGCGCGGGTAGCCACCGGTTTGCTCCGTGTGGAAGCGATGGTGTAGGCACAAGATGGCCGCTGACCGAGCAGAGGGAGAGTCGATGTCGATCCGCACCCTGGAGACCTTCCTGGTGCCACCGCGATGGTTGTTCGTGCGGTTGGCGACCGACGACGGCGTGGTCGGCTGGGGGGAGGCGAGCCTGGAGGGCCACGGGGAGACCGCCCAAGCAGCGGTGCACGCTTTCAGTGACATCCTCATCGGGGCCGACGAGACGCGCATCGAACAGCTCTGGCTGACGATGACCCGCACCGGGTTCTACCGGGGCGGGCCGGTGCTGTCCTCCGCAGTCGCCGGAATCGACCAGGCCCTGTGGGACATCCGCGGCAAGCAACTGGGTGTGCCGGTGCACGATCTGCTCGGCGGGGCGGTCCGGGACAAGATCCGGGTCTACGGGTGGATCGGCGGAGATGACCCCAGTGGTGTCAGCGAAGCGATCGCGGCCCAGCGTGAGGCGGGTCTGAGCGCAGTGAAGATGAACGCCTCCGGCCCGTTGAATCACCTCGGCAGCCTTGCCGACACCCGCGCGATCATCGAGCGTGCTACCGCCGCCCGCCAGGCCCTCGGCCCGGAGGGTGACTTCGCCCTGGACTTCCACGGGCGGATCTCCCTGCCCTACGCCCGGCGGTTGCTGCCGCTGCTGGAGCCGCTGCATCCGCTGTTCGTGGAGGAGCCGGTCATCCCGGAGCACACCGGTGACCTGGAGCGCCTGATCGCCGGTACCAGTGTGCCGATCGCCACCGGTGAGCGGCTGTACTCCCGCAGCGAGATGCGCCCTGCGCTCCAGGCCGGGGTCGCGGTGGTGCAGCCGGACCTGTCCCATGCCGGCGGAATCTCCGAGGTGCGCCGCATCGCCGCACAGGCCGAGACCTATGACGCTGCCCTGGCCCCGCACTGCCCGCTGGGGCCGCTGGCGCTGGCGGCGAGCCTGCAGGTGGATTTCGCCAGCCCGAACGCGATGATCCAGGAGCAGTCGATCGGCATCCACTACAACGCCGGCAGCAACGAACTGCTGGACTACGTCCTGGACACCTCGGTCTTCGACTTCACCGACGGCTACATCCACCGGCCTACCGGCCCCGGTCTGGGGGTGCAGATCGACGAGGCCCGGGTGCGTGAACTGGGCGCCGATCCCCACCGCTGGCGCACCCCGCGCTGGCACCGCCGGGACGGCAGCATCGCCGAGTGGTGAGCGTCCCGGTGTGATGGGCGCCGGAAGCACCGATGCACTAGTTGCCCACAGAGGCAGCGGCTTCAGTGATCGACGTTGACGGCCGCGACCAACCGTTCGGCCAGCGCCTGCGGGTCGCGGATCTCCTCCCCGGCGTAGTTGGCCAGGAAGGCCTCGTGCAGCGCGGCGCCGGTCAGCAGGCGGGCCAGGGCGTCGCAGTCCGCCTCCCGGCCCACGCGCCCTAGATCCCGCTCGGCCTCGAGGTAGGCGGTGACTAGGTCCGCGGGCCGGTGCGGCCCGGCGCCCTGCTCATTCATCGCTGCGCGGTGGGCCGCGAGTAGGTCCCTGCTGCCGAAAATAGAGGCAGCCATCGGAAAGCCCTGTTCATAGAAGGCCAGTAGGGCGACGACGAGCTTGGTCAGGTTCTCGGGAACCGTGGCGGTGCCGGGCAGCTCACCGGCGATGTCGAGTCGCGGTGAGCGCTGGGTGAGTACCCGCAGGAAGATGTCGCGTTTGTCCGGGAAATGCTTGTAGAGCAGGGCCTCCGAGCAGCCGGCCTCGCGGGCGATCTGCTTGGTGGTGGCCCGGACCAGCCCGTCGCGATGCATGATCGCCGCGGCCGCATCCAGGATCCGGTCCCGGGTGGCGCCGGCTCCGGCTGGTGCACCGGGCCTTGACTGAGCAGCTGCCATACCTGCAGTCTAGGGGTGAGTGAACACTTACTAACTGGGAGGGTCATGTCTACACCGTCAGATGTTCGACCGGCGCTGCTGCAGGGCGTGCAGGTCGGCGAGAAGAAGATGATCCCCACGCTCGGCCTGGCCAATGCGATCATCGCGGTGGTGTGGGCGTGATGCCGGGCAGTCGGGCCCTGATCACGCTCGCGCTGGTGGTGCTGGTCATCGAGCTGGGGGCCACGCTCGGCAGTCTCTTAGGTGAGCCATTCGATCCCGTGGCCGGATGGGCGTCGACCCGGGCGGTCGATGGGCTCGCCTTTGCCCTCGTCGTCGTCGGCTGTGGTGCGCTGGGGTTCCTGGGCCGTTTCCCACGGGTCGCCGCCGCCCTGGCCACCGGCGCCTACTGCGCCTTCGCCCTCGGTGACTACGAGATGGGCATGTTCCTTGCCCCGATGGTGGCGGTGTTCGTGCTGGTGGCGATGCACCGCCAGCTGCTCACCGCGGGTATCTGTGCGCTGAGCAGCCTCGGCGCCGGTCTGATCTGGGTGGCCACCCGATTAGCGCCGGTCACCGAGCCGGGCGTCATCCTGCTGGCCTGGGTCGCCTTCGGCGTCGTCCTGGCCATGTTCTTCCTGCTGCCCCTCTTACTCGGTGAGATCACCGGTCTGCGTCGCCAGCTCCGGTGGGCGCCGGGTTCCTCCGCGATCACCCACGCGAGAGGGCCCGAGTCACGCGAGGGGGCACGGAATTCCGTGCCCTCGGGGTGAGGATCGTGACCCGTGGGCGGGGAATGGTGACTCGTGGGTGGGGAATGGGGACCCGGCTGGGGAAGGGGCGCGGAGCGCGGGGGCAGCGTCAGTCGATGTCCACGACTAGGCGGTCGTCGCCGACCTCGGTGCAGGTCGCGCTGTAACCGCCGACCTGCACGGCCTCGCCCTCGGTGCAGGTGGCTGATTCGCCGTTGATGGCAAAGGTGGCTTGCTGTCCATCGGCGCCCTCCAACTCCACGGTGTAGCCCGCTGGATCGGTGTTGGCACCAGAGCCGCTGAGGGTGACGGTGCAGCTCTGGTTTAGACAGTTGTACTGAGTGGTGGTGCAACCGGTGAACATCGCGGCGGCGCCCAGGGCGATCACGCCGGCGGTGACGATACGTGAGGTTCTCATGCCCCCACTATGTAGCCGCAGCGGTGGGAGGAGAATGGGGAGAAGTACTCATCGGCATTCCTTGGGCCATGCCTCTGAGTCGGCGATGCCAGCCGGGTCGGGCGAGACCACCCAGTCCGCTAGGCCACCGAGTCCGCTAGGCCACCCGGCACGGCTGCCCCACCCGACCCGGCTCTGCCACCCGGCCCGGCTCCGCCACCCGGCACGGCTGCGCCACCCGGCACGGCTGCGCCACCCGGCACGGCTCTGCCGGTGACGCCGTAACGACCCGGTGAGCAGCCGCCGTCGTAGGCTCACCGGATGGACCTCGAGGAGTGCCGCCGCCGCTTCGCCACTGCGCCCCGGGCGCACCTGGCCACCATCCGCAGCGATGGGCCGGCCCCGCACCTGGTGCCGGTCACCTTCGCGGTGAGCGGGGAGAGGATCGTCGTCGCCGTCGACCACAAACCCAAACGCACCAGCCAGTTGCAGCGGCTTCGCAACATCGAGGCCAACCCCCGGGTGAGCTTCCTCGCCGACCACTACAGCCCCGATTGGTCCCAGCTGTGGTGGGTGCGGGCCGATGCCCACGCACAGGTGGTGCACGACGGCGGAGCGCACCAGGAAGCGATCGCGCACCTGTGCCGGCGTTACTCGCAATACCGCGAGCGGCCCCCTGCCGGTCCGGTGATCGTGGCCACTGTGACCGCCTGGCGGGGCTGGTCGCACCCGGGCAGCACCTGACCGCGGTCGAGGAGCATCGCGGGTCTGGCCGGCCGGGGCCCGCCCTCGCCTGCCCAGGTAGCTGACACCCCGGTCACCTACTGGAGGTAATCGACCATGCCGGCACGCCCGGCGTGTCGTCTCCGCCACGTGTGTGGAGATCGACACCGGCTGTGCATACAGCGGTGGATCGAGGAGTTCCTCCGACCTACGTCGCCGCCCCCCGGGTGTGGACAAGTCGGCAGGATCTGCAGGTTCCCGGCGATACCCACAAGAGAGTCCACAAGGTGTGCACAGGTGTGGGGCGCTTCATCCACAACGGGCCGGGCAGCGGTGTGGAGGACACGCCACGGTAGCGACTCGCGACACAACACCTGGGGTTCACCTACCTTCGGCACCACAAGGTGTAGTGTTTTGGATGTCGGGCCCCGCTTGGCATCAAATGAACAACATCCATGTAGTTACATGTCGGTGGTTCGTGGTTCAATCGAGAGATCAGAGCCTCCGAAGGCATCGTGAAAGGAAAATGCATGAGCATCACTGTCTTCAGCAAGCCGGCCTGCGTGCAGTGTGACGCGACGTACCGTTCGCTGAACAAGCACGGGCTGGAATACACCGTGGTGGACATCAGCACCGATGCTGAGGCACTGGAGTCGGTGAAGGCTCTGGGCTACCAGCAGGCACCGGTCGTGTTTGCCGATGGCGATCACTGGTCCGGCTTCCGCCCGGACAAGATCAAGGCCCTGGTGGCCAGCAGTGCGACGCAGGCAGCGATCGCCTGAATCGCACCTGCCCTCGGCAACCCTGAGGGCGCATCCAGCAGTACCGCAGCAGTACCGGTGGCTTCAGCAGTACCGGCGACATCCACCACCACACCCTCCCAGCGCGACCGCCCGAACCTCTCCGGACGGGCGGTCTTGCTATCGAGACACCGCAGCATCCCGTGAAAGGCCGTGGCAGCCATGAGTGGCATCGTGTACTTCTCCGCAGTCGCGGAGGCCGCGCGCAGTTCTACGGCGTGGCCGGGTCACGGCAGGGGAGTGTCCGAGCAAGGGATCACGTTCCTCAACGATGAGAACGGCCTTGACATCGACGGGGTCACTGCAGCGGCACACCTCGATGCCGGCAGCGCTCCCGGTCTAGCGGCGACCGTGAACCGCAGGTGCCGGGAGTCCTACCGGCACCGCTTCGAACTATTGGGAACCACTGAGGACGTGCATCGCGTCCGCGAAGGATTGGAAGAACTGTGACAGCGACACTGACGCACGACGAGGTCGGACTCGACGAGCCGGCGATGGATTACCACGCCCTCAATGCGATGCTGAATCTGTATGACGCCGACGGGAAGATCCAGTTCGATAAGGACCGGGAAGCGGCTCGGGCGTACTTCTTGCAGCACGTCAATCAGAACACCGTCTTCTTCCACAATCTGAAGGAGAAGCTGGACTACCTGGTCGAGAACGGGTACTACGAGACCGAGGTGCTGGACCAGTACTCCTTCGACTTCGTCCAGAGCTTGTTCGACTACGCCTACGGCAAGAAGTTCCGGTTCCAGACCTTCCTGGGGGCGTTCAAGTACTACACCTCCTACACCCTGAAGACCTTCGACGGGAAGCGGTACCTGGAGCGGTTCGAGGACCGGGTGGTCATGGTTGCCCTCACCTTGGCCGCTGGTGATGAGGACTTCGCCCGGGAGATGGTCGATGAGATCGTCACCGGACGGTTCCAGCCGGCCACGCCCACGTTCTTGAACTCGGGTAAGAAGCAGCGCGGGGAGCCGGTCTCCTGCTTCCTGTTGCGCATCGAGGACAACATGGAGTCGATTTCGAGGGCGATCAACTCCTCGCTGCAGCTGTCCAAGCGTGGCGGCGGGGTGGCGTTGCTGCTGAGCAACATCCGCGAGTACGGCGCGCCGATTAAGAAGATCGAGAATCAGTCCTCCGGGGTGATTCCGGTGATGAAGCTGCTGGAGGACTCCTTCTCCTACGCCAACCAGCTCGGTGCCCGCCAGGGTGCGGGGGCGGTATACCTGAACGCCCACCACCCCGACATCATGCGGTTCCTGGACACCAAGCGGGAGAACGCCGACGAGAAGATCCGGATCAAAACCCTCTCGCTGGGCGTAGTGATCCCGGACGTCACCTTCGAACTGGCGAAGAAGAACGAGGACATGTACCTGTTCTCCCCCTACGACGTCGAGCGGGTGTACGGCAAGCCGTTCGCGGAGATCAACGTCACCGAGGAGTACAACAAACTCGTCGACGACGGCCGCATCCGGAAGAAGAAGATCAAGGCCCGGGAGTTCTTCCAGACCCTGGCCGAGATCCAGTTCGAGTCCGGCTACCCCTACATCATGTTCGAGGACACGGTGAACAAGGCGAACCCGATCGCCGGCAAGATCACCCACTCCAACCTGTGCTCTGAGATCCTGCAGGTCTCCACCGCCTCCACCTACAACGAGGACCTGACCTACTCCCACGTGGGTAAGGACATCTCCTGCAACCTGGGTTCGCTGAACATCGCGATGGCGATGGACTCCCCGGACTTCGGCAAGAGTGTGGGCACCGCCATCCGGGCACTGACCGCAGTCTCCGACCAGACCCACATCTACTCGGTGCCGTCCATCGAGCAGGGCAATAATGACTCCCACGCCATCGGCCTGGGTCAGATGAACCTGCACGGGTACCTGGCCCGGGAGCGGATCCACTACGGGTCCGAAGAGGGCATCGACTTCACCAATATCTACTTCTACACGGTGGCCTTCCACGCGATCGCTGAGTCCAACAAGCTCGCGATCGAGCGTGGCAAGGCGTTCGGCGGCTTCGCCGAGTCCAAGTACGCCACGGGTGAATACTTTGACAAGTACACCGAGGCGGTCTGGGAGCCGGCGACCGAGCGGGTGCGCGAGCTCTTCGACGATGCCGGGGTAAAGATCCCCACGCAGGAGGACTGGCGCGAGCTGAAGGCGTCGGTGATGGCCCACGGGATCTACAACCAGAACTTGCAGGCCGTGCCACCCACCGGGTCGATCTCCTACATCAACAACGCCACTTCCTCGATCCACCCGATCGCTGCACCGGTGGAGATCCGCAAGGAAGGCAAGATCGGACGGGTCTACTACCCCGCCCCGCACATGAATAACGACAACGTCGAGTACTTCAAGGACGCCTACGAGGTTGGTTACGAGAAGATCATCGACACCTATGCCGCGGCGACCCAGCACGTGGATCAGGGCCTGTCCCTGACGTTGTTCTTCAAGGACAGCGTCACCACCCGGGACCTGAACCGCGCCCAAATCTACGCCTGGCGCAAGGGCATCAAGACCCTGTACTACATCCGCCTACGCCAGATGGCGCTGAGCGGGACCGAGGTGGAGGGCTGCGTGAGCTGCACTCTCTGACCAATGGCGAGTGGCCGGGAGAACCGGCCACTCGCCGTCGGCCCCCACCTCCCACCAGCCACATCCGCTGTGGCGAAGAAGGAAGGCACACGATGACGGATAGGCAGTTGGCCGCACAACTGGCTGTGGTGGCCTGATCGACTATGGCCAGCATCATCTACTTCTCCTCGGTCTCCAACAACACCCACCGGTTCGTGGAGCGACTGCAGGTGCCGGCGCGGCGCATACCGCTGCGTCCTACCGAAGAGTTCCTGCACGTCGGGGAACAGGAGTACATCCTCATCACTCCCACCTACGGGCACGGCACCCAGCGGGGGGCGGTGCCCAAGCAGGTCATCAAGTTCCTGAACGATGAACACAACCGCTCCCTGTGCCGCGGCGTGGTCGCAGGCGGCAATACCAACTTCGGGGCTGGGTTCTGCATCGCCGGCGACATCATCGCCCGCAAACTCGGCGTCCCTTACCTGCACCGGTTCGAGCTGCTCGGTACACCATCCGACATCGACGCCGTACACCAAGCATTGGAGACAACCCTTGAGCACAGCTACGCCTGAGAGTTCCACACTCAGCGAGAACCCCCTGATCAGTCCGATCAATGCGATCAACTGGAACCGGATCGAAGACCCCAAGGACCTGGAGGTCTGGGAACGACTGACATCCAACTTCTGGCTGCCGGAGAAGGTGCCGCTCTCTAACGACATCCAGTCCTGGGCGACCCTGACCGACGATGAGAAGACGATGACCACCCGGGTGTTGACCGGCCTGACACTGCTCGACACTATCCAGGGCACCCAGGGCGCAGTCAGCCTGATCCCGGACGTGATCACCCCGCATGAGGAGGCGGTGCTGGCCAACATCGTCTTCATGGAGCAGGTGCACGCCAAGAGTTACTCCTCGATCTTCTCCACGCTCATCTCCACTGCCGATATCGATGAGGCGTTCCGTTGGTCGGTGGAGAACGAGCACCTACAGCACAAGGCCCAGACCATCGTGGCCCACTACCGGGGCGATGATCCGATGAAGCGCAAGATCGCCTCGGTGATGCTGGAGTCGTTCCTGTTCTACTCCGGCTTCTACGCCCCGATGTACTGGTCCTCCCGGGCCAAGCTGACCAACACCGCTGACCTGATTCGGTTGATCATCCGCGATGAAGCGGTGCACGGCTACTACATCGGGTACAAGTACCAGCGCAACCTGGAACGGGTCTCGCAGCAGCGCCAGGAGGAGTTGAAGTCCTACACCTTCATGATGCTCGAGGATCTCTTCGAGATTGAGGAGGCCTACACCCGCGACCTCTACGACCCCTTGGGCCTGACCGAGGACGTCATGGCGTTCATGCGCTACAACGCCAACAAGACGTTGATGAACATGGGGTATGAGGCCCTGTTCCCGTCCGACGCCACAGCGGTGAACCCGGCGATCCTGGCCGCGTTGTCCCCGAACGCCGATGAGAACCACGACTTCTTCTCCGGCTCCGGATCCTCCTACGTCATCGGCAAGGCCGAGGAGACCGAGGACGACGACTGGGACTTCTAGAACAGGTGTCCTGCAGTGGTAGCCGAATGAGCTGCTGGGAGGCCCGGATCTGCGAGTTTCTGCAGGTCCGGGCCCTTTTTCGGGCTCTCCTGACATACCCGTGGGCGCGTCAGCGCCGGCGGTGCGGAATCTGTCCGAAGCCCGCGGTATGACGGCGGGTTGAGTGGCCTTCAGAGGTGCTGGTCGAGAAGGCGCGGGCTAGGGTGACGTCAGGCCCCCTTCAAACTCGACGCTGACTGGAGACACGCGCCGCCATGGATCCTGACTTTCCGCTGTGGTTGCGGGCTACTCATCTGCTGAACTTTGTGCTGATCGGGATGCTGCTGCGCAGTGGTTGGGAGATTTTGGCGTCATTGCCACGGTTGTGGTGGCGCAATGACTCTGCGCCGGGCAGTGAGTGGTTGAAGTTCACTCGGCGTGAGTTGCCCAGGGAGGAGGGTGTTTACACCTCGCTGATGGATGAGCGCTCGGCCAGTCCGGTCTTCACTCTTCCGGGTAAGAAGAACATCGGCTTGGGTCGTCATTGGCATGGGTTGAGTGCGACACTCTGGCTTCTCAACGGCGTGGTGTATATCGCGTTGCTGTTTGGTACTGGGTTGTGGCGGCGGATCATCCCCACGTCGTGGGAGGTGTTTCCCGAGGCTTGGGAGTCGCTCCGGGTCTATCTCAGCTTCGAGGCTCCCGGTATTGAGCACTTCCAGCCCTATGACGCGCTGCAGATGCTGGGCTACAGCGCCGTTATTTTCCTCCTTGCGCCGTTCATGATCCTCACCGGTATCGCGATGGCACCGGCGGTGCGCTCGCGTTTCCCGCGTTACGTCAAGTTCTGGGGTGGTCACCAGGGGGCTCGCTCGTTGCACTTCATCGCCATGGTGTTCATGACGCTGTTCATCATCATGCATGTGGGTTTGGTGTTCCTGGTCCATCCGGAGTACAATCTGCCGCACATGGTCTTCGGCGTCACCGATACCTCCCGTTACGCTCAGGCCTTCACTATTGCGATCCTGACGATCGCGGTGGTCTTTGCGTTCTGGATTGCGCTGAGTTACCTCACCCTGGCCAACCGGCCCCGGGCGCACCGCTTTTTGGTAGGAATCACCGAACCGATCCGCAAGGTCGCCTTTGGCTGGATGAAGCCGCGGATGAGCCGGCAGAAGGCCTACACCGAGAAGGACATTTCCGAGTTCCACTGGACTAACGGGCTGCCGCCAACGGAGGATGAGTCGCCCGAGTGGCTGCAGTACCGGGACAACGACTGGCAGGGCTGGAGCCTGCAGGTCGGCGATAAGCTCAACGACCGCTCGGTCGAGTTGAGCTTGGCGGACCTGCGCGAGTTGCCCAAGACCGAGTACATCGCCGTCCACACCTGCATGCAGGGCTGGTCGGCCACGTCCAAATGGGGCGGGGTGCGGTTGCGTGACCTGCTGGAGGTCCTGGGCCCGCGGCCCGAGGGCGCCAAGTACGTGATGGTCTCCTCCCACGGCCTGGCCCAGGAGATGTTCGACCACCGTCCCCGTGAGCCGTTCTACGCCGTCCTGGACCTGCAGATGGTCCAGGAGGAGGACACGATCCTGGCTTATGAGCGCAACGGGAAGCCGCTGGAGACCCACCTCGGTGCGCCCGCCCGCCTGCGCGTGGAATCCAACCACGGCTACAAGATGGTCAAGTGGGTCAAGTCCATCGAATGGATCGATGACTACACCAAATACGGCGACGGACGCGGCGGCACCCGCGAAGACGGCGCCATGCAAGCCTTCAACGGACGGATCTGAGGCCGCGATGCAGAACACCACCTTCGTCATCATCGGGATGGACACCTCCGATGACGCACGCATAGTCAAGGACCGGCTCTACCACATGGGCGGGATCGGGGGCGTGGCCACCGAGATCGTTTCCGGCGCGCAGTCGCGCATCCATCTCAAGCACAAGGACGACATCACCCTCGACCGTGCTCTGATTGAGGCCGTGCTGCAGGACGCGGGCGACTACCGGCTCGTCTGAGCACTCGGAGAATCATGGCCAGCTCAGCCTCGGAGTCGCCGGGAATCCTCACACCGGCCCAGATGGCCCAGACGGCGGAGGACGCCGCCTACGCCAAGGCCACCGGCCGGGCACTGAAGTCCTTCCTGCTCGGCCTGACCGCTGGTGGGTACATCGCCCTGGGCTTCGTCTTCTTCGTCACCAGTCAGGTCGGTGCGGCGGACCTGCCGTGGGGTGTGGCCCGGGTGCTCGGTGGCATCGTCTTTGCCACCGGCCTGGCACTCGTCGTGCTCACCGGCGCGGAGCTGTTCACCTCCTCGACCCTCACCCTCACCGCCCGGGCCAGCGGGCGGATCACGTGGGGTCAGCTGCTGAAGAACTGGGGCATCGTCTACGTCGCCAACTTTATCGGTGCGCTGACCATCGTGGCCCTGGTCTTCCTCGGCGGGACATGGCGCAGCGCCGACGGCGGCTGGGGCACCGTCGTGCTCAACAGCTCGCTGGACAAGGTCAGCCACTCCTTCCTCGAGGCCTTTGTGCTGGGGATCCTGTGCAACCTCATGGTGTGCCTGGCGATCTGGGCCGCCTACTCCGGACGCACGACGACGGACAAGATCCTGGCTGTCACGATGCCGATCGCGCTGTTCGTCGCCGCCGGTTTCGAGCACTCCGTGGCCAACATGTTCATGATCCCCCTCGGACTGCTCATCAAGTACACGGCCGGCGCCGACTTCTGGGCCGGTGCCGACCTGGTACAGGGCGACTTCGCTGCGCTCACCTGGGATGCGTTCCTGGTGAACAACCTGCTGCCCGTGACCCTGGGCAATATCGTCGGCGGCGGGGTGATGATCGGGATCCTGTACTGGACGATCTTCCACCACCTCGATGGGGCGAAGCAGGGGCCGGAGCAGGACGGGAAGGGTACGGCGTCTGCAGCAGGTCGCTGAGCCTCAGCCGGCTGCCTTCGCGGCACTCCGGGGGCGGGTCAGAGTGCCTCTTCGTTGTGGTCTGACGGGCGGCGCAAGTGCCGGAGGGTAACGGTGGCTAGCGCCGTCAGGATCAGTGCCGCGACGAGTGCACTCGCGTGAAATCCCTCGATGAAGGCCTGACGTGCCTCCGGCGATGCATCGGCGGTCAGCGGACGGGATGTTCGGTTGGCTTGCACGGCGGTGGTGATGCTGCCGAGCAGGGCTACCCCGAGGGCGATGCCTAGTTCTGCGGCTGTTTCAGTGATGCCCGAGGCCATCCCCGCACGCCGCGGCGGTGCGGCGGCGATGACGTGGTCGGTGGTGAGTGTGGTGACGAGCCCGACGGCGAGTGAGACGAGCGCGAATCCGGCTGCCGCGGTCTGTGGTCCGGCTAGGGTCGTCAGCGTCAGCACCGCCGCAGCGGCGGCGCCGATCGCGAGCATCCCGCCGATCACCAACCGTGGCCCCAGGCGGCGGGCGAGGATCGGTGCAAGCAAGGCGCCGAGCAGGCCCAGTGCTGCTCCGGGCAGGGTCCAAAACCCGGCGTGAACCGGTGGTAGGCCCAGACCGAGTTGGAGGTAGAGGGCGAATAGGTACTGCAGTCCGCCCAGAGCGAGCAGTGCGCCCAGATGGGTCGCCGTGGCCGTGGCGAACCGGGCGTTGTGAAACAGTCCGACATCGAGCAGCGGTTCGTCCAGGCGGCGTTGCCGGCGCACGAACATCACACCGGCCAGGGTCCCGACGATCACGGCTGCGACGGCGGGTACCTCCACACCGTGGGAAGCAGCGCGTTTGATCGCGTAAACCACGCCCGCGATCGCCAGTGCGAACAGGCTGACACTGCCCCAGTCCAACCGGGTGGGCCGCTTGGAGGTACCGGCGGGCAGCAGCATCGGCCCGATGATGAGTAGCAGCACCATGATGGGCACCGCGAGTAGGAACACCGCGCCCCACCAGAACATCGCGATCGTGACCGCGCCGATGAGTGGGCCGAGTGCGGTACCGGTGAGCAGACTCGCCATCCAGATTGCAATCGCCCGCTGTCGTTGACCGTCATCATCGAACAGGTCGCGGATAAGTGACAGTGTCGACGGCATCAAGGTGGCTCCGGCGACTCCGAGCAATGCGCGGGACACGATCAGCATCCCGCTCGTGGGGGCGAACGCCGCCAGTATGGAGGCAACGGCGAAGCCCGCCGCGCCGATCAGGAGCAACCGGCGGCGACCGATCCGATCGCCCACGTTGCCCATGATCAACAACAACCCGGCGACGGCGAATCCGTAGGCATCGACGATCCACAACTGTGCCGTGGGGGTAGGCCGCAGATCGGTGACGATGGACGGCGTGGCCATATGTAGTGCGGTCAGGTCCATCCCGATCAGAAACGTGGGTAGAGCCAGGGCCGCGAGGGCGGCCCAACGCCTGGCCGGATGGGCCGGACGGTCACTTGTCGCCGTCGTCGGGATCCTCTGACCGGCAGCTGCCTGGCGAGGGGACAGCGATTCTCTCGACCTTGTCATGGATGCCCCACCGCCCCGCGCGGGTGCTCCGATCGGTCCGAGTGCTGATCCGGCTCACCAGCAGTCAGTGGATCTGCTGCGGACGTGACCGCTGCAGCGCTGGGCACCTCGGTTGCGGCTGCCCGCTGCCCGTTCGATGCAGGTGCGTTTTCAGGCATGGGCTGCCAGTTTTCGGCTGGCTCCTTGGCTCCGTTCGGATCGCCGCCGGCCTCCTCGGGGTGAGATTCAACCACGTCGGCGGCGGGGTCGATTCGCGCATCTCGCAGACCCCAGAGGATCAACGCCGCGAGCAAGCCCAGGCCCACGGCAGCGAAGCCGTAGGTGTTGCGGGTGGCGAAGGCAAACGCTTCGGTCGCAGCGGCTTGTAGTTCCAAGCCGAGCTCGCCCGGCAGGGATTGCGCGGTCGCCAGCGCTGAGCCGATGCTCTGCATGCTCAGGTTCCGAGCGGCCTCGTCCAACCCGGCTGGCAGCGTGTCCGCGAGCCTGCTCTGATAGCTGATGAAGGCGAGCGTTCCTCCGGCGGCGAGTCCCATGGTGTTTCCGAGGCTTCCACTGACATCGGCGCTCGCCTGCGCCGAGCCGGCCTGGTCCACCGGTGCATTGCTGACGATGATGGTGACACCGAGGGCGTAGACCGGGGCAGCACCGACGGTGACGATCGTTTCCGCGAGTAAGGCCGGGCCCAGCGGGACCGCGGTGTCACCCTGCAGTAGCGCGGTCATCAGTAATGCCCCACCGACGGCGATGAGAACACCTGACCCCATGACTACGCTGGGACGCGCCCATCGCAGAAGGCTCGGTGCGGCGACTGTGGCAACGATGGCCAGCGCGGCCGGGACGGTCAGCAGCAGGCCGGCCGCGAGGGGGGACTGGTTAAACACGACCTGCAAGTGCTGGGCGAATTGCAGGCCGGCTCCTGCAGTGGCCACGATCACCAACAAGATTGCCAGCACCCCAATGGCGATCGGGCGGGAGGTGAACAGCGCCGGGTCCAGCAGTGGCTCGGCCAGGCGACGCTGGCGCCGGATGAACAACACCCCCAGGACGAGTCCGGCCGCGACCATCCCCAGCTGCGGCCACGCGGCCCCACCGGCCAGTTCCTGCCCGCCGTAAACCACCAGCGCTATCGCGGCCAGGGACAGCAGCACGCTAGGGAAGTCAATCCTGCCGGTACCAGTCCCTGGAACCCTCGGCAGGACCCGTGCCCCGAGTACGACGAGGAGGGCGATCGGTACGTTGACCAGGAAGATCGAGCCCCACCAGAAGTACTCCAGCAGGACTCCGCCGATGGGCGGGCCGAAGGCCATTCCGCCGGAGAAGGCGGCCATGAAGATTGCCACCGCACGGGAGAACTGGGTAGGTGAGATGAACATGCGTCGCAGCAACGCCATGCCCGCTGGTGCCAATGAGATCGCCGCGAAGCCGATCAGCGCCCGGGCCGCCACCAGCACCTCGATCGACGGGGCATAGGCTGCCAGTAGGTTCGCGCCGCCGTAGGCAACAGCACTGAGCACGAGCAACAGTCGTGGCCCGAACCGGTCCACCATGCGCCCTGCGGTCAGCACCAGACCAGCCCCGACCAGGTCACCGATGTGCAGCATCCATAATTGCTGGGTCGCAGTGGGTTCCAGTTCCGCCGCGATGGTGGGGGTGGCCAGGAAGAGCGCGGTCATGTCGATAGCGGTCATGAAGACCGGGATAGTGAGCAGCGCCAAGCCCACCCAGGCGATTGGCCCGGCTCGCTGATGCCCTGTGGTGGTCATAGCACTTCTCCTAATACGAAACGGAACGGCACGTAACGCACGGTAGGAGGTGCGATTCTCGGATGTCAACCTGCCTCTCGCCAGCGTGGCCACCTTCGGCCCGGCAGTAGCGAGCGTGGGATCGTAGCCAAGGTCTGCGCTCAGCACGTCCACGGACACGTGATCGCAGTGTCAGCCTTGGCAAGCGCCTACTCTGGGAAGCCATGGTTCACCTGACTGCGGAGGCACTCGGGCTCGCCGGGCCCCTCGGCGAGCGCGCCACGCTGCTGCAGATCTCCTCCGGGTTCTGCGCACCGTGCCGGGCCGCTCGGGGAGTGCTGGCCCGGATTGCCCAGACGGAGACGGCAGTGCGGCACATCGAGCTCGACGTCGCGCATCACCCCGAACTGGCCGCGCTCCTGGGTATTGCGCAAACACCGACGGTCTTCCTGCTCGATGCCGACGGCGCCGTCCTGGCCCGGCACGAGGGTGTGCCCAAGTTGGCCCTCGTACGCGGGCTTCTCGACCGGCTGGCACCACCGCAACTCACCGAGGACTCACGTCTCACGGAGGACTCACGTCTCACCGAGGACTCACGTCGCGAAGCTCGCCTGCATCCCGGCTACGCCCACACCACCGGTACGTCATAGGCAGACAGCCGGGCATCGGCGGTCACCAGGGAGCATCGTTCGATCTGTGCCTGGGCCACCAGCAGGCGGTCGAAAGGGTCCCGGTGGTGCCACGGGAGCTGCTCGACATGGGCGGTGTGCTCAGCCGTCGCCGGCAAGGCGTGGAAGTCCAGCCGCTGTAGGGCGCCACTCCAGCCGTCGGCGATGTCGAGTTTGCCAAGGGACCGCTTGATGGCGATCTCCCATACGCTCACCGCACTGAGCAGTAGTTCGTATTGTTCGTCGGCCAAGATGGACTCCATCTCAGGCGAGATCCGGTGGCGGTCGCCGAACAGGAGCCAGAGCGCCACATTGGTATCGAGGAGCAACCGCTCTCCGGCGAGCCGCGCGGTCACTGATGGCCCGCGAAGTCGTCGAGCAGCGCGTCGAAGTCGTCGGCGAGACTTCCCTCGTGCTCGCCCCAGATCTGACGGGAACCCGGCTCAGCTGGGGCTGGACTCAACACGGCGATGCGCTGCCGGCCGCGCCGGATCGTGACCACTTCACCCGACTCGACCTTGCGCAGCAGTCGGGATAGGTGGGTCTTGGCCTCCTGCACGGTGACGTCCATAGTCAAGGGTAAGTTGACCAAGTTGACTTGGTCAACCATTTCGTTGGTCAGTATGGGTGGTCAGCGACCCTTCTTCAGGTAGGCCTCGCGAAAGGTGCGCTCGGCGTGCCGATCGCCGAGCAGGACCAGGCTGGTGGCCCCGGCTGGGATCGCCCCGCTGGTTGGGGGCAGCAGGGTCCCAGTGGCATCGGCGGCGGCGACGATATGACAGCCGGTCCGCTGGTAGACCTGCTGCTCCTCCGGTGCCGTCCGGGCCAGCTTCGGCGGTACCGGCACCGGGAACAGTTCGTTGCCCTCGGTGATCACCACCCGGTGGGCCCGGCCCAGTTCGTTCCACAGCTGGGTCGCCCCGATAGTGGCATAGGAGAGCACGCTGTCGGCCCCGGCGCGGTACAAGGTCGCCACGTTGCGTTCATAGGCGGCCCGGCTGACGATCTGCAGTTCCGGTCGCAGCCGGCGGCAGTACAGGGTCAGGTAGATGTTCAGGTCATCATCGTGGGTGGTCACCACCGCTGCTGAGGCCTGATCCAGGCCCGCGGCCTGCAGCACCGCGAGGTCGGCCGCATCACCTTCGACGACGGAGAACGGCGCCGCCGCCCGGCCGGGCACCTGCTCCACGATCGTGTAGGGCACCCCGGCACCCTCGAAGGTCTCCGCCGTCGCTCGCCCTACTCGTCCGCCACCGAGCACCAGCACCGGGCTCTCCGGCATTGCCGGGTCTTCGAACTGCTCGTCGTAGGCGTCCAGGTCAGCCCGGGAGCCGGCGAGGATCAGCGTGGTCCGCTCATCGATGGTCTGTTCGGCATCCAGCGGCCGCAGCCGCCCGCGGCGCAGCACCGCCAACAGCTGCACCGGTGGGTGCATGTGGTCCTGGGCCTGCTCCACGTTCAGGCCGACCAACGCGGTGCCCCGGGCCGCCGCCTCGGCCACCAGCGTTTGCCCGAAGGACCCGATCACGTGTGCCCGGCCGGTGGTGCCCAGAATCCGGCTACCCAGCTCCTGACCGAGAGCCGGTCCGAGTTGCAGGACGTGATCGGCCCCGGCCAGTTCCAGCACATCCACGGAGGCCGCCTTGTCCGCGGTGACCGCGATCGCGATGTCCTTGCGCACCTGCCGGACGGTGAAGGCCACGTTGGTGTTGGTGGTGTCGGCCTGGGTGGCCACCACCATGGCAGCCCGGTCCACACCGGCTCGCCGGTAGGTCTCCGGGGAGTCCAGCGCCCCGACCATGGCCCGGTACCCCTCCTCGTGCAGCCGCGCCGCCTCGGCCGGGTCATCGACCAGGACGACGGCGGGGGTACCGGCGCGTTTTGCGCGAGCGATCAGGGCTTGGGTGACCACATCCAGACCGGCCATGATCAGGTGCCCGCGCAAGTCCGCCGGCACCTTGCGCGGTGCCCTGGCCGCCTCCCGCTGGTCCATCCACGGGGCGACGACGAACTGCACGAAGGCGAACGGCAGGAGCACCACGATCAGCAACACGCCGCTAATCAGAACCAGCAGGGAGAACAGGCGTCCGGCATCGGAGGTGAAGGTGACATCTCCGTAGCCGAGGGTGGACATGGTGGAGATAGTCCAGTACAGCGCTGTGACCCAGCTGTGCCCCTGGCCCTCGCCCAGCATCAGGAAGTAGAAAGCGGTGCTGTAACCGAGCACCATCACCGCACCGGTCAGGGCGAGCCAGAGCACCAGTCGACCGCCGCGCTGGCGCTGCCAGACCGTGGCTGCCCGCCGTTGGTTCGTTGCGTTGCGCATCCTGCTCATCCGACCTTTCGCCGGTCAGCCTGCCTGTCCCGCACCCTCGGCACAGCAGAACGCACACTAGGCCAGGCCCATCCGGGGCACAACAACGCGACGTGCCTCACCTACTTTGAGCGCGTAGCCCGGGTGTGGCGGGGCAGGCTTGCCTGATGTGGCAACGCCGCGCTGCCGCGTTGGTGGGCCGGGCTATCCTTCGCCGCGATCGCCGGGGTCCCCGCGATAGCCGGGCGGTAACGGGCACAATGGGCCGTTACGCGACCGCATACCAGAGACCCAGGAGAACCCCCATCGAGCCCAATGCACCGGCATTGACCACCCTGCGACTCGCCCCGAGAGGGTGTGTTGGTCGCGGGCTGGCCACGCTGATGCTGGTGGCCGGGATGCTCCTGGGCGGCGGGGCGTTGATCGGACTCGGGCTGCTCGACGGCGAGGGGACAGCAGCCGATCAACGCATCCTGGCATCGGTGGGAGCCATCCGCACCGACACGGTGGCTGGGGTCGCCCGAGCGGTCACGGTGCTCGCGGACCCGGTTGTCTACTACCTGGGCGTGGCGGTGCTGATCGCTGGGCTGTGGTGGCGCACCCGTCGCGGTGATCTGCCCGCCCTGGCTGCAGTGACGATCATCGGTGCGCAAATGCTGGGGTCGGCGATGAAGTGGCTCGTTGCCCGTCCTCGGCCCGACGGCAGCCTGGTGGCGACCGTCACCTCTGCATTCCCCTCGGGTCATTCCCTCCGGGCGATGGCCGGTGCCGCGTTGCTGGCGTGGCTGCTGGCCTGGGGCGGGCAGCGCCTGTGGCGACGGGTCGCGGCCGCCGGGGTCCTGGTGCTCGCGGTCGGCGTCGGCGCCAGCCGGGTACTCCTGCAGGTGCACTGGTCCACCGATGTACTCGCCGGCCTGGTGCTGGGCGGATTGTGGTTCGCGGCGGTCCTGGCGATTCTGCGGCCCACGACCCGCAGCGGAATATCTAGCCGGGCCCCCCAGTTGCCCCACCATGACCTTCGATGACGTAGTGGACGTGTTGGATCGAACCGATGTCGTCGCAGTGGTGACCACCAGGCAGAGCGGTGCCCCGATCGCGACACCGATCTGGTCGATGGTGGTCGACGGCGTGCCGTATCTGCGCTCGGCGTTCGGGGAGAGTTCCTGGTGGTACCGACATGTGCTCGCCGGGCGGCCGGTGGGCTTCGCCATGGGCGACGGCGCCCTCGCCGAGCGGGACCGGGACGCCGCGCTGGAGCTACCGCGCGAGCCGGTCAAGGCTGAGTACGTGCCGGCCGATGATCCTGTCCAGGAACGCATCGACGCCGTGATCCGGAGCAAGTACGCCCAGCCGGGGGACCCCTCGGTCGATGCGATGCTGAGCGACGTGGCACGCGCGTGCACCCTGCGCATCGACGCCCCGGCCTAGCGGTACTGCACTGAGCAGTATTGCATTGCGCCGGCCGCAGGTGATCGGCACGCTGGGGCGATGCCTTCTGCCCTTCGCCAGGACTTGCCCACGTCACCGGCCCACATCGCTGAACTGGCCCGCCGGCACGGTCTGCAGGTCACGCCCGATTCGATCCGTCTGAATGATGTCGGGTTGGATTACCGGGTTGCCTACGCCACCACCGACCAGGGTGAGGACTGGATCCTGCGGATGCCCCGCCGTCGTGGGATGGGTGAGTCCATCACCACCGAGGCTGCGATCCTGGACCTGGTCTCCGGTCACCTGAGCGTGGCCGTGCCTCAGTGGCAGGTGGCGAACGAGGACCTCATCGCCTACCCGAAGCTGCCAGGCTCACCCGGGCTCACGATCGACGACCAGCAGCAGCCGACCTTCCACGTGGACCCCGCCTCCCCGGCCTATGCCGCGGGATTGGGCGGTCTGGTCGCTCAGTTGCACGCCATCGAGATGGACGCAGTTCGCGCGGCGGGCCTGCCGGTGGTGACGATCGGGCAGGTGCGCGCCAAACACCGCGAGGACCTGCAGCAGGTCGCCGCGGCGTTCACCATCGATACCGACCTGCTCGAGCGCTGGCACCGGTGGCTGGACACCGACTCCTACTGGCCGACCGACACCGTCTTCAACCACGGTGAGCTGTATCAGGCCCACGTGCTCCTCGACGCCGATGAGACGATCACCGGGGTGCTGGACTGGACCACCGCCGCCGTCGGCGATCCGGCCCGCGATCTGGCGTTGCAGTACATGAGCGCACCGGCGGAGGCCTTCGAGCTGACCGTGGCCAGTTACCGAGATGCCGGCGGGCAGACCTGGCCGCGTCTGGCCGAACACTGCGCTGAACTGGTGGCGTTCTTCCCGGTCAGTTATGCCCTATACGCCCTGACCACCGGAGCCCCGGAGCACGCCGAAGCCGCCCAGGCCCAGTTGACGCCGTCAACCCAGCGCTAAGGGCGCCCCCTCAGGTCCTGGGTGGGGCCGGCACCGCCCGGCGCCGACTCAGGGCGAGGCCGCGGCCGGGTCGACCTCCCGCTGCCACGCGGTGAACTTCTCCTGAAGCCGGGCGACCACATCGGGGTGCTGGTCGGCGAGGTTCACGGTCTCGCCGACGTCGGTGCTCAATCGGGTCAGCCGCAGCCCCGGCTCCAAGCTGGCGTGCTCACGGTGCTTCAGATCGGCAGCGCGGGGCCCGTCCTCGATCCAAGACAGCTTCCAGTCGCTATCGCGCACCGCCCACTGGAACCCGCAGTCCCAGAACAGGTGCTCGTGCCCGCCGGCTACCTGCCCGCGCCAGCCGGCGAGCTGCTCCACCCCATCGCAGTGGGCGTAAGCGGAGGCCGGCGCCCCGGCCGCGCTGAGCAGACTCGGGTACAGGTCCATCGTGGAGGTCAGGCCCTCGAAGTCGCCGCCGCCGGTGATGCCCCCGCCGGGCCAGCGCACCAGGAACGGCACCCGGATCCCGCCCTCATCGATGGTGTACTTGGTGCCGCGCAGCGGAGTGTTCACCCCGAAATTGCAGGTGGAGCCGCCGTTGTCGGTGGTGTAGACCACGATGGTGTTCTCGGCCAGGCCGCGCCGGTCCAGTTCGTCCAGCAGCAGACCGATCTGGGTGTCCATCAACTCCAACTGCGCCAGGTAGTACTCCCGCCCACCGTCCAGGTTCGGCCAGATCACATCCTCATACCACTCCAGGTACTCGGTCTCGGCCGGATCCCAGTCCCCGTAGGCGGGCAGGTCCCGCTGCTCCAGCTCCTCGGCGGGCAGCTGGAAGCAGAAGTTGTGGATCGCGTTGAACGCCAGCATGCAGAAGAAGGGTTCGGCCGCGTGGTCGGCGACGAACTCCCGGGCCCGCCGACCCAGCTCCGCGGTCAGGAAACCCTCGTAGGCCACCTGCTCCTTGCCGTCGTACAGGGGGAGCACACCCATCGGTGTGGCGGCCGGGCCGTACTCAGCCACGGCCTGCTCGGAGTGGCGCAGGTAGTGCAACCGCCCCATCTGCTGCCCGGCCAGGCCGTAGAAGGACTCCGCGAAGCCGTGCTGTGGCGGGCAGGCCCGGTCCCCGGCGTCCTCGGTGCCGTAATGCACTTTGCCGAAATAGCCGGTGGCATACCCCTGCTCGGCGAATTGCTCGGCCAGGGTGGTGGTGTGCTCGCCGAAGGCGCTGGAGTCGAACCACTTCGCCCCCCAGCGTTGCTGGTACTGCCCGGCCATGATCGCCGCGCGGGAGGGGCTGCAGATCGGGGCGGTGACATAGGCCTGGGTGCAGCTGACGCCGCTGGCGGCGAGGCGGTCCAGGTTCGGGGTGCGGACCGCAGGGTCGATCCCCAGGGCGCTGCGGTCAGCGTAGCCATGGTCATCGGAGAGGATGAAGATCACATTGGGGCGGGCACCGGTGCGCGCAACAGACATTCTGTGAGCCTATCCGCAGTGGTTCCTCCGCCGGGCCCCGACCGCAGCAGTATCGGGAGCGTTCTAGGGTGGGGCTCGTGAGGCACAGAATCTGGTCAGTTCCGGCAGTGGTCTTTGTTCTGGCCCTCGTGGGGTGCTCGGCTGATGAACCCGATGAGGACGTGACGGCGACTCCTGAGGGGGTCGCCAGCGTCGAGGCTCAGGACGCCGGCGAAGGGCCTGCCCAGGACGATGAGGACAAGGCCGATGAGGATCAGGCCGATGTCTCCGACGAGCCCGATCAGGACG
>Ga0079225_10000316_pt1 | contig 25768 bp, 25 predicted proteins | sample Poulit2012_FD_76344 | JGI IMG/M metagenome (GOLD analysis project Ga0079225, IMG submission 76344) | Agricultural soil microbial communities from Georgia to study Nitrogen management - Poultry litter 2012 | ecosystem: Environmental > Terrestrial > Soil > Agricultural land | place: USA: Georgia... | reverse complement strand
TGATTCTTCCAAATCAATGTTCTGTTCTGCTGCCACTTCATCATCAGAAACACCTTGCTGTCCTTCTAAAACAGCGTCTGCCATTTTACCTGTCATAAGACGTACTGCACGGATTGCATCGTCGTTTGCAGGGATGACATAGTCTATTTCATCCGGATCACAGTTTGTATCCACCATTGCGATGATAGGAATGCCCAGTTTGTGAGCTTCCGCGATTGCGTTGCGCTCTTTACGAGGGTCAACGATGAATAATGCCTTAGGCATTTCTTTCATGTCACGGATACCGCCTAAGAATTTGATTAAACGGTCATATTCCTTACGGATCTCAACAACTTCTTTTTTAGGAAGTACTTCGAAAACTCCGTCTGCTTCCATCTTTTCAATTTCGTCAATGCGTCTGATACGCTTAGAAATTGTTTTGTAGTTAGTTAAGATACCGCCCAGCCATCTCTGGTTGACGTACAGCTGTCCAGCTCTTTCCGCTTCTTCTTTGATAGCGTCCTGAGCCTGTTTCTTAGTACCGACGAATAAAATTTTACCGCCGTCTTCAGAAATGCTTTTAGCAAAGTTATATGCTTCAGCAACTTTCTTAACTGTTTTCTGCAGGTCGATGATGTAGATGCCGTTTCTCTCAGTGAAGATGTATCTCTTCATCTTAGGGTTCCAACGACGTGTCTGGTGACCGAAGTGTACACCAGCTTCAAGTAATTGTTTCATAGTAATTACTGCCATGATATTTCCTCCTTTTGTTGTTACCTCCAATGCTACTGGACGAAACCACTCAGTGATGAGCACCGATTTCATCGTGCATAACATTGTGCGTAATCGGCAATTTTTTTGCCGTTAAATAATATACCATATATAAACACATAAATCAAATATATATTAGCTCTCTTTTCTGAGTTCCGGCAGGAAGTCTTCTTTCTTAACTTTGATGAATGTTCCTTTCATGCCCAGAGAACGTGATTCAATAACACCCGCACTCTCCAATTTACGGAGTGCGTTAACGATTACCGAACGGGTAATGCCCACTCTGTCTGCAACTTTCGATGCAACAAGGAGTCCTTCATCGGCATTCAGTTCATCAAAGATATGCTCGATCGCTTCTCTTTCTGAATATGATAATGAACGGATAGCCATGGCAATGCTCGCTTTGTCGCGGGCTTTCTTTTCAATCTCTTCATGTTTTTCTCTCAGGATTTCCATGCCGACCACCGTTGTTGCATATTCAGCAAGCACAAGATCGTCCTGGCTGAACTGTTCTGTCACTCTGCCAAGCGCCAAAGTGCCGAGACGCTCTCCGCCGCCGTAGATTGGCAGAATCGTCGTTTCGGAATCCTGGAATGAATCTTCTGTCGGAAAGATTGTCAGTTCATTATCAAAATCGATATTTTCTGTTGTTTCACTGACTCTCATGATTTTATTTACGTATTCTTCAGGGAAACGGCGGTTTTCAAGCATTTCGATGATACGCTCGTTTTCAATTTTGTGATTGACGCCGAAACCGAGCAGCTTACCTTTACGGGATACGATGAAGACGTTACATTCAAGAACCCGGCTTACTTTTTCAGATACCTCATTAAAATCTACTTTAACGCCCGCAATGCTTTGAATAAGTGTATTGATTTCTCTTGTTTTTTGTAATAGTGAACTCATTTAGAATTCTCCTTTATTTTTTATAATATAAATTGACTTAATTTCTCATCTTTCTGAATGTGGGACAATTTGCTGTTTACATACTGCTCTGTAATCTCTACATGTGCACCCTGCATATTGCTCGCTTCAAACAACAGTTCCTCAAGCAGTGTTTCGAGTATTGTATGGAGTCTTCTGGCTCCGATGTCATCTGTATCCGTATTGACCTGATGTGCTGTTTTGGCCAGTTCGACAATTGCTTCATCCGTAAACGAGATGGTGACCTCTTCGGTCTGGAGCAGTGCTTCATACTGTCTGATCAGCGAGCGTTTCGGCTCTTTCAGTATCTTTTCAAAATCAGCGGCGGTCAGCTTATCCAGTTCCACCCTGATCGGGAATCTGCCCTGAAGTTCAGGTATCAGATCACTCGGTTTGGAAACATGGAACGCGCCGGCCCCGATGAATAATATATGCTCCGTGTCGATAGATCCGTACTTTGTCTGAACCCGGCTGCCTTCGACAATAGGAAGAATATCCCTTTGGACGCCTTCTCTGGAAACATCGCCCGAGTTCTGTCCGCCTTTTGCAATCTTATCCATTTCATCAATGAATATGATGCCCATCGTTTCTGCAAGCTGGATCGCCTCATCGTTGACATTGTCCGTATCGATGATTTTTTCGGCTTCTTCACGAATCAGATATTCACGTGCCTTTTTAACAGGCATTGTACGCTTGTGTTTTTTCTTCGGCATGAACTGTTTGAACATATCCTGCATGCCCGAATCTTCCATGCCCGGCATCATCATGCCCATAGGATTTTGTTCTTCCTGTACTTCTATACTGACTTCCTCATCCTCCAGATAGCCGTTCAGCAGTTTGGAGCGGAGACTGCGCCGCTTGTCCCTCACTTCCGGCGTCACTTCCTCTTCCGAGTCGTCTGCGCCCTGCTGGTTCATCAGCGCTTCAAAAGGATTCGTCGTCGTTTTTTCCTTTTTAAACCCCGGTGCAAGCAATGCGATCAGTCTTTCATTCGCAAGATCTTCCGCATCTTCTTTGACCAGGACCATCTTTTCATCCTTGACCAGCTTGACACTTGCCTGTACAAGATCTCTGACCATACTTTCCACATCACGTCCGACATAGCCGACTTCAGTGAACTTGGTCGCTTCGACTTTTGTAAACGGAGCACCTGTCAGTTTTGCCATCCGTCTTGCTATTTCGGTCTTGCCGACACCTGTCGGGCCGATCATCAATATATTTTTAGGGATGACCTCATCACGGAGTTCATCTTCAAGCATCATACGTCTGAACCGGTTGCGCATTGCTATGGCAACTTTCTTCTTTGCTTCATCCTGACCGATGATATCCTCATCAAGCCTCGATGTAATCTCTCTTGGAGTCAAATTCTGTTTCAATATAAACGCTCCTTTAATCGATAGATTCTACTATTATGTTGTCATTGGTGAACACGCATATTTCGCTGGCAATGAGCAGACTGTTATATGCTATTTCCTTCGCCGACAGTTCACTGCTGTATCTTTTAAGTGCACGGCCTGCGCTTAGTGCATAGTTTCCGCCGCTGCCGATTGCGAGTATGCCGTCGTCCGGTTCAATGACCTCACCTGTTCCCGAGACAAGCAAAAGTGTCTCTTTATCCATTACGATTAACATTGCCTCAAGCTGACGCAGCATCTTATCACCGCGCCACTCTTTTGCGAGTTCGACTGCGGCTCTCTGCAGGTTGCCGTTGTAGGAGTAGAGATTTGCTTCAAATTTCTCAAATAAAGTGAATGCATCTGCCACACTTCCTGCAAAACCGGCAACAACTTTATCATCAAACAGTCTCCGCACTTTTTTTGCGGTATGCTTCATGACGACCTGATTGCCGAGTGTCACCTGCCCGTCACCTGCAATGGCCCGGGAGCCGTTATGCTGAATCGCAAATATCGTGGTACCTTTTATAGCCATTTCTTCACCTCTTCTGACTTCCAGGATGTGTATTCAAATATGTTTTTCTCAGCTGCTCTTTTGAAATATGAGTATACTTCTGCGTTGTCTGCAGTGATTCATGTCCAAGCAATTCCTGGACTGCCCTGATATCCGCCCCGTTGTTCAGCAGATGGGTCGCGAAACTGTGTCTCAGCTTATGGGGATGGAGGTCAAAATTTTGCGCACTCCGTTTAACCATCGTATCAAGCACATGACGCAGCCCCCTCACTGTGAGCGGTTCATAACGGTAATTCAGCCAGAGCGAACCACTTTCATCGATAAATTTTTTAAAATGTCCGATATATTCTTTCAGGCTCGATTTTGTCGTCTCATTAAAGGGCACTATTCTGTCCTTGTTCCCTTTTCCACAGACTTTTATGATCATATAATCAAAATCTATTCGTTCTATTTTCAAAGAAATCAGCTCGGATGCCCGGATACCGGTGGCGTAAAGCAATTCAAGAATCGCTTTATCGCGCAGGTACATCTTGCTGCTCTGATCCAGAGATTCAAAAAGTGCATCGATTTCATTTTCATATAAAAAGGTAGGTAATGCTTTTTCTTTTTTTGGAAAAGGCAGATTTAAGAACGGATGGTTTTTTACTTCACCATGTTCGATCAGAAAATGATAGTAACTGCGCAGCGAAGATATTTTCCTGGACACAGTCGATCGTTTAAGTCCTTTATCATACAACATGGCCAGATAGTTCCTGGCATCCATATATTTAAATGTACTTATATTCAAACCTTCACTCTTTAAAAATTCATGAAATTCGTCTAAATCTTTAGCATAGCTTTTAATTGTGTGTTCCGATAAATTTCTCTGATAAAACAAACGGTCCAAAAAACGTTGTTTAAAAACGATTGGATTTACCTCCTTTTATCAGAATCTTAACACAATTCCAAATAGCCTTTCAATAATTTTACTGTATAGACAAAAGCATGGATTAAGTGCCCATTCAGTATTATAAAATATTTCATACAGAATTGCACACAATAATATGAATATTATCAATTAATTATTTAATCAATTAGTTTAAAGGTTAAAAAGAGCCAAAAAAATCTACCTATTGTTCATAGGTAGATTAAAAGTTAATTATTCACTTTCTCTGTGTAATCACAGTTTGAACATTTAACCTGGGCATTCTTACCTTTTTTCGCTTCGACAAGATGATGGTCACACTTCGGACAATCTCTTCCTATCGGTCTGTCCCAGCTGATGAAATCACATTCGGGATACTGGTCACATCCGTAAAATATACGGTTCTTTTTGGATTTGCGTTCGATGACATCCCCTTTTTTACATTTCGGACATGCTACACCGATCGATTTGACAATCGCTTTTGTATTTCTGCAGTCAGGGAAATTCGAGCAGGCTTTGAACTTGCCGTAACGTCCCATTTTATAAACCATCGGAGAACCACACTTCTCACAGTCTTCTCCGACCGGTTCATCCTTGATTTCTATTTTCTCCATTTCTTCTTCCGCACGTTCTACACGCGGTTCGAATTCCTTATAGAAATCATCGATGACTTTTTTCCATGATGCTTTACCTTCTGCGACACTGTCCAGATCTGCTTCCATCGTCTTCGTAAAATCAACATCTATTATATCCGGGAAGTACTCTTCCATGGACTGATGCACAATCTCACCGATTTCTGTCGGCATAAAGCGCTTCTGGTCCATGCGGACATAGTTACGCTTTTGAATTGTATCGATCGTCGGAGAGTATGTTGACGGTCGTCCGATACCGAGCTCTTCCAGCGTTTTGACAAGCCTCGCCTCTGTAAATCTCGGCGGCGGTTGTGTAAAGTGCTGATTCGGATTGATTTTCAGGCTGGTGACCTTTTCGCCTTCAACAATTTCCGGAAGACGGTTGTTCAGCTCTTCTTCCTCATCATCTTTACCTTCGATATAAATCTGCATGAAACCTTTGAATTTGATCGTCTGGCCGTTACTTCTGAAAATTATGCCGTTATTCGACATGTCCATTCTGACAGTATCGAGAATAGCAGGCGCCATCTGACTTGCTATGAAACGGTCCCAGATGAGTTTATACAGACGGTGCTGGTCACGTGTCAGATATTGCTTCATGTTCGCAGGTGTTCTCATGCTTGAAGTCGGTCTCACCGCTTCGTGTGCGTCCTGGCTCTGAGCATTTTCTTTCTGCTTTTTCTGGTAGCCGAGAAACTCTTTTCCGAAAGTATCTACTATATAATCCGCCGCCTCTGCTTTCGCGACCGGTGAAATTCTTGTGGAGTCGGTTCTCATATACGTGATCAGACCCACAGTGCCCGACCCTTTAATATCGATACCTTCATATAACTGCTGTGCGACCATCATTGTTTTTCTTGTCTTGAAGTTTAATTTTCTCGCTGCTTCCTGCTGCAGAGATGAAGTCGTGAAACTGTTGGCCGGAAAACGTTTCTTCTCTTTTTTCTCAACTTTGTCGACATTGAATTCATCTCCAGAAATCTCGGCAAGTACTTTATCGACATCTTCTCTTGTCTTCAATTTCACTTTTTTATTATTTACGGAATTGAATTTACCTTTGAATTCCGAACGCTTATATTTGAAGTCGCTCTCAATCGTCCAGTACTCTTCCGGTTTGAAGTTGCGTATTTCATTCTCACGGTCGATGATCAGACGGAGCGCAACAGATTGTACACGTCCTGCAGATAATCCTTTTTTAACTTTCTTCCATAATACCGGTGAAATATTGTAGCCCACCAGTCTGTCCAATAAACGTCTCGCCTGCTGGGCGTCCACCAGTTCCTGATTGATCTTGCCCGGGCTTTTAAAACTTTCTTTTACTGCATCTTTTGTTATTTCGTTAAATACCACTCTATAATAATCATTATTTTCTCCGAGAGCATGTGATAAGTGCCATGCTATCGCTTCTCCCTCGCGGTCCGGGTCACTCGCTAAAAACACTTTCTTGGCTTTTTTCGCTTCCTTCTTCAAATCTTTCAAAAGCGGACCTTTGCCTCGAATAGTAATATATTTAGGTTCGTAATTGTTTTCAGTGTCAATTCCCATTTGACTGCGGGGCAAATCACGCAAGTGTCCCATTGAAGCAACGACTTTATATCTTTTGCCTAAGTACTTTTCAATCGTTTTAGCTTTCGCAGGGGATTCTACTATTACTAAATTATCAGCCACGATGCGTTTGCCTCCTTCGGTTGTAGTTTCAAAATCAAATACTAATTGCATTTATTTCTTTTGTCAACTCTTTAATACCTTTCGCAGCTGTCAAATACTGAAAATTTTTAAAAATAATCCTTCAGAATGTCGTCGCTGCCGAGTACCATTTCCGCACCTTCCTGCAGCCGCGCATTCGTCCCTTTTGACAGCAGTGAAGTGATGTTTCCGGGAAGGCAGTATGTGTTCCTGTTCTCATTCATGGCCATTTCCAAAGTGATCAGGCTGCCGCTTTTCTCTTCTGCCTCCGTTACGAGAATACCTTTGGATAAACCCGCTATGATACGGTTGCGGGCGATAAAACGCCATTTCTCAATTGGAGAATGCGGCGGATATTCACTGATTGTCAGACCGTTCTGTTCCATCCGGGCACGTATATCATATGTAGATTTTGGGTAATGCACATCATGTCCGAAAGCGAGAATCCCTATTGTGGATATTCCATAAGAAAGGCATAGTTTATGTGCGATTTCATCCGCCCCGTACGCAAGGCCGGAAACGACACATATATTTTTTAAACCGGGTATGATTTTCGCCAGAGCCTCGGATGTATATCTCGTCGCTTTCCTGCTGCCGACGATTCCGAACATCGGTCTGTTCAATAAACTCCTGTCGCCTTTTAGATAGAGTATATATGGCGGGTCGTGTATCTCTTTCAGCAGCGGCGGATAATCCTCATCATCGATGGTCATGCATGTAATGTTCCGGTCCGCCAGCTGCATCATGATCTGTTCCGTATTCAGCCTGTAAGCGGCTGAAAGCTTATTTTGTATTTTCTGCGGCAGTCTGAATTCAGACGGGCAGTTTTTTATTTCACGGTATTCCTGCACAGTAATTCCTGCATATGACAGCGCTAAAAAGTTCAAGTCATCACCTCGTTATATGATAACTTTAATTATATGTTAAAAAACCGAATTTAAATTTTACATTATCAATTCAAAAATTGGTAATTAAAGACAAAAATAGTGCTGTCCGCAAATGGGACAGCACTATTTTCAATCATATAGAAGAGTATATGAAGTTTATTTTACAGTCAGGCACTTTTCATAAAGGCCTTCTTCTTTTTTGATACGGTTGATCAGAGTTTCACCGATTTCTGACGGTGTATCTGAAGTTTCGATACCGCAAGCGTTCATTGTTTTGATTTTTTCATCTGCTGTACCTTTACCGCCTGAGATGATTGCGCCGGCGTGGCCCATGCGTTTCCCTGGAGGTGCAGTCACACCGCCGATGAATCCTACTACCGGCTTGGTCATATTTTCCTTGATCCACTCTGCCGCTTCTTCTTCAGCAGTACCGCCGATTTCACCAATCATGACGACCGCTTCAGTCTCAGGATCTTCGTTGAATGCTTTAAGCGCATCGATGAAGTCCGTACCGTTTACCGGGTCTCCGCCGATACCGACAGCGGTTGTCTGGCCGATTCCAGCCTGCGTCAGCTGATGAACAGCTTCATAAGTCAATGTACCTGAACGGCTGACTACACCGACGTGGCCTTTTTTGTGAATATATCCAGGCATGATACCGATCTTACACTCATCCGCAGTGATGACACCCGGACAGTTAGGGCCGACAAGTCGTGTTTTCTTGCCTTCTAAATAACGTTTTACTTTAACCATGTCGATTACAGGGATATGCTCTGTAATACAGATGACAAGATCCAGTTCTGCATCCGCACTTTCGATGATTGCATCTGCTGCGAACGGTGCAGGAACATAGATTACAGATACTGTTGCACCAGTTTCTTCTTTAGCTTCCTCTACTGTATTGAACACAGGGACGCCCTGAACTTCCTGGCCGCCTTTACCAGGTGTTACACCTGCCACAATTTTAGTGCCATATTCAAGCATCTGCTCTGTATGGAATAATGCAGTCGAGCCAGTGATACCTTGTACTAATACTTTCGTATCTTTATCAATAAAACACCCACAGTGAATTCCTCCGTTAAATTTTATTTATTTTCTTCTACTGCCGCAATAATCTTTTGAGCGCCTTCAGCCATTGTTGTCGCCGGAGTGATATCAAGACCTGAATCTTTCAGGATCTTTTTGCCTTCGTCGACGTTCGTACCTTCAAGACGTACGACCAATGGAATTTCAAGTCCTACGTTTTCAACAGCTTCCACGACACCTTGCGCAATGATGTCACATTTCATGATACCGCCGAAGATGTTGACGAAAATACCTTTAACGCCCTCATCACCAAGGATGATTTTGAATGCTTCTGTAACCTTTTCAGCTGTCGCGCCGCCCCCTACGTCAAGGAAGTTGGCAGGCTTTCCGCCAAAGTGGTTGATTGTGTCCATCGTTGCCATTGCAAGGCCGGCACCGTTAACCATACAGCCGATGTTACCGTCCAGTGCAACGTATGACAGATCATATTTGGAAGCCTGGATTTCTTTTGGATCTTCTTCGTCCAGGTCACGCAGTTCAACAACATTTTTCTGTCTGAACAATGCGTTTTCATCGAAGTTCACTTTCGCATCAAGTGCGAGCACATCGCCTTCGCCTGTTGTGACAAGCGGGTTGATCTCGATGATGGAAGCATCTTTTTCAACGAAGACGTTGTAAAGGGAAAGCATCAATTTTGCTGCTTTGTTAACAGACTCTTTAGGTATGTTGATATTGAATGCCAGACGCTTTGCCTGATAAGGCATCAAGCCGATAACCGGATCAACGACCTCTTTAAATATTTTCTCAGGATTAGTCGCTGCAACTTCTTCAATTTCAGTTCCGCCCTCTTCAGAGCCCATGAGAACTATTCTGTCAGTTGCACGGTCAATGACAAAACCGATATAATATTCACTTTGAATATCGCAGCCTTCTTCGACAAGCAGTCTTTTAACTTCTTTGCCTTCAGGTCCTGTCTGAGGAGTCACTAATACTTTTCCAAGTAATTCTTTAGCGTACTCTTTTACTTCATCGATAGTTTTGGCAATTTTAACCCCTCCGGCTTTACCTCTGCCGCCGGCATGAATTTGAGCTTTGACAACATAGACATCCGTGTCCAGCTCTTTTGCTGCCTTCACAGCCTCTTCAGGTGTATATGCAACGCTGCCTGTTGGAACGTTTACACCCATAGAGCGAAAAATTTCTTTCCCTTGATACTCATGAATATTCATGTTCTTCCTCCTAAGATAATTATAATCCTTACACTCCAATTATAGAAAAGGTAAATATTAAAGTAAACTGTCAAAACAATGTTTTCTGGTTAATTTTACTTTTCACCGGCTCAAAAGACTTCCGATGTATCTTTGTGATGCCGAAATTCTCTATGCCGTCGAGATGTTTCCTCGTCCCGTAGCCTTTGTTGTTCTCAAAATCATAGCCGGGGAACTCTTTACTATAACTATCCATCATCATATCACGAGTTGTTTTCGCAAGCACGCTTGCAGCAGCAATCGAGTTGGAATTCGCATCTCCTTTGATGATTGATGTCTGTTCAATACCCGTATCCAGCGTCATAGCGTCGATCAGCAGATGATCCGGTTTTTCTGTAAGATTTTCCAGCGCACGTTTCATTGCAATTTTTGCCGCCTGGTAAATATTATATTTATCTATTTCCTCTGCAGAGGCGATACCGATGCCGTAATCTGCATGTGCCATGATGAGTTCACGGAACTCCAGACGCTTTTTGAGCGACAGCTTCTTTGAATCATCCAGCCCCGGCAGTTTGAAATCATCCGGCAGAATCACTGCTGCGGCAACAACTTCACCTGCTATCGGGCCGCGTCCCGCCTCATCGATGCCTGCGACAACCTTTCCCGGGTGTTCATTTTCATATCTCATCATGTATTCGTACTTTTCCAGCAGAAGCGCCTGTTTTTCAAGGCGGTTTCTGTGCTGCAGCAATGCTTTTTGGACACCTGCCCGGGCGTCTTTGTTATACGGACACGATTCAAGTGCCTCGAGAGATTCAATCAGTTTGATTTCTTTCGTTATTTCACTGATTGTCGCCATCGTAATCACTCACTTTATCCAATGTATATCTGCCGACCTTTGCATTTCTGATGTCGTAGATGACTTTATCCGTCACGGCTTCATAGTTGATTTCATTGCCGCTCATCTTGAGACCGCGGCTTTTGCCGATCGCATCATACAGGTCGATGACCCCGCTCTCTTCATCGGCTTTTATGTTATAGAACTTGTTCAGATCAGACAGATGGTTTTTCTGTAAAAATCGCAATCCGAATATGGCCACTTCATCCAGCGGCACGACCGAATCTTTGATCGCACCTGTCAAAGACAGTTTCTTGCCGACCGTGTCGTCTTCGAATTTCGGCCAGAGGATCCCAGGGGTATCCAGGAGCTCCATGTTCTTCCCGGCTTTTATCCACTGCTGGGCCTTTGTCACCCCCGGTGTATTGCCGGTTTTGGCGATTTTTCTTTTGGCGATATTATTGATGACCGTCGATTTACCGACGTTCGGAATGCCAATGATCATGGCTCTGACCGTTCTTTTATTTATCCCTTTACTTTCCATCTTTTCAAAAATTTCTTTAGTCGCTGCAGCGGCCAGCGGCTCAATTTTAGAAATGATCTGGTGGCTGCGGCCGTTGATCGCAACAGGATACTTCCCCTGTGCCTTGAAATGGCTGATCCAGCGGTCCGTTTCACCCTCGTCGGCCATATCCATCTTATTCAGGACAACGACACGCGGCTTATGCTGTGTGATCTCGTCCATCATCGGATTATGGCTTGAATAAGGAATTCTTGCATCCAGAATTTCTATGATGACATCTATCTTCTTTAAATTTTCTTCAACTTCTCTTCTTGCCTTGGCCATATGACCCGGAAACCAGTTTATACTCACAGTTTTTCCCTCACTGTCATGATATTTTTATATTGATCTTTATCCAGACAATCATACCAAAATAAAAACTCGGACATCAAGTTGTGATGTCCGAGTTTTCATCGAATTATCTAATTTCTCTGATACGAGCTGCTTTACCACGCAGGCTGCGCAGGTAGTAAAGTTTTGCACAACGTACACGTCCACGACGAGTAACATCTATTTTCTCAATTTTTGGCGTGTGTACAGGGAATGTACGATCTACACCGACACCGTATGAGATTTTACGCACTGTAAATGTTTCGGAAATTCCGCCACCGCGTCTTTTGATGACTACACCTTCAAAGACCTGGATTCTTTCACGGCTTCCCTCGATGATACGTACGTGAACTTTTACAGTATCTCCGGCTTTGAATTCCGGCAGATCTGTTTTAAGCTGCTCTTTCGTCAAATCGTTAATTAATTGTTGTGACATTAATATCTTCTCCTTCTTCCAACTTTCTTGCCAATCATAGCAGCGGAGAGTTGTGATTAGTGCCTAAACACTCGTATAATATTACCATATACATTGAGGCCTTTCAATATCTTTTCCTCAAATAAACGTTTTAATCCAATAAATCCGGACGGCGCTCCTTAGTCCGCTTCAGACTTTCATTGTAGCGCCACTCGTCTATCTTCTTATGGTCCCCGTTCAAAAGCACTTCAGGCACTTTCATCCCGCGGTATTCCCTCGGGCGTGTATAGTGCGGATGTTCAAGCATTCCGGTGGAAAACGAGTCCTGCTCATGACTTTCCTGTTTGCTGATGACGTTCGGTATGAGCCTGACAATCGCATCCGTCATCGTCATGCTCGCAAGCTCCCCGCCAGTAAGTACATAGTCACCGATGGATACTTCATCGGTCACAAGTGTGCGGATACGCTCGTCGTAGCCTTCATAATGTCCGCATATGAACACGATATTCTCTTCCGTGCTCAGATCTTCAGCCATCTTCTGATTGAACGGTTCGCCCTGCGGACACAATAGTATCACACGAGGATTTTCAACTTCCAGTGCATCCATCGCATTGAAGATCGGTTCAGGTTTCAATACCATCCCGGCACCGCCGCCATATGGATAGTCATCCACTTTGTTGTGCTTATCTTCGGTGTAGTCCCGAAAATCTATCAGATTATAATCAACGATACCTTTATCTTTTGCCCGCTTTAAAATCGAGGAGTTCAGCACCCCGTCGTACATTTCCGGGAACAAAGTCAAGTAATGGATATTCATTCCAACAATCCTTCCATCGGTGTAATGGTTATCTTTCCATTCTCCAGGTCAATGTCGGTCACGACATCTTCAATATATGGAATCATATATTCCTTATTATTTTCATCACGGACCGCCCACACATCATTCGCACCCGTCTGAAAAATATCAGTCACCTTGCCGAGCTGTTTATTATCATCTGTGAATACGGTCAGACCGATGATTTCACTGAAATGGAACTCACCCTCTTCCAGCGTCAGTTCCACACTTTCCGCATCCTGCAGCACATCCTCATCCTTCAGATCCTCGACTTCTTTGATGTTCGTAATACCTTCAAAAGTCAAAAGATGAAAATTTTTATGCGTGCGGTATCTCTCTATAGTAAGATCTATATTTCTTATATGAACGGTCTGTCCCGGCTGAAAACGCTCCGCCGTAAAGTCCGAATCACTGAGCACCTTCACTTCGCCTCGCACCCCGTGAAAACCGACCAGTCTGCCTATAGTAATCATTTTATAACCACCTTAAAAATTAATGGATTCATGATGAGCCTTATTATGGCACACCCGCCCTGTCTGACACCATCTATTATATACCCGTTGCCGACAGCCGGACAACCATTAAAATCTGCGGGGATTCTTTGTTGGGTGAATGATCGTCTGATGTTGCCGTGCAGATGAGATGGGGATTGATGCTAACTGACCGGCAGAATAAAGCCCCAGCTCACATGAGACTCAAAACCACTCCAGGTAAGCAGCCCTGACCAACCTCAAACTCAAAATCCCCAAACATAAAAAAGAGACACGCCCGTAAGGCGTGCCCTCAAAATTTAATCTACATCAACAAACACTTTCTTGGAACTGTCGTGATTCGTATTGGACATGATGATGCGTATTGCCTTGATTACACGGCCTCGCTTACCAATTACACGTCCGACGTCATCACTGTGGACTGATATTTTGTAAGAAACATTGTACTTTGATTCTTCAAAAGATATCTCCAAGTCTTCCGGATGATCAAGCATCGGTTTAAGAATTGTTTGTAATAAATTTTCCATAGTGCTTATTTCCCAAGTTTTTCATTGTGGAATTTTTCCATAATGCCTTTGCGGCTCAGGATGTTGCGAACCGTGTCGCTTGGTTTAGCACCGTCTTTTAACCATTGAATTGCTTTATCTTCATCTAAAGTGATGTTTTCATCTTCTTTAGAAACTGGGTTGTATGAACCGATTTGCTCGATGATGCGGCCGTCTCTTGGACTTCTTGCATCTGCTACTACAATACGGTAGTAAGGATTTCTCTTAGAACCCATACGTGTCAATCTTAATTTTACAGCCATTTGAATAACTCCTTTCTATCTTCAATTTCACTTTTACTACTATATCAGATAATAAAAAACTTGTAAAGGGCTTTACCTTTACAAGTTTAAATTTCTTTATTTTAAAACGGCAGCTGCATATTTCCGAATGGATTTTTCTTCTTGCCTTTGCCGCCTGTCATCTGTTTCATCATCTTCTTCATATCGTTGAACTGCTTTAAGAGACGGTTCACTTCCTGGAGCGAGCGGCCTGAACCTTTTGCGATTCTTTTCTTTCTGCTCGCATTGAGCTTTTCAGGTTTTTCACGCTCTTCCATCGTCATTGAACGGATGATCGCCTGGACGTGGTCGATCTCCTTGCCGCTCATCTGCATCTTATCGAGGCCCTTGATCTTATTCGCGCCGGGCATCATTTTAAGCAGTTCATCCAGCGGTCCCAAAGTTTTCACCTGGTCCATCTGCTCGAGGAAGTCATCCAGAGTGAAGCTCTGATCTTTGATTTTCTGCTCCATCTTCTTCTGCTCGTCCATATCGACGTTCGACTGAGCTTTCTCGATGATGGACATCATGTCGCCCATGCCGAGAATTCTCTGTGCCATACGGTCAGGGTGGAACGATTCGAGTCCGTCCATCTTCTCTGACACACCGATGAATTTGATCGGTTTTTCTGTGACGGAACGGATGGACAGCGCCGCGCCGCCTCGTGTGTCACCGTCGAGTTTTGTCAGGGTGACACCGGAAATGTCCAGAAGATCATTGAATGATTCTGCAACATTGACTGCATCCTGACCGGTCATCGAGTCGACGACGAGCATGATTTCATCAGGCTGTGAAATCTCTTTGATATCTTTCAGCTCATTCATCAGATCTTCATCGACATGCAGGCGGCCTGCCGTATCGATGATGACAGTGTCCAGATGCTCTTCTTTAGCATGAGCGAGCGCCTTGGCCGCTATTTCCTGAGGCTTCACCTTATCTCCAAGGTTGAAAACAGGTACGTCGATTTGTTTACCGACCGTTTCCAGCTGGTCGATAGCTGCCGGACGGTATATATCGCCTGCTACGAGCATCGGTTTTTTATTGAAATTCTTTCTTAGATGCAGTGCAAGTTTACCTGCCGTCGTCGTTTTACCGGCGCCCTGCAGACCGACCATCATGATGACCGTCGGCGGTTTCTGGGCAAGATTGATCTTTTGATTTTCTCCGCCCATCAGTTCGGTGAGTTCTTCTTTTACAATCTTTATGACCTGCTGGCCGGGTGTCAGTGACTGCATGACATCACTGCCGAGTGCGCGTTCACGCACCTGATTTATAAATTGTTTGACCACTTTAAAGTTGACGTCCGCTTCAAGCAGTGCCAGGCGCACTTCGCGCATCATCACTTTGACATCTGATTCAGTGACCTTACCTTTACTTTTCACACGGTCCATCGTGGCCTGGAGTCGTTCTCCTAAACCTTCAAAAGCCATTGCTACTCCTCCTCCAGAGTTTCAAGTTCATTTATGACATCGTTTATTCTGCTGATATTCCCATCTTGTGCATACTCTCTGATCTGCTGGTAATACTGTTGTCTTTTAGTGAAGTCATGATACAGCTCCAAGTTCGTTTCATAGTCTTCGAGCAGATCTTTAGTACGTTTTAAATTATCATATACAGCCTGTCTTGTCACATCCAGAGTCTCTGCGATTTCACTGAATGTATAGTCTTCCAAATAATAAAGCTCTACATAGGCACGCTGTTTTTCAGTCAGCAGTGAATGATAGAAATCGTATAAATAATTGATCCGGGTCGTTCTTTCAAGTTCTTCAGTCATTTTTATCACTGGTTTCTTCTGCTGCATCCAGCTCTTCAGACTGATGGATCATGTCCGCAAACAGACCGTATACATAGTTTTCAGCGTCGAATTCCTGAAGGTCATCCAGCTGTTCTCCGAGACCGACGAATTTAACCGGAATCCCGAGCTCGTTTTTGATTGCAAGGACGATACCGCCTTTTGCCGTTCCGTCAAGCTTCGTAAGCACAATCCCCGAGACATCCGTCACTTCTTTGAACGATTTCGCCTGGATCAGTGCATTCTGTCCGGTCGTCGCATCAAGGGTCAGCAGCACTTCGTGCGGCGCCTCCGGCACAACTTTCTGAATGACTTTTTTCATCTTGCCAAGCTCATTCATGAGGTTACCTTTATTCTGCAGACGTCCGGCAGTGTCACAGATCAGTATATCCGTCCCTCTCCGCTTCGCCGCATTGACAGCATCAAACATCACCGCTGCAGGGTCGCTGCCCTCAGCCTGTTTTATGACATCGACATCGACGCGGTCGCCCCAGACCTGGAGCTGGTTGATCGCACCTGCACGGAATGTATCACCGGCGGCAAGCATGACGGATTTCCCTTCATTTTTGTATTTATGTGCCAGTTTGCCGATACTTGTCGTTTTGCCCACACCGTTCACGCCGACGACAAGAATGACCGTCAGACCGTCTTTTTGGATATTCATCTCTTCAGACAGATCATCATTGCGCTCGTAGATTTCAACCATTTTCTCAACGATGGTCTCTTTTAGATCTTCTGTTTCTGTAATATTTTTAACTTTTGCTTCATGTCTGAGTTCGTCGGTCAGTTCCATCACTGTGTTGAAACCGACATCCGCACCGATCAGCAGCTCTTCCAGCGCCTCGAAAAAATCTTCATCCACTTTGCGGTAGACCGCCATCAGCTGATTTATTTCGTTCTGGAATTTTTCACGGCTCTTTTCAAGTCCCGCTTTGAACTTGTAGGCGAGCTGTTCCTGTTCCCATTCCTCGAATTCATCGATACTGATCAGACCGTCATCCAGCTTTTCGTTCTGGTGTTCGGCCGAAGGCAGATCTTCCGTCTTTTTCTCAGGTCTGAATTTCTTTTTAAAACGATCAAAAATACCCATTTATATGCACCTCTATATTAATCATTCTTACACATTGGCTTCATCATATTCCTTCAGGTCCACACTGATCAGCTGGCTGACACCGCGTTCCTGCATCGTCACCCCGAACAGTCTGTCTGCCTCTTCCATTGTACCTTTTCTATGCGTAATCACAATGAATTGTATATCCTCGGAAAGCTTTTTCAAATACTGTGCATAGCGCACCACATTCGTCTCATCAAGCGCAGCCTCAACCTCATCCAGAATGATGAATGGGCTGACCCGCACTTTCAGCATGCTGAATAAAAGGCTGATGGCCGTGAGCGCTCTTTCCCCGCCTGATAACAATGACAGGCTGGACAGTTTCTTGCCCGGCGGCTGTGCGTATATTTCAATGCCGGAATTTAAAAAGTCGTCTTCTTCGGTCAGTCTCAGTTCAGCAAGACCGCCTCCGAACATTTCTTTGAATACTTCTCCGAAGTGGTGGTTGACTTCATGATAGGCGGTCTCGAAACGTTCCGCCACCGTATCATCCATCTCCGAAATGACTTCAAGAAGTGTCTCTCTTGCATCCATCAGATCCTCCTGCTGTTCTTTCAGGAACTGGTAGCGCTCATCGACTGTTTTGAATTCCTCAATTGCGCCGATATTGACAGGGCCGAGCTCTTCGATACTCTTTTTATTCAAATTGATCTGAAGCCTTTTATTATCAATATCCGTGAATTCGGTATAATTTCCTCTCTCATTTTCGTAGGTCGTCCTGTAGTTATCCGATAAATACTGCAGCTTCTGTTCCAACTGGGTATCCAGTTTTTCCTTTTGGCCCGTAGCCGCCCTGAGCGTATCCTGCAGCATTTCGGATTTACGGTATATTTCTTCTCTCTCTCTGCTCTTTTCCTGGTAGCTGACTTTCAGGCCGTGCTGCTTTTCCGATATGTCATCGGCTTCCTCATAGAGTGAGTCAAGCACCGCCTGCAGCTCCTTCTGCTCGGTTTCAAGCGTTCTCACGTCGAGCGTTGTCAGATCGAGTGAAACGATTTCCTGTTCGTTTTCAATATCTTCGATTTCGTCTGTCACTTCCTGCAGCTGCTCGTTCAGCCTCGCGTACTCGCTCTTCTTGTAGTTGTGGCGTTCGGTCGTTTTTGTCATTTCATTCTGGGTTGCATTATATTCATCGGATAATAACTTCAGTTCAGTCTTCTTGTCCTTATCGGAAGTGCTGATGAGACGGATGCGTTCATCCAGGTTTTTAAGCTCCCGGCCTTTTTTTTGAATCTGTTCGCTGTAATCCGCATCAGTGCCCGGCTGCTGTCTTGAAGCCAGTTCATCCGTGATCATCTGCAGAGTTTCCTGTCTTGACTCGAGCTGATAGCTGAGTGATGACACCTGCCGTTTCAGGTCTTCGAACCGGTCGCTCTGTTCCCGCCCTTCATCTTCCAGTTTTGCGACTTTCATATCAATATCGGTAATGCCGCTGCTCAAGTTACCGACTTTTTTCTTCTGGGCTTCGATCAGACCGTCATATTCCGACAGTTTTTTACTGATTCCATCGATTTCATTTTTAGTTTCAAGAACGGAGCCTTTCGACTGTTTCGAACCGCCGCTCATTGCACCGCCCGGGAAAACCGTCTCTCCATCGAGCGTCACAATCTTCACACGGTGTCCGGTTTCTCTTGCGACCGCACTTGCGTCATCGATCGTATCGACGATGAGCGTCGTACCGAGCAGATGCCATATGACATTTTCATATGCCGGATTGATATGGACAACATCCGCCAGCACTTCTACCTTGATTTCGGAATTGTCCACGGTGGACTGGATCTGCGGGTTCAGCTGTCGCTTCCTAATGACATCGAGCGGCAGAAACGTTGCAAACCCGCGTTTCAGATTCTTCAGGTACTGAATCGCCTTTTTCGCATCATTTTCACTCTGCATGACGATGTTCTGGCCCGCAGCACCGAGAGCCGTGTCGAGGGCGGTGATGTATTTCGACTCTGCATCGATCAGTTCACCGACCGCTCCGACAACACCATTCAGCTGACCGTCATTTTTTAAGACCGCACGCACACCCGGAAAATATCCCCTGTACTCATTCTGGACGTTTTTCAGCATATCCAGTTTTGATTTCTGCTGATTATAATACTGGATACTCTTTTCAAGCTTGGCGTTTTCTTCATGGTATGAAGTATTCATGCTGTCCCTGTCGGCCGCCTTTTCCTTATAAGTCTCCCTCAGTATATTTAACTCTTTTTCACTGCTGTCCAGTTCACTCTGTCTTTCCTTCAGCTCGGCCCCGTAGTCGGAAACTTCTTTTTGAAGTTCTTCAAGGCGCTCTTTCTGCTGGCTGTAGTGGGAATTCTGGTCATTCTGTATTTCTTCATTTCTTTTCTGTTCATTTTCAAGGGTCGTCTTTTCAACCATCAGCTCATAGTAGCTGTCTTTCAGGCTTTCTATTTCATCGCTGCTATCTTCGCTTAAATAAGTCCTTTTCTGTTCCGTCTGCTGCAGACTGTCTTTCAGGGATTTTATCCTATTATCATAGGCCGCGAGCTCATCGCTCAGTTCCCGGATGAGACCGTCCAGTTTTTTCCGCTCTGCCCGGCTCGCCTCCAGGCGTTCGGACAGGTCCTCTTTCATCTGCCCTTTATTCGACTTCCGCTCTTCAAACAGCGCAATTTTACCGTTCAGCTGTTCCAGGTTTTTAGAAGTATCCACGATTTTCCTGTTGAGTGTCCTTGAAGTCGTATCTTCCGCGTCACGGCTCGTACTGAGTTCAGACAATTCCCGGTCGAGATCTGCCGTCTGCTGCTGATACTTTTTCAATTGCTCCTCAGAATCTGAAACGTTTTTATTTTCAGTTTCAAGACGTCCCAGAAGATGGTTGATATCATAAACACTGACTTCGATATCCGCCTTTTTCATCTCTTCTTTCAATGCAAGATATTCTTCTGCATTGGCGCTTTCGATTTCAAGCTTCTCGACTCTGGAAGACAGTTCCTGAATGATATCGTTGATGCGGTTCAAGTTGTCTTTCGTCTCCTCGAGCCTTTTCATCGATTCTTTTTTGCGCTTCTTATACTTCATCACACCGGCAACTTCCTCAATCAGCACTCTTCTCTCATCCGCACGTGCTTTCAGAAGCGACTCCACTTCACCTTGGGAAATGATGTTGTATGCATTTTTACCGAGCCCGGAATCCAGGAACAGTTCAGTAATTTCTTTCAGGCGTGTACGGTCATCATTGATGAAATACTCACTGTCGCCGTTTCTGTACAGTTTTCGCATGATGTTCACTTCATCCGACTCCACCGGCAGCGTACGGTTTTGATTGTCCAGCTGCAGCTTGACTTTCGCTGCGTTCATCGGTGTTCTTGAGTCTGTGCCGTTGAAGATCACATCCTCCATTTTGACACCTCGGATCGATTTTGCCGACTGTTCGCCGAGCACCCAGCGGATGGCATCGGTAATGTTGCTTTTGCCGCTGCCGTTCGGTCCGACAACCGCCGTCAGTCCGCTGTCAAACTTTATATCCACTTTATTTGCGAATGATTTGAAACCATCCGCTTCTATTGATTTCAAATAAACCATATTCTTACTCCTAGTCGTGAATCATGAACAATGCATTTTCGGCAGCACGCTGTTCTGATTCCTTTTTTGAACGGCCCCGTCCGGTACCCAGCTGCCTGTCATCAATGAAGACGCCGCTCTCAAAGCTTTTATTGTGGCTCGGTCCTGATTCTTTCAGCAGTTTATACTGCAGCTCTTTATTATACTTTTTATGCGTCTCTTCCTGTAATAAAGTTTTATAATCCACGACCGCATTATAGTGGGCATCTTTTATATCCACAAAAACATAATTCTGAAGGAATTCTTCAGCAGTCCTGTGTCCTTCCTGCAGATAAAGCGCACCTAAAAAAGCTTCAAAAGTATCTGAGATGATTGACGGGCGGTTTCGTCCTTCCGTCTTTTCCTCACCTTTTCCGAGGATGATGAGCTCCGGCATTTTTAATTTAACTGCGAATACTACAAGTGAAGGTTCACACACAATGTTTGCTCTGAGTTTAGTCAAGTCTCCCTCCGGTAGTTCAGGAAACTTTTTGTAAATGAAGTCTGACACCATCAATTCTAGTACAGCGTCGCCGAGAAATTCCAGGCGCTCATTATTATAAATTTTATTCAGGTTCAAATCATTAATGAAGGAACTGTGCATAAACGCCTGCTGATAAATCTGGTGTTCTCCCAGTTTGAGATTGATCCTTTTTTGAAATTCTTTGAACAGTGTATTGAAACTGTTTAGTTTATCGGGGGCATATTTATCTTTTTTCACCCGGTTCGAAATTTCTTTCATCTGTCATTCACCTCTGTCTTTTCATTTTATCCAAAATATATGGATTAGAAAAGAAAATCATAAATAAAATCCACTTGTTCAAGTGGATTTTATCTCTTTTAATTAATTTTCCAATTTGTCGATATAATCAAGAGCATCGCCGACTGTAAGAATCTTTTCAGCTTCTTCATCAGGAATTTCCATTTCGAATTCATCTTCAAGTTCCATTACCAGTTCTGCAATGTCCAATGAATCTGCACCAAGATCATCTTTGAAAGATGCATCTTTCGTTACTTTTTCTTCATCAATTCCAAGTTTGTCGACAATGATGTCTTTTACTTTGTCAAAGTTTGCCATTTATCTCTCACCTCCCTTTAATAATATCACAGCGATTATCCCATGTACATACCGCCGTTGACGTGAATTGTCTGACCGGTAATATAGTCTGCTTTGCCGCTTGCAAGGAAGCTTACGGTATTTGCAATATCCGTAACATTTCCAAAGTGGTTCAGCGGAATCTGGCTGAGCATACCGTCTTTTATGTCATCGGAAAGCACATCTGTCATTTCGCTTTCGATGAAACCCGGAGCAATCGCGTTGACCGTGATGCCTTTTGGAGCAAGCTCACGCGCAACGGATCGTGTCAGTCCGTCGACTGCCGCCTTTGAAGCGACGTAGTTAGCCTGTCCGGCGTTGCCGAGTGACGCGACGATGCTTGAAATGTTGATGATCTTGCCCGCCTTCTGCTTCAGCATCGGACGTGTGACATTTTGAATCACGTTGTAAGTCCCTTTCAGATTCACATCAATTACACGGTCGAAGTCCGCTTCCTTCATTCTCATCAGCAGGCCGTCTTTTGTGACCCCTGCGTTGTTGACGACAAGGTCGATCGAACCGTGTGTGCCCGTGATATATTTGATCATCGCTTTGACATCATCAAAGTTTTCCACGTGACACTGGTAGCTTTCGGCACTGCCGCCCGCTTCCTTGATTTCTCCGACAACTGCATTTGCCTTATCTTCGGATCCTGAGTAATTGACAATGATATGATACCCCTCTTTGCCGAGTTCAAGGGCGATGCCTCTGCCGATACCTCTTGAAGATCCTGTTACTAATGCTGTTTTAGTCATCCGAATACTCCTTTACCTGATCTGATGTATCAATATTTTTAACTTTTATGGATCTGTCTATTTTACGGACGAGCCCGTTCAACACCTTTTTAGGACCGACTTCAAGTCCGCCTGTCACACCGTTTTCAGCTGCGGTTTCAATACATTCGACAAATCTTACCGGGCTTGTAATCTGTTCGACAAGCTGCTTTTTAATCGTTTCGCCGTCCGTCTCCGGCTGTGCGCTGACATTTTGAATGACAGGAATCTGTGCATCCTTGAATTCGATGTTCTCTGCGAATGTCCTGAATTCATCCTGTGCCTCTTTCATCAGATGTGAATGGAATGCTCCGGACACGTTCAAAGGCATCACGCGTCTCGCACCGTGCTCTTTAGCCTGCTCTGAAAAACGGTCCACCACTTCTGCGTCTCCGGAAACTACGACCTGGTCCGGTGCGTTGATGTTCGCCGGGGACACTTTGACCGAGTCATCAGAAACGGATTCACACAGTTCAATCAGATCTGCATAATCCATGCCGATGACCGCTGCCATTTTTCCGCTTTCACTCTGACTCATCAGCTCACCGCGTTTCTGAACGATTTTCACACCGTCGGACAGTGACAGTACACCTGCGTGTACCAATGCCGGGAGCTCACCGAGGCTGTGGCCGAGCACGAAGTCGCCTTTGATGTCTGCCGCTGCGATGACAGCGAGTGAATGTGCAAACAGCGCCGGCTGGGTGAACTCTGTCGAATTAAGACGTTCGTCCTCTTCAAACATGATAGATTTAAGATCGAAATCCAGCTCGTTGAAGATTTCATTCAAAACCTCTTGTGCGCGCGGATTGTTGTCATAAAGATCTTTTGCCATCCCGCTGTACTGGGCACCCTGCCCGGGGAATAAAATGATTTCAGCCATTACTCTTCACCCACCTTTTCTTTGATTTTATCCAGTGCACCGCTTTCTGCCATGCGTTTCGCCTGCCTGAGGGCATTATGAAATGCGAGCGCGTCACTTGAGCCGTGCGCTTTCAGAACATAACCGTCCAGCCCGAGCAGCGGTGCGCCGCCGACCTTTCTGTAATCGAGCAGATCTTTTATACTGTTGAAGTCCTTCTTCAGAACGCCTGCAGCAAGTTTATTCTTCGTGCTCTTTAAGAAAATATCCTTTACTTCCGTCATCATGGATTTCGCAGTACCTTCAATCGTCTTCAGTACGATGTTGCCTGTAAATCCGTCTGTCACCGCAATATCGATGGTGCCGGAAATGATGTCGCGTGTTTCGAAGTTGCCTGTGAAATTCAAATCGCTCTCCTTGAGCAGTTCGAAAGCGCCTCTCGTCACTTCATTTCCCTTGTTGTCCTCACTTCCGATATTTTTCAGTCCGACTTTGGGGTTCTTTCTGTTTTCGATTCCTTCCATGTAGATGCTTGCCATCTCGGCAAACTGGTACAGGTGTTTCGGCTTGTTGTCGGAATTTGCACCCATATCAAGAAGCATGATCCCCTTGCCGGTCGTGTTCGGTATGATGGATGCAATCGCCGGCCGTTCGATGCCTTTAATTCTGCCGACAACAAACAGTCCCGCACTCATTATCGCACCGGTATTCCCGGCGGAAACACACGCCACGGCTTCACCGTCTTTGACCGCTTTTGCGGCACGGACCAGCGAGCTGTCCTTCTTTCTGCGGACGGCTCTTACCGGATCGTCTTCGGATTCCACTTTTTCAGTGACTTCGATGAATTCGATTCCCGGGTGAGCGCCTGTGTAACTTCCTTTTAGACCATAGGCCATAATCTCAATGGACGGATCCGCTTCAACCGCCTTCATCACACCGTCGACGATCGCCTCTGGTGCATTGTCGCCTCCCATCAGGTCGACCGCAATCTTAACCATTATTATCACCCTCATTCGAATAGTACATTTCAAACTGTCCTTTAAAAATCAATCTGCCATCCACTTTGGATTCGACCGTAATGGATGCATTATTATTATCCATATCGTTTACAATCGCTTTCGATATGACTTTATCATGTAATTTCGCCTGTCTTTTGAACTCGATGTCTGCACTTTTGGTGAGAGCAAGCGGTTCATTGATGACAGCGACACATAATGAATTGGCCTGTGCAAATATGAAGTGGCCTCTTGCAATTTTATTTCTTTCAAATACATGCCCTTCTTCAATGATGAACAAACTTAATGCCTGTGAATTCAGTTCGATATCAATGATTTCCCCGGTGACTTCCTGCAGTGACAGACTTTTTATCTTGTCCACTTCTTCCGTCGCGACGTTTTTAATGCGTGCACGGAGTTCCGGGATGGACAGCTCCAGCCTATCCAGACGGATCGTCTGAATGCTGACATTGAAAATTTCTGCCAGCTTCTCATCAGTCAGGAACGGGTCTTCGTTGATTCTCTCAAGCAGTATTTCCTGCCGCTCATTCTTTTTATATTTAGCCATTTTGATACCTCATTTAGTAGTTGGTACTAAAATCAGTATATATAAGTGCATTTAGGATTTCAAATGATTTTATATGATTTTCATAAAATAAAAAAGAGCACTTCCATTTCTGAAAATACTCTCCATATATATATTTTAACTTAAAATCAGGTCTGCAAGCTCTTTCGCTTCCACTTTGCCGAAGTAATGATCGAGGTCGAGCTTTTCAAGCACCGACTCAAGCTCGCTTCTTTCGACGCGTGTGCCGACAAGAGCCTCTTCGACATCTCTGATGTCGCCCTGGCCGAAGAAGTCGCCGAAAATTGAGCAGCTGCGGATTTTACCGGATTTTATTTCCAGGGACACTTCCACGGTGCCCGGGGTGAGGCGCGCATCCCGGTTATATGAATACTGTGGCGATTTGCCGTAGTTCCAGTCCCAGTTTTTATATTTCTCTTCAACGAGTCTGTCGATCGCCTGCCAGTCTTCATCCTTCAGCTCATAACGTTTTGCCTCATCCATATCTTTCAGGCTGAGCAGTTGTTTGATCATGAGATCTTTGAACTCAGACGTCGTCACATCTCTATATTCCGGTGCCAGATGTTCACGGATCGTAGTGACACGGGAGCGGATGGATTTTATTCCTTTGGATTCGATCTTTTTGCGGTTCGGATTGAGCGCCTGGACCATCGCTTCCGCGTTGATGTCGAGGAGCAGTGAGAAACCGCCGTATACACGGCCTTTTGTCAGTGTCATCGCCGCACCGGAAACTTTCTTCCCGTTGATGACAAGATCGTTTCTGCCGCTCT
>Ga0079225_10000315_pt1 | contig 25860 bp, 21 predicted proteins | sample Poulit2012_FD_76344 | JGI IMG/M metagenome (GOLD analysis project Ga0079225, IMG submission 76344) | Agricultural soil microbial communities from Georgia to study Nitrogen management - Poultry litter 2012 | ecosystem: Environmental > Terrestrial > Soil > Agricultural land | place: USA: Georgia... | reverse complement strand
GAAGACCCGACCAGATCAGACAGTCCGCGACTTCACGGGTCTGCTCCGCCACGTGCATATGGATGGGAGCCTGAGGATCGAGCGCGGTGATGCCCTCTAACGCCTCCTGCAGCTCCTCCGGGGTGACCGCACGCAGGGAGTGAGGCGCAATGCCGACGGCCGCATTCGGATCTCCCGCACTGTCCTCAATTAATTTCTCAACAAGAGACAGGAAGCGGCTGGGTTTATTAATAAAGCGGGCTTGGCCTTCACCGGCTTCCTGGCCACCAAAGCCACCACGTACATAGAGCACGGGCAGGAGCGTCAAGCCCATCCCGACCCGGGCCGCCGCCCCTGCATGCCGCCGCCCCATTTCGGCGAGGTCGTCATAGGGTGCGCCGTTGGGGGCATGGTGGAGATAGTGGAACTCCGCCGCGGCGGTGTAGCCCGCTTCCAGCATTTCAAGGTAGAGTTGGGTGGCGATCGCCTCGGCTTCCTCCGGCCCGAGCTGACGAAGGAAGCCGTACATGACTTCCCGCCAAGTCCAGAAGGAATCTTCCGCGGTGGCTGCCGTCTCCGCCAGCCCTGCCATCGCCCTCTGGAAGGCATGCCCATGCAGGTTGGGCATCCCGGGCAGCAGAGGACCCGCCACCAGTTCCGCCCCATCGGGTTCTGCTCCGGCTTGCAGTTCCCGGATCCAGCCGCCTTCGTCCACCTCGAGAAGGACATTATCGGCCCATCCCTCCGCAAGCAGGGCCGCGGGAGCGAAGAGCCGTGTCAACCTTGGAAAAGCCGCCGTCATTCAAGGCCCCTTGCAAAGCAGTGGCAGGGTCTGGAGCATAGCTTGCCCGCCAAGGAGGAGACCAGAGACGAGATGCCCGAGTGGGACCTGCTGCTGACCAACGCCCGCCTCGCCACCATGGAGCCGGGCGGAACCGCTTACGGTGCCCTCGAGGGGGCCGCCCTGGCAGTGCGGAACGGCAAGATCGCCTGGCTCGGTGCGCAGGGCGAGCTGCCGGGGGCTGAGGCACGGCAAACCCTGGATCTTGAAGGCCGCTGGATTACCCCGGGCCTGATCGACTGCCACACCCATCTGGTTTATGGGGGCGATCGCGCCGCCGAGTTCGAGCTGCGGTTGAAGGGCGCCACCTACGAGGAGATCGCGCGCGCCGGCGGCGGCATTCTCTCGACCGTCGAGGCCACCCGCGCCGCCAGCGAGGAAGAACTCTTCGAGCGCGCCCTGCCCCGCGCCCGGGCCCTGCTTGCCGAAGGCGTGACTACGCTGGAGATCAAGTCGGGTTACGGGCTGGAGTTGAACCAGGAGCTGAAGCAGCTCCGGGTCGCGCGACGAATTGGGGAACACCTGCCGCTGATGGTCCGCACGACCTTCCTGGGCGCCCACGCGGTGCCTCCGGAGTTCAAGGACTGCAGCGAAGACTATCTTCGGGCGGTCCTGGAGATGCTGCCGGAGGTTGCGGCTTCAGGTCTGGCAGATGCAGTGGATGCCTTCTGCGAGACCATTGCCTTCAGTAGCGAGCAGACGGCTCGCCTCTTCGAAAGGGCGCGGGAGCTCGGCTTGCCGATCAAGCTGCACGCCGATCAGCTGTCCGATTCCGGCGGAGCCGCGCTGGCCGCCCGCTTTGGGGCCTTGTCGGCCGACCACCTGGAGCACACCAGCGAGGAAGGGGCTGCTGCCATGGCGAAAGCGGGCACGGTAGCCGTCCTCCTGCCCGGGGCCTTCTATTTCCTGCGGGAAACGAAGCTGCCACCGGTCGAGACCTTCCGCCGTCATGGAGTCGGGATCGCGCTCTCGACCGACTGCAACCCCGGCAGTTCGCCCGCAACCTCGCTCCTGCTCATGCTTTCCATGGGCTGCACCTACTTTCGCCTGACTCCGGAGGAAGCGCTTGCCGGCGTGACACGGGAAGCGGCCCGCGCCCTTGGCCTTGCCGCCAGCCACGGCACCCTCGCCCCGGGGAAGGTTGCGGACCTGGCGGTCTGGGAGATCGAGCGGCCGGCAGAGCTTGCCTACAGGATCGGTTTCAACCCCTTGAGCCGGAGCTTCAAGGCGGGCGTCGAAGTCCATCCCGCAGCCTGACCCGCCAGTTCAGCCCGCCGACTCGAGCGCTTCCATGCCGGCTTCCATCATCCGCCGCAATACCGGGCGTATGGCAGACGCCTTCTCCGGAAGAAGGCGGAAGGGGTAGTCCTCTTCCATGTAGGTGGCCCAGGAAAGCTCGAGCTGGATGGCCTGAACACCCTGTTCGGGCTGGCCGTAGTGCCGGGTGATGTAGCCGCCCTTGAAGCGCCCGTCGACAGCCTGGGAATAGCCTGAACGCTGCCCGACCCGGGCTACGGCCTGAAGCAGCGCCGGGCTGGCGGTGATGCCGCCGCCGGTGCCGAGATTCAGATCCGGAAGCTGTCCCTGGAAGAATCGCGGGACGCGGCTGCGGATGGAGTGGGCGTCCCAGAGCAGCACCTGGCCGTGTTCCGCCTGCAGTTCCTGCAACGTGGCGGTGATCTTGTCGTGGTAGGGCTGCCACCAGCGGCGGCGGCGCTCCGCTACCTCGGCCGCAGTTGGTGCAGCGCTATCCTTGTAGATCGGTGCCTCGCCAAAGGTACTCGTCGGGCAGAGCTCGGTGTTACTGGCACCGGGATAGAGCGGCCGCCCCGCCGGATCGCGGTTGAGGTCCACCAGGTAGCGCGACTGGGTCGCCACGATCACATGCGCGCCCAACTCCTCGAGGAAGTCATAGAGCTCCTCCAGGTGCCAGTCCGTGTCCGGCAATCGCAGCGCTTCCGGCGTCATCCGCGCTGCAAGCTCCTGGGGCACCTGGGTCCCCACGTGGGGCATGGAAACCAGCAGCGGCCTCCTGCCCTGCCTGAATCGATAGGCGTCCATGGGATCTCCTTCTTCTTCGGTCCTGCGGCAGCCACCATACTGGTGATGGCTCAAGTGCTTCGTTATACAAGCCTGCAGGGGACAGATGTCGATGCCCAGGAATTTTGCCGGAGGAAAAGCCATGGCTGCCCATGATCGCCTGGACAATGCACGTCGGATCAAGGCTCCGACCGGCAGCGAGCTCAGTGCAAAGTCCTGGGTCACCGAAGCGCCGCTGCGGATGCTCATGAACAACCTGGACGCCGAGGTGGCGGAGCGCCCCGAGGAGCTGGTGGTCTACGGCGGCATCGGCCGGGCGGCCCGTGACTGGAAATCCTATGACCGCATGGTCGCCTGCCTGCGCGATCTCGAGGAAGACGAAACCCTGCTGGTGCAGTCCGGCAAGCCAGTCGGGGTCTTTCGCACCCACCGGGACGCGCCGCGGGTGCTGATCGCCAACTCCAATCTGGTGCCCCACTGGGCCACCTGGGAGCACTTCAACAGCCTCGATCGGATCGGGCTGATGATGTATGGTCAGATGACCGCCGGCTCCTGGATCTACATCGGCAGCCAGGGCATCGTTCAGGGCACCTACGAGACCTTCGTGGAAGTAGGTCGCCGACACTATGGCGGCGACCTCAAGGGCAAGTGGATCCTGACCGCCGGCCTCGGCGGCATGGGCGGCGCCCAGCCCCTGGCCGCGACCATGGCCGGCGCCAGCATGCTCGCGGTCGAGTGCCAGCCCAGCCGGATCGACAAGCGCCTGGAGACCGGCTACCTCGACCGGGCGAGCCAGGATCTCGAGGAGGCGCTGCAGATCGTCCAGGAGGCCTGCGCCAAGGGAGAGGCCGTCTCGGTCGGTCTGCTGGGCAATGCCGCGGAAATCTTTCCCGAGCTGGTGAAGCGCGGCGTGCGTCCCGACGCGGTCACCGACCAGACCAGCGCCCATGATCCTCTCAATGGCTATCTACCCGCAGGCTGGACCCTCGATGAGTGGGAGCGGCAGAAGGTCGCCGATCCCGAATCTACCGTGCGCGCCGCGAAGGAGTCGATGAAGACCCAGGTGCAGGCCATGCTGGCCTTTCATCGCAGCGGCGTCCCGACCCTCGACTATGGCAACAACATCCGTCAGATGGCGCAGGAAATGGGCGAGGAAGACGCCTTTGCCTTTCCGGGCTTTGTCCCTGCCTATATCCGTCCCCTCTTCTGCCGCGGCATCGGCCCCTTCCGCTGGGCCGCGCTCTCCGGCGATCCGGAAGACATCTACCGCACCGATGAGAAGGTGAAGGAGCTGATCCCCGAGGATGCGCACCTGCACAACTGGCTCGACATGGCGCGAGAGCGGATCAAGTTCCAGGGGCTGCCCGCGCGCATCTGCTGGGTCGGCCTCGGCCAGCGGCATCGCCTTGGCCTGGCCTTCAACGAAATGGTCGCTCGCGGGGAGTTGAAGGCATCCGTCGTCATCGGCCGTGACCACCTCGACAGCGGCTCGGTCGCCAGCCCCAATCGCGAGACCGAGGCCATGCGCGATGGCTCGGACGCCGTTTCCGACTGGCCGCTCCTGAACGCGCTCCTCAACACCGCCAGTGGCGCCACCTGGGTATCCCTCCACCACGGCGGCGGCGTGGGCATGGGTTTCAGCCAGCATGCAGGCATGGTGGTCGTCTGCGACGGCACCGAGGAGGCGGCCCGCCGTCTGGAACGCGTCCTCTGGAACGATCCCGCCAGCGGCGTCATGCGCCATGCCGATGCAGGCTACGAGGAAGCCGTCGACTGTGCCCGGGAGTTCGGGCTGAAGCTGCCGATGCTCGAAAGTTAGCTTCCTTCACTTACCCTGAGATCTGCGAGAGCTCCGTCCATCGGGATCAGGGTCTGGGCGACGCGGTTGCGGAAAAGCACCGTATGGGCGGCCGCGAGCCGCTCGGCTTCCTCAGCATCCTGTCCCCGGATGGCGTTGTAGAGTGCATGATGCTCGGAGGTCGTGCGATCCAGGTGGGCTCCGAGCGGCACCTGCCGGTCGTTCTCCTCGCTGAAGCAGACCCGCGCGACACGCAGGCCTTCCGTCATGACCCGGCTGTAGGAGCGCTCCAGATAGTCGCTGTGCGCGGCGGCGGCGATCGCCATGTGGAAGCGATAGTTGGTCTCCGCCATATCGAGGCTTTCCACCCGTTTCCCGCTTTCCTCGAAGGCCACGATGTGCGGCTCTATGGCTGCCAAATCCTCCTCTGTGCGCCGCAGCGCAGCCAGCCGCGTGACGGCCCGCTGCAGCAGGTCGAGGGCCTCAAAGAAGGTACGCAGGCTACTGATGTCCAGCGGTGCCACGCGGGCGCCCCGGCCGCGCTGCAGCACCACGAGGCCTTCCGACGCCAGCCGGATCAGGGCCTCGCGAATCGGGGTACGAGAAAGGCCGAGCAGGCGGCTGAGGGCACCTTCCTCCAGCTCCGCTCCGGGTGCGAAGTCCAGGCGCAGGATGCGCGCGCGCACCTCCGCATAGGCTCTTTGCCGTCCGCTACCGCTCATCTGATCGCACCGTTCTACAGCCGTCATTCTCTACCTTACCAGCTTTACCCGAGGTCCTGTTCAACGCCAGGCATGACGTGGAGCATGGGCTGCTACTTGTCGACCGCCGTCCTCTTGACGCACTGTATACGAGGCGTATACCGTTCTCAAAGGAGCAAGGACAGGTTGAAGGGCCAAAGCCAGATGGCAGATGGGATCAAGCAGGCGTCAGAGGCCGGCTCAGGCTGGATGCTGGGGGTCGATGTCGGCGGCACCTTCACCGATTTCTATGCCCAGGACCGGACCACGGGCACGATCCGGCTGCACAAGACGCCTTCTACCCCTGAGAATCCTGCCAAGGCGATCATCTCGGGCCTGCGTGACATGGGTGCATCCGAGACTGTGCCTCTGCCGGCAGTCGCCAGCCTGGCGCACGGCACCACGGTGGCGACCAATGCCCTGATCCAGCGCAAGGGCGGGACGGTGGCCGTGATAACCACCCGCGGTTTCCGCGACCTTCTGGAAATTGGCCGCCAGGTGCGGCCGCGGATGTATGACTTGAAGGCCGACTATCCGGCCCCCCTGGCGAAGCGTGAGCATCGCTTCGAAATCACGGAGCGGGTCGGTCCGGAGGGCCAGATCATCACGCCGCTCGATGAGAGCGAACTGGAAGAGATTGCCGCTTCCCTGATCGCGATCAAGGCAGAAGCCTGCGCCGTCTGCCTGCTCTTCTCCTACATCAATCCCGAGCATGAAGAACACATCGGTGCCTGGCTGAGAGAACGCCTGCCGGATCTGGCCGTTTCGCTGTCCAGCGAAGTGCAACCGGAGTTTCGCGAGTATGAGCGCTTCTCGACCGCCCTGCTGAACACCTACCTGCAGCCGATCTTTGCGGGCTACATGCACCATCTGCAGCAGGAACTGGCGGCGCTGACGCCACGGGCGCGCGTCGGCATCAATCAGTCCAGCGGCGGCCTGATGTCGATCGAGCGCGCCCGCAGCCTTCCCATCCGCACCGCCCTTTCCGGCCCCGCTGCCGGCGTCATGGCAGCGATCCACACGGCCGGGCAATCCGAACACCCGAACGTCATCACCCTCGATATGGGTGGGACCAGCGCTGACGTAGCCCTGATTCGGAACCTCGAGGCGGGCATTGCCTTCGACCGCGAAGTGGCGGGCTTTCCGGTGCGCCTGCCGATGGTCGACATCAACACGGTGGGAGCAGGCGGCGGCTCGGTCGCCTGGTTCGAGCGCGACGGCCTGCTGAAGGTAGGGCCGCTGAGCGCAGGGGCCGATCCCGGTCCGGCCTGCTACCGCCGCGGCGGCGACCAGCTCACCGTGACTGACGCCAACGTCATCCTCGGCCGCCTGTCCTCTCGCGGCCTGCTTGGCGGTTCCATGACCCTCGACGCGGAAGCTTCCCGCGCCGTCGCAACCCCGATCGCGGAACAGCTCGGCTTTTCGGTCGAAAAGACCGCCCAGGGCGTCCTCGGCATCGTGACGGCCAACATGGTCCGGGCCATTCGAGCCGTTTCGGTGGAGCGAGGACACGATCCGCGGCAGTTCACGCTCATGCCCTTCGGGGGTGCGGGCCCGCTTCATGCCAACGCGGTGGCGCGGGCTCTCGGCATCCACGAGATTCTCGTACCGCTCGCGCCCGGGATTCTCTGTGCCCAGGGGCTGGTGGTCGCCGACATCAAGGAAGATCTGGTGCGCAGCCGGCGGCTGCCGGTCCTGGATGAAAGTCTGCCGGAACTTCAGGCCCTTCTCGACGAACTCGCCGCCGAAGCCCGGCCGTGGTTTGAACAGGAAGAGATCCCCGCTGACGCCCGTCTGCTCCAGGTAAGCCTGGACATGCGCTACGAAGGACAAAATTTCGAACTGCGCGTGCCGGTCGAGGTCGAGCTCACCGCCCCGCAATTGCCGGGGGCGGAAGCCCTGCGGCAACTCTTCTTCGAGGCGCATGAGAGCAGCTATGGTTTCTTCAATGCCGAGGACCCGGTGGAAGTGATCAATCTGCGCCTCACGGCCCGCGGCGCTCTGCCGCCCCCGCGCCCTCCCTCCGCGCCGGAAGGAGCGAGCCTGCATCCGGTCCCGGTCGAGCGGCGGCCGGTCTGGTTTGATGAAGAGGAGTCGCACGACACACCGGTCTACCGCCGCGATGCCCTGGCTCCCGGGTGCGTCATCCTGGGGCCTGCCGTCATCGATCAGTTCGACGCCACCACCCTCGTCTATCCGGGCGACAGGGCTTGCGTCGATGAAGCGCTCAACCTGACGATCGAGATCGCGCCATGAAATCGACCCCCACGAAATCGCCCCCGCTGCTTTCGGACGAGGCCACGCGACAGGCGCTCGACCCCATCACGCTGGAAATCCTCTCCAACGCTCTTCGCTCGGTAGCAGACGAGATGTTTGCGGCGCTCATGCGCAGTGCCTACTCGACCAACATCAAGGAGCGGCACGACCACTCGACGGCCTTCTGCGATCGGGCCGGCCGCCTGATCGTGCAGGCGGAGCAGTCGCTGCCGATTCACATCGCTTCCATGACGGGGCTGATGCGCACGCTCCTAGACAAGTACGAGCTTTCCGAGATCGAGGAAGGCGACATCTTCATCGCGAACGATCCCCATGTCGCCGGAGGCACCCATCTGCCGGACATCAACCTGGCAGCGCCGGTCTTCGTGGAGGGGCACCTCCTCGGTTTCATCTGCAACATTGCGCACCATGCGGACGTGGGCGGCATGGCTCCCGGCTCGATGGCCGGCGGCATGACCGAAATTTACCAGGAGGGGCTGCGGATCCCCCTGGTGCGTCTGTTCCGCCGCGGCGAACTGCAGACCGATCTTTTCGAATTGCTGCTGCTCAACGTGCGTATCCCGAAGGAAAGGCGCGGCGACTACTACGCGCAAATTGCCGCCTGCCGCCTCGGCGTACGCCGCATGGGCGAGATCGCGTCCACCTACGAGGTGCCGCTGCTGGAAGCTGCTTTCGATGAGATCGTGACCCGCACCGAGCAGCGGCTGCGGATGGCACTGAAGTCGATCCCGGACGGCAGCTACAGCTTTGAAGACGTGATGGACGACGACGGGGCCGGTACGGTCGATATTCCCATCCGTCTCACGGTCATCGCCCGCAACGGCGAACTCACCTTTGACTTCCGGGAAACGGCTCCCCAGGTGCGCGGCAACATCAACCTGCCGGTCAATGCCACCCAGGCCGCCGTCTGCTATGCTATCAAGGCGCTGCTGGATCCCGACGTACCCAACAACCAGGGCATCATCGACTGCTGCGAGATCCGCACGACACCCGGCACCCTGCTCGACTGCACCTTCCCGGCGCCGGTCGCCGCGCGGGCGAACACGTCGCAGCGGGTGATCGACGTCATCATCGGCGCGCTCGCCGCCGCCCTGCCCGACCAGGTAGTGGGGGCCGCCAACGGCGCCAACACCACCGCCGTCTTTGCCGGCCGGGATCCCCGCAACGGCGGCCACTATCTCTATTTCGAAACGCTTGGGGGCGGCTTCGGCGGGCGCAACGACCGGGATGGCCGGGATGGCGTGCAGGTGCACATCACCAACACCTCCAACCTGCCGATCGAAGCGATCGAGACGGAGTACCCGCTAAGGGTCGAGAGCTACGGCTTTGTCGAGGATTCGGGAGGCGCCGGCAAATGGCGGGGCGGCCTGGGTCTCCGGCGCGTCATCCGGCCGGTGGATCACACCTGTCTCTTCAACGGCGCGGGCGAGCGCTTCCGTCATCAGCCCTGGGGCATCTTCGGCGGCAGCGCCGGCCGCCCTGGCCGCTTCGAGCACGTCGACGGCGAAGGCAACACCAGGGTGCTCGACGTCAAGCCCTCGGGAATTGATGTCGCCCCTGACGAGTACATCGTCGTCGAGACGCCGGGTAGTGGCGGCTATGGCCCGCCGCCACAAAGAGATCCCGCCCTCATCGCTGAAGACCGGAAAAGCGGCAAGTTCAGTGAAAGCTATCTTCGACGCCACTATGAAAGCGTCGCCTTTTTGGGAGAATAGAGTCCAGCGACCACGGACACAGGGCAGAACGACCTGAAAAATGGCAGGACAAACAAGGGAGGTCCAATCGTCATGAAGAGTTCCACAACCACACTGCTCGCTGCAGGCGTCCTTCTCATCGGCGCCCATGGCGCCTCGGCGCAGAGCATTTCCTGGGATCTGGCAAACGAATACGAGATCGGCTCCATCCACGGACAGGCTGCGGAAACATTTTCCGAGAAGCTGGAGGAGCTCTCCGGCGGCGACATACAGATCACCCGCCACCACGGCTCTTCACTAGGCTACAAGTCCGTCGATCAGTTCGATGCGGTCGGCGACGGCGCGCTTCCCCTGGCGAGCAGCTATGTCGGGCCCTGGGGCGGTATAGACCCTCTCTTTCTTCTTTCCTCGCTGCCCTTCCTGACTCCGACAGTGGACGATGTCTGGGACCTCTATCAAGCGGCCAAGCCGGCTTATGCTCAGGTGCTCGAAGACAACAACCAGGTCATGCTCTTCGCTACGCCCTGGCCGCCGAGCGGCATCTGGGCGAATCAGCCCGTCGACTCGCTGGAGGACCTGGCGAACCTGAGGATCCGCACCTATGACGCCAACGGCACAATCACGCTTCGTGCGGCGGGTGCGGCGCCCATTCAGCTGAGCTGGGCCGATGTCGTGCCGCAGCTCACCACCGGCGGCCTGGACGGTGTTCTCACCTCCGCGGATGGCGGCGTCGGCGCAAGTCTTTGGGAACAGCAGTCCCACTTCACCGAGGTCAACTATGCGAGCCCGCTGCAGATCGTGCACATCAATCGAGACGAGTACGATATGCTGACGGACGAGCAGCGAGAGTGGGTACTGGAAGCGGCGCAGGCCGGCGAGGAATTCGGCTGGTCCGCGCTGCGGGAGCGCGTCGCGGAGAACTACGAGGTAATGCGCAGCCACGGCATGACCGTTGTCGAAGAGGTCGACCCAGCGTTCCTCGACGCGCTGCGCGAAGCCGGCGGCGAGGCCATCGAGCAGTGGAACTCTCAGCTCGGCGACAGGGGTGCAACGATCCTCAACGACTACGAGGAAAGACAGCAGAACTGATGTTCTGCTACAGGAGGCGGCGCCCTTACGGGGCCGCCTCTTTCCTACCGTGAGCGCAGAGCGATGATGCACCTCCTGCAGACGGCGATCTTTACCCTCTCCAGGATGGCCGGCGGCTTAGCCGGCCTTCTGCTTGTGGCGATGGTTCTTCACATACTGCTGGAGATCGTGCTGCGCGCCTTTTACTCGACCTCGACCTTCGTCCTGGACGAGTTCGTGGGCTATGGCGTTGCAGCCATCACCTTCCTGTCCCTCGGCTACACCCTGGAACATGGGGCGATGATCCGCGTCAATTTGCTCCTTACGCGCACCCACGGCTGGGCGCGGCGTGCCCTAGAGGTGCTCGCCGCCAGCTTTACGCTCGTCCTCCTGACATTCCTGGGCTGGTTCTTCTGGTTCCGGGTTGCTCGCCATGTCACTCGCGGCACGGTCAGTAGCTCGATTGCGCAGGTCCCCATGTGGATTCCCGAGGGGCTCGTGCTGCTCGGTCTCGGATTGTTCTGGCTGCAGATGCTGGCCTACCTGTTGCGGATGCTCTTTGCGTCCTCGGATCAGGTCAAACCGCTGGCTCAACCGGGGAACGACTCGGTTCAGGATCACGAGTGAGGAAGCCTTAATCGATGGAAGCACTCCTCGCGGGTCTGGTGATCCTGGTCCTTATCCTTTTCTTTCTCGGCCTCGGCATCTGGGTGTTCGCAGGCCTGTTCCTCGTCAGCGTGTCGGGGCTGGCGCTCCTGCTCGACATGCCGATGCAGCGGATCGGCTCTATCGGCACCAGCATCATCTTTCGCTACGGCTCGGCGTGGGAGCTGGCCGCCATACCGATGTTCATCTGGATGGGAGAGATCATATTCCGCACGGACATATCAGATCGCCTCTTCCGGGGCCTGGCGCCACTGGTCGACTTTGTGCCGGGCCGGCTTCTTCACACGAACGTTCTCGGCTGCACACTTTTCGCCGCAGTCAGCGGCTCCAGTGCTGCAACGACCGCAACGGTTGGCAAGATCACCACGGAGGAGCTGGCACGGCGCAGGTACGACATTGACCTCTCCATCGGGTCGCTTGCTGGGGCCGGCAGCCTCGGCCTCCTGATACCGCCGTCGATCGTCATGATCATGTATGGCATTCTGGCGGAAGTCTCCATCGCTCGCCTCTTCGCGGCCGGAGTTCTTCCAGGCCTTCTGGTCTCGGGCATCTTCTCCGGCTACATCATGATCCGTGCGCTCGCAAACCCGGAGGCAGCTCCACGCGGTGCCGAGCGGTTGTCGCTGACCCAGCGGCTCGCCGGTATCGTCAATCTGGTGCCCGTCTTCTTCCTGATGGTGCTGGTGCTGGGCGCCATCTATAGCGGGACAGCAACACCTTCCGAGGCTGCAGCCGTCGGCGTGGCCGCCGCTGTCTTTATCACGGTCATCATGCGCCAGTTGAACTGGCAGATATTCGTCGAATCGCTGATGGGCGCCATCCGCACCTCCTGCATGGTGTGCATCATCCTGATCTCCGCGGCTTTCCTCTCTACCGCGATGGGCTATCTCCATGTCCCGAGGAACATCGCGCAGGCAATTGCGGAGCTCAATCTCTCGCCCCTGATGCTGATCGGCGTGCTCTCGCTCTTCTACATCCTGCTCGGGCTCTTCCTCGACGGAATCTCCATCATCGTGATGAGCCTGCCGATCACCTTGCCGCTCGCCACAATGGCCGGCTTCGATCCTGTCTGGTTCGGCGTCTACCTCGTCATCATGGTCGAGCTCGCACAAGTGACGCCGCCGGTCGGCTTCAATCTCTTCGTCATCCAGGGCCTTACCGGGCATCCCATTGGACGGGTCGCGCTGGCGGCCATGCCCTTCTTCTTTCTGATGTGCCTGGCGGTCCTGATCATCACCATTTGGCCCGGCATCGTCCTCTGGCTGCCGAATGTGCTCTTCGGTTAGGAGAAGGATAGTGGCAGACCAAGCACGCAGCGATCTCGCACCGCTCCATGAACTGGCGCAGGCAGCGGGCCTTCCAGGACAACCGGAGGCACTATGCCGCGCCGCCGAACGGGTCCTGCAGGCGCGCTTCGGCCACCAGCTCTTCACGCTGCTTTCCTTCCATCCGGAAAGCGGTGATGTCGAGCGCCTCTACAGCAGTCGACCGGACGCCTATCCCCTCGCCGGCCGCAAGAAGATGGGTCCGACCCCCTGGGGCGACCAGGTCCTTCACCAGGGCAAGCCCTACCTGGGCCGCACCTTCGATGACATCCGCTGGGCCTTCCCGGACCATGAGCTTATCACCAGCCTCAGGCTCGGCTGTATCCTCAACCGTCCCCTCGCCTGGAACGGCAAGGTCATGGGCGTTCTCAGCCTGCTCAAGGAAGGCGAGAGGGGATATGACGAAGCCGATCTGAAAGCGGCCGCACCCTACGCGGCCCTGCTACTGCCGGTGCTGCTCGCATCGGGCTGACAGCACGACGAAGGAGTGGAAAACCCATGGCAAGCGACAGCCCTACCCTCTTCGCCGATGCGACGGTGCTCGACACCGAAGCTGGAGAGCTACTGCCGGACCGCCATGTACTGGTGCGCGACGGTCTCATCGAAGAGGTTTCCGAAAGCCCGCTGAAGGCGGAAGGTGCGCGTGTCGTCCGGCTGGACGGCAAGGTCCTCATGCCTGGACTTGCCGACGGCCATGTCCATGTCACGGCCATCACCCCGAACTTTCCGCTCCTGAAAAAGCTCTCGCCCTTCTATGTCGCTGCCAAGGCGGGGGATGTTCTGCAGGGCATGCTGATGCGGGGCTTCACGACCGTGCGTGATGCCGGCGGCGCCGACTACGGCCTGGCGCGAGCGGTAGAAGAAGACGCGCTCATTGGCCCAAGGATCCTCTACTGCGGCCATGCGCTCTCCCAGACTGGCGGACATGGCGACATGCGCTCGCCCGGAGAGAACGATCTCGACGAATGCTTCTGCTGCGCCGGCCTCGGCAAAGTCTGTGACGGCGTGCCGGAAGCGCGTCGTGCTGCCCGCGACGAGATCCGCAAGGGCGCCACGCACATCAAGATCATGGCGTCGGGCGGTGTATCCTCCCCCACAGACCGGATCGACAGCACGCAGTTCGCGCTCGACGAGATCGACGCCATCGTGGAAGAGGCCACGGCGGCGAACCTTCACGTGATGGCACACGCCTATACAGCGCGAGCGATCAACCGCCTCCTGACCCGCGGGGTTCGCACTATCGAGCACGGCAACCTTCTGGACGAAGAATCCTGCCGGCTCTTCCTGGAGAACGATGCCTTCCTGACCCCGACCCTCTCCACCTACCACGCCATCGCCCGGGAAGGTGTCGAAGCCGGCATGCCGGAGGAGATGCAGCGCAAGGTCTTCGAGGTGCTCGATGCCGGCCAGCGGGCACTGGAGCTCGCCCAGGGCGCTGGCGTGCGGATGGTCTATGGCACCGATCTCCTGGGTCAGATGCATCGCCACCAGCTTGGCGAGTTCGAATTGCGGGCCGAGGTGGTGCCCAACGCGGAACTGGTTCGCTCCGCCACCTGCAACGCTGCAGAAGCCTTCCTTCGCAAGGGCGAGTTCGGAGTCGTGAAGCCGGGCGCGCGGGCAGACCTGCTGGTGGTGGACGGAAACCCGCTGGAAGATATCAAGGTCCTGACCGATCCTGACCGGCGGCTGCTGGCGATCATGAAGCAGGGCCGCCTCTACAAGGATCTTCTATCGTGAGACTTCACACCTCGATCGTGACACTGCCGATGGGATTGGAGCAGCAGGCGAGGATGTAGCCGGCCTCGATATCCTCTTCCGAGATGCCGCCGTTGTGCACGATGTGGACCTCACCTGCGAGCTTCTTCACCTTGCAGGTTCCACAGATACCGAAGGTACAGCCCGACGGAATGTTCAGCCCGGCGGCCCGGGTGGCGGCGAGGATGGTCTCGCTCTGAGCAACCCTGATCGAGCGCCCGGCAACCGCAAAGCTCACCTCCGCCTGCTCGGCCTGGTCGGGGACCAGATCATCCATCTTCGGCAGTTCTGCGTCGGTCCGGATGGGTGCTTCGAAGCTCTCCTGGTGATAGTGCGCCATGTCGAAGCCAAGCCCCTGGAGGGCTTCACGCACCGCCTGCATGAAGGGCGCCGGGCCGCAGCAGAAGACTTCGCGCTCGAGATAGTCCGGCGCCATGAGGCCGAGCATGAGCTGGTTGATCGTCCCCTCGTAGCCGGTCCAGGGATGGTAGCGGTCGGCCCCCTCGACCACCCACTTCAAGTCGATGCCGGGCAGGCGGGCGGCCATCTGCTCCAGTCGTTCGCGAAAGATGATCTCCGAAGGGCGACGGGCGCAGTTGACAAAGACGATGTCGGGTTCGCTGCCCAGATCGAACATATAGGTCGTCATCGACATCATCGGGGTGATGCCCGAACCCGCAGAAATGAAGAGATACTTCTCGGCCGGATGCTTCAGGTGAGAAAAGACCCCGCCCGGCCCCGATGCCTTGAGGCGCACGCCGGGCCGCAGATTGTCGTGCATCCAGCGAGTAGCACGGCTGGTCGGCTGCGCCTTTGCCGTGATCAGGATCGACACCGGCCGCGATGGCGACGATGAAAGGGTGAAAGTGCGATGCACCGGCCCTTCCGGCAGTGGCAGCTCCAACGTCAGAAACTGGCCCGGAAGGTAATGAAAGAAGGCACCGGAAAGCGCTCGAAAGGCAAAGCTCATCGTGTTCGGCGCTTCGGGAACGACCGAGACGCACTCCAGCATCTCGGACTCGTTCCAGGTCGCGCGCAACGGTGGCAGGCCCAGGGTCATCAGCCGACCTGCTCCAGGGCAACCCTGGGTTCCTCCGGTAGCAGACGCTCGGCCAGGGTGCTGGAATACCACTCCACGAACTGCATCACGCCACTTTCGTGACGGGCAGAATAGGGACCGGGGGAATAGGCAGGCGAATTGATGCCGCGCTGGTTGTCCTCGACCACCCGACAATCCTCGCTGTTGGTGGCAAGCCAGACCTCCGTCAGGCGCTGCAGGTCATAGTCCCTGCCCTCCACGGCATCCCTGGGCACCAGCCACTTTGTCGTCACCTCCGTTTCGGTCGGACCTCTTGGAGTTACCCGGAAGACGACCGAGTGATCGGGCAGAAAATGGTTCCAGGTCGTGGGGTAGTGGAACTTCAGAAGTGAACCGGCATGCGCGAAATCCTGGGCGCGCGGCGAAAGCCTGACCGCCGGCTTGCCATCCATCGTCAGGCTTCTGGCCCCTTCCTTCAGCGGCATGCGAACGAAGCGATACTGCCCGCCCTCCTCGAGATGAAACCGCGAGGGCACGCCGACGCTCTCCCAACGCTCGAAATGCGTTTCCCATTTGGGAGATTCCTCGCCCATCTCGAGTTTGATGACCGTGGGATCGTCCGGAAAGGTCCGGCAGAGCGCAGGATGATTGGCGCTGCAGTGATAGCATTCCCGATTGTTTTCCCAGACCAGTTTCCAGTTGCCCTTCTCTATGATCGTCGATTCAAAGGCGACTTTCGCCCGGGTCAGTTCATGAGGCTCGAGGTAAGCCCTCAAGACAGTGGCGAAGGCATCAAAATCGGGAGCCACCTCTGCAAGGCAGAGGTAGACCAGTCCGGCTACCTCGCGGCAATGCACCGGCCGTAGCCCATAGGCGGCAGCATCGAAACTTGTGCCCATGTCGCGCGCCCATAGAAGGCGTCCGTCCAGATCATAGGTCCACTGGTGGTAGGGACAGACCAGCTTCGGCGCATGGCCTTTGGCTGCCTTGCAGATAATCGAGCCCCGGTGACGGCAGGAGTTGTGGAAGGCGCGGATGGTGTTGTCAGCGCCGCGCACGATAATCACGCTGTAGGCGCCAATCTGCTGCGTGACGTAGCTGCCCGGCTTCTCCAGTTCGCAGGCGGGAATCGAGAAGAGCCACTCCCGATAGAAGATATGTTCGAGATCCAGGCGAAAGATCTCCGGATCGGTGTAGAAGGGCTGCTCCAGGGCATAGCCCTCTTTGCGCCTAGCCAACAGCTCGACAGGAAACATCTGCATCTCTCACTCCCGGCACGCCTAGCGCCATCGATGCAGGCGGTACCTGAAGGAGATCGTTCGTGGCGCTTCACGCGTTCGCGCCAAACGTCAGCCTGATCCGCCGCCCGCGGTTGACAGTTCCACAAGGCTGGTTTCCGGGCTCCGGAGTGGCTGCTTTGCCGGATGCGGCGCCTTCCCGGAATTTCCCAGTGGCGTTCGGCCGCGTCCTTCGCTCCGTTACCGTTGCGGGGGCAGCGCCGGCTTCGCACCGGCTTCCCAATTCTCGGATCCGTGATCCGCACCTTGTAATGCTATCTCTAGCATCCACCCGGAAGTCCCATTCGCTTGAAAGCGACTTGGCCCATCTGAATTCGGACAGAGACAGCTTCTTGGCCAGGGTGCGCAGCTCCACCCATCGTTTTTCAGCGGAGCCTATTGCACCGACAGGATGTCGCTCCCGATCTCACCTTCTTCCGAAGAGCTGCTCCGGTAGCCAGGTGGCCAAGTCGGGAATGAAAAAGACGATGGACATCACCAGGATGTTCAGCCCGACGAAGGGTGCGACACCGCGGTAGATGTCGATGGTCCGGATCTCCGGTGGCGCAGCGCCGCGCAGGTAGAAGAGCGAGAACCCGAAGGGCGGAGTCAGGAAGGATGTCTGGAGATTGATCGCGATAAGGATCGACAGCCAGATCGCGTCGATCCCCATCAACAGCAGCACCGGCGCCACCAGCGGAATCAGGATGATCGCGATCTCGACGAAATCGAGAACGAAGCCAAGCAGGAAGATGATCAGGAGGACGAACAGCAGGGCGCCGGTCTGGCCGCCCGGCAGTGCGTCCAGCATCGACTCGACCCGCGCGTCGCCGCCAAGACCGCGGAAGACCAGGGCGAAGAGGCTGGCGCCGATGAACATGGCGAAGATCATCGCGGACATGCGCACCGTCTGGTCGACCACCTGGCCAAGGACACCAACCTTGAGGCCGCGCCAGAGACCGTAGGCCAGGCTGAACAGCAGGCAAAGCGTAAGGAGCGCGGCCAGCACGATGCCGAGGTGCTCGAGCATAGTCGAGGCGGCACGCCCGATCCGCAAATCGACCTGTCCCGCCAGGATCAGCATGGCGACAATGGCGAAGGCCCCGAGCCAGATTGGCCAGCGTCGGGTGCCCTCGAAGCGCATCGCTGCCAGCATGATGGCGCCCACGGCGCCGACGGCCGCCGCTTCCGTGGGTGTTGCGATGCCGCCGAGGATCGAGCCGAGAACCGCGACGATGAGGATGACCGGTGGCAGCAGGGCAAGCAGCAGCGGGCCGAGCGCCGGCCGCGGCATGGAATCGCTGACCAGCGCTGGCGCAACCTGCGGGCGGAGCCAGGCGATGATCGTGACGAAGATGAGATAGACGCCGACGGTGACGAGCCCGGGAATCATCGCCCCTGCGAAAACCTGACCCACTGACAGGGTTTCGATGATGAAGAGCCCCTGGCTGTACTGTGCCTGCTGATAGGCCGAGGACATGACCTCCGCCATGATCACCAGCATGGTGGAGGGCGGGATGATCTGGCCCAGTGTACCGGCGGCGCAGACGGTGCCGGCGGCCAGCGTAGGCTTGTAGCCGTTGCGCATCATGGTGGGCAGGGCGATCAGCCCCATGGTGACGACCGTGGCGCCGACGATGCCGGTCGAAGCGGCGAGCAGCGCGCCGACCACCGTCACCGAGATGGCCAGACCGCCGCGCAGGTGGCCGAAGAGCCGGCCCATCTGCTCGAGCAGCTGCTCCGCGATGCGCGAACGCTCCAGCATCACGCCCATGAAGATGAAGAGCGGGATGGCGATCAGCACCTCGTTGGTCATCACGCCGAAGATGCGCTGCGAGAGCGCCCGCAGGAGGTTCGGGTTGAAGTCACCGGTCAGAAAGCCGATGCCGGCGAAGATCACGCCGACACCGGTGAGGATGAAGACGACCGGAAAACCGATGAGGATGCCGCCGACCATCGCGACGAACATCAGGATGTCGAGGTAGTAGGGGTTCATGCGTTGGCTTCGTCCGCCTCCCTACCGAGCAGGACGAGGAGATTGCGCAGCGCCATGGAGATCCCCTGAAGCAGCAGCAGACCGCCAAAGATCGGGATCAGTGATTTCAGCAGGAACACCGCGGGAATGCCGCCCACCGAAATCGGCCCCTCGAGGATCCGCCAGGACTGCACCACGAAGCCCCAGGTGTAGTAGAAGAGAACAAGGCAGGAGGGGATCAGCAGAAAGAGACTGCCAAAGAGATCCACCAACGCACGGGTCCGGCGGCTTGCTTCCCCGTAGAAGATATCCACCCGCACATGGCCGTCCTTCAGCAGCGTGTAGCCGGCCCCGGCCATGAAGATGACGGCGTGGATATAGATGATCGACTCCTGGGCCGCCATGAAGGAGGTGCCAAAGACATAGCGCAGCACCACGACGAAGAACTGCACGAGCACCAGCGCAACCGCGAGCCATCTGACCCAGCGGCCGACCAGATCATTGATGCCGTCGAGAAAGTGGATGAAAGAGGACATTGGGCTCGGGAGGCCGCGAGCGATCCCGCAGCCTCCCCCTAAAGATCAGGCCTAGCCGAAGTCGTAGGGCAGCGCCCGGGCGTTCATGAAGCCGTTGTCGCCGTAGGGCATGTATTCGGCCATGAGGGCGCGGTACTCGAGGAAGGAGTCGACGATCCGCCGCACCAGCTCATCGCTGTCGTCCCGCACCTCGGCAATGACCTCGCCGGACGCATTGCCCAGGGCGATCATGACGTCCTCCGGCACCTGCCGGAGTTCGGTGCCGTCTGCCACGAGCTGGCGCAGCGACTGGGCATGGCGGGTATTGTACTCGGTGACGACCTCGTCATAGAGCGACTGGCAGGCAAAAGCGACCGCCTGCTTGAGATCATCCGGCAGCGCCTCGTAGGCCTGCATGTTGACGCCGCACTCCTCCGCCGAAGAGGGCTCCCCCACCCCCGGCCAGTAGTAGTAGGGTGCCACCTGCTGGAAGCCGAGCGCCGAGTCGGTCCAGGGGCCGATGAACTCGGCTGCATCGATTGCACCCGACTGAAGCGCCTGAAAGGCCTCCGGTCCGCTTATCGCCATCACGGCGGCCCCTACCATCGACAGGGCGCGGCTGTTGAGACCCGTCGTGCGAAAACGCAGGCCCTGAAAGTCGTCGATCGACTGGATCTCTTCCCGGAACCAGCCCATCCACTGGGCGCCGGAGTTGCCGCAGAGGAAGGGCTTCAGATTGAAGCGGGCATAGAGTTCATCATAGAGGTCCTGGCCGCCGCCCCAGTTGATCCAGCCACTTTGTTCCTGAGCGGTCAGGCCGAAAGGTTGCGAGCCGAAGATCAGAAAGCCCGCAGACTTCGATCCCCAGTAGGCCGGAACGGAGTGGTAAAGCTCGGCCGTACCCTCGGAAACCGCATCGAAGACTCCCGCGGCCGGCACCAGCTCGTTCGCGGCACTGACCTTCACCTCGAGCCTCCCGCCCGAAAGCGCTGTGATACGCTCGGCCAGGGCATTGGCCGCGGTGCCGGGGCCCGGCAGGTTGCGCGGCCAGGAAGTCACCATCGTCCACTGTTGCAGGCCCTGGGAGAGCGCTGGCGTCGACAGCCCTCCCGCCACTGCGGTTGCTCCCGTGGCGGCAATGCCGGCCGTGGTGAGAAACTTGCGTCGATCCATTTTGATATTCCCCCTCAGCATGGGACCCTGTTCGAAGGATGAAAGAGTCCAACGATCCCTTATTGACCTCTTGCAGAGCCAAAACAACTGCTTCTGCATCCGTATCCCGACTTTCCCGAGGATGCCGAGGATGAAAGGAAGAATGAGAGCCCGTCCCAGCCGGCGCTGGTCAGACTACTACCGCGCCGTTGAAGGCCGGCCTCCCAGGGAAACCCTGCTGTTTGCCCTGGAGGCTTTTGCAGCGGAAGAGGTCCCTACGGGACGAGCCATCGATCTGGGCGCCGGCGCCGGTCGAGACACCCACGAACTGCTCCGTCGCGGCTGGTCGGTGCTGGCGATCGATGGGGCGGCGAACGGACTTCGCAAACTTGAGCTCACGGCGCCTGCCCAGGCCGCACTGGAGCTGCGCTGCCTGCCTTTCGAGGAACTCGATGAACTGCCGCAAGCCCGCATGATCAATGCGAGCTTCGCGCTACCCTTCTGCCGGCCGGATGCCTTCCCGCAGCTATGGAGCCTGATCAAGCGCAGCCTGCCACCCGGCGGCCGCTTCGCGGGACAGATGCTGGGCGAGGAGGACGACTGGGCGGCAGAGCCCGGCATCACCGCGGTCACTCTGGCCGACCTTCGACACCTCTTCACTGGCTTTCAGGTAGAACACCTGGTGGAAGAAAAGAAAGAAGGCACTACCGCGAAGGGGGCAAGCAAGTTCTGGCACCTCCATCATATCGTGCTACAACGCCGGGCGAGATGAGGGAGCGAAACCTCATGGGGCCGACCAGCTGCGGCACCTCGCTCGTCCATGGGAGATCTGCCCGGACAGGCGGTGAAGTTCGGCCGGTTGGCCCTTGCTAAACCACTGCTGGAACAAGAACGAGGGAACCATGCGCGAGGGAGCTAAAGGGGGGATCACGCGCCGACGCCTGCTGGCCAGCGCAGCTGGGCTCAGCCTGATCGGAAAGCTGCAACCGGCGCGGCTTGCGTACGCCGAAGGCATGGAGTTCGGCCCGCCGGAAGCCTTCGACTTTCAGCAGCTGAAGTCGCTCGCCCGGTCACTGGCGGCCCTGCCCCATGTCGAACCGCCTCTCACACACGAGGACTTCGTGCGTGAGATCGACGTGCACCGGCACAGCCGCATACGCTTCAAACCGGAATATGCGCTCTGGAAGGAGTCGCTTTTCCCGATGCGCCTGCATCATCGAGGCCATTGGTTTCCCTATCCTGTCGAGATTCATCTCGTCGAGGACGGTGAAGCGCGTCGCTTGATCTTCGATAGCGAAGCCTTCGACTACTCAGAGCTAGGCCTCGAGACGGCGGTTCCGCACGATCTTGGTTTTGCCGGCTTCCGGCTCATGAACAATCCTGAGACCAACGCCGACTGGCTGTCTTTCCTCGGCGCGTCTTATTTTCGCGCAACCGGCGAAGAGGATCAGTACGGCGCCTCGGCCCGCGCCGTTGCCATCAACACCGCGCTGCCGGAAGAGGAAGAGGAGTTTCCCTACTTTTCCCGCTTCTGGATCGAGCGCACTCCGCAGGATAGCCGCAAGGTGATCGTCCATGCTCTCCTGGAGGGGCCCAGCATGACGGGCGCCTACCGCTTCAACGTTCGCCATGAACGCGGCGTGGTCATGGAAATCGAATCCGAACTCTACTTCCGCCGTCCAGTACAACGCCTGGGATTGGCGCCCCTCGTCTCCATGTACTGGTTCGGCCAGCATGACCGCCATCGCTCCGCCGATTGGCGGCCCCGCATACACGACAGCGACGGCCTCGCCATCTGGACCGGGGCCGGGGAACGTATCTGGCGGCCGCTGAACAACCCGGGCACGCTGCGTTCCAACAGCTTCGTCGACAACTCCCCGCGGGGCTTCGGCCTCTTGCAGCGCGAACGCGACTTCGCTGCCTACCAGGATGATTCGCACTTTTACGAACGCCGCCCGAGCCTCTGGGTCGAACCACTGGGTGACTGGGGTCCGGGCGCCGTCGAGTTGATCGAGATTCCGACCGACCACGAGGACATGGACAATATCGCCGCCTTCTGGGTACCGGAAACCTCCACGGAACCAGGCACAAGGCTGCCGCTCAACTATCGTCTCCATTGGTTGTCCAGCGAGCCCTATCCCCCCAAGGCCGTCGCTCGAGTGGTTGCCACGCGCTCCGGTCCTGCCGGTATCCCCGGCAACAGGGTGGAGAATGGCCGCAAGTTCGTCGTCGATTTCGAGGGCGGTCCCCTGGAGGATTTGATGCGCAGCGAGCCGGTGGAACCGGTAATCTCAGCTCCGGGCGCCGAGATTCAAGGTCCCTACGCCATCCAGGTCGTGGATACCAAAAGATGGCGGGCGGTATTCGATGTCGTGAATGTCGAAAGGGAAGTGCTCGATCTCAGGCTCTATCTTCGCTTGGGTGATAGCACGCTTAGCGAGACCTGGCTCTACCAGTACCTGCCGAACCTTGCATAGAGCGGATTGCAATTGACCTGAGCCGGTCTGCTCTACCGTCGCTCCTGTGCCAGCCTTTCCGCCCGCGCTCGTTCTTCGGCGCTCATTTCCGCGCCGATTGCCCGAGCCGCTTTCTCTGCCGCTGGTGCCGCTTCCTCATGAGCAAGCAGCAGCCAGGACAAGGCCAGAACACGATCCGGCTCGGGCCGCTTCATTTCCAGCAGACCGCGATGCAGCGCCGCCCGGTCGAGGCCGCCGGCAAAGGCTCTTTCATAGAAGAGGGCCGCGTCCGCGTGATCGACGGGAATGCCTTGGCCGTTCTCCAGCATGAGGGCCAGGTTGAAGGCCGCGCCCGGCGAACCGGCTTTGGCCGCCTCCCGGTACCAGGTAGCAGCCGCTTCCGGCTCGTCTGCCTGCAGCAGCCGCGCCAGGGCAAACTGTGCGCGAGCGTGTCCCTGCCGCGCAGCTGCCTCGTAGTTCTCCCGGGCGGCGAGGCCATCGGAACTCCCACCCAGCCCCCTTTCATGGAGCAGGCCAAGACGATAGGCAGCTTCCGGGTCGCCACGCTCCGCCAAGCTCCTGTACCAGCCAATCCCAATGCGCTCTTCCCAGGGAAGTTGGGTCCATGTCGGATCCTGAGCCAGCACCGAAAGGGCGGCCCAGTTCGAGACAAGGAAAAGCAGAAGGCCCCCGCGCAAATAGCTTCCCATCACAATCTTTGCGAAAATCTACTGCCAGTTTGCGAGCAGCGTGCGGCGCACGACGATCTCGGCAACGCGGATGGCGTCTGCGAGATCCTGTGCCACCGGCACGGATCCCGCCTCGAGGGTGGCCTGTAAGCGCCGGTCGAGAGCCACTGCGAGGTCCGTGGCGTACTCGGTAATCTCATCCAGGTCCTGTAATTCCTCGACGTGGTCAAGACAGGCCGCAACGATACCCCCAGGCGCCGGCGCGGCCGCCCGAAGAGAATCCGGCGTCCCCGCCGCCACAGCTGCCCAGGCGCGCGCCCGCTTTTCCACAAGCAGGGGATCGATCCGGTGAAGTGCGATATCCAGGGGATCGAGGCAGGAGCAGGCAAGTGCCTCCCGGCCCTGAGGGGTCAGCGCGAAGCGGCTGTCCTCAGAAGTGGACACCAGCCCGTCCCGCAACAGGAGATCGAGCGCCTCTTCGACCCGCACTCGATCGCGCCGTATGAGCGGCCGTTCCAGCGCCTTGTCGACGAGACCAGGCTGACGCTTCTCACCCACCAGGATCTTGCGTTCGGTCGACCCCTCCGCCTCAAGCGCAGCCAACAAAGCCAGCTTCAGGTCCCGGTAAGTCAGCCGAGCAGTTGAACGCCCCAAGGTTTTACCTCCACAATCGCATCAGCCTGAAACCTGTTTCAGCGCAAAGGCTCCAGGATCGACACATAGTTGGCGACCGCCGCTCCACCCATGTTGAAGATGCCAGCAAGCTTGGGCTTCTCGAGCTGCATGTCAGCCGCGGCCCCGGTCAGCTGCATGGAAGCCATGACATGCATCGAGACACCGGTCGCACCGATCGGATGTCCCTTCGACTTCAAGCCTCCTGAGGGGTTCACCGGCAAGCGGCCGTCCTTTTGCGTCCAGCCCTCCAGGATGGCTCTGGCACCCTGTCCGCGCTCCGTCAAACCCATCGCCTCGTACTCGATGAGCTCGGCGATCGTGAAGCAGTCATGGGTTTCGACGAAGGAAAGATCCTCGAGACCCAGGTTGGCGTGAGAGAGCGCTTTCTTCCAGGCGATCTCGCAGCCATCGAAGCGCAGGATGTCCCGCTTCGACAGCGGCAGATAGTCGTTCACCTGAACCGCCGAACGGAATGCCACCGCCTTGTCCATGGAGAGCGCCGTCTCCACGTCCGTCAGGACCAGCGCCGCCGCCCCGTCGGATACCAGTGAACAATCGGTGCGCTTCAGTGGACCGGCCACATAGGGATTCTTCTCCGATGGCGTGCGGCAGAACTCAACCCCCAGGTCCTTGCGCATCTGTGCCAGCGGATTGAGCGCGCCGTTCTTGTGATTTTTCGCCGCAATCGCGGCAAGGGCGTCCGATTGATCGCCATGCCGCTGGAAGTACTGGGCCGCGATCTGGCCGAAGACGCCTGCAAAGCCCCCCTCTATGCTGCCCTCCTCCTTGACGTAGGAGGCTTTCAGCAGGTTCGCTCCCACCTCCGCCCCCGGCAAGCCGGTCATCTTTTCGACCCCTACCACCAGGACGAAACGCCCTTGCCTGGCGGCGATGGTCTTCAGGCCCTGATGGATGGCGGCAGAACCCGTCGCGCAGGCATTTTCAACCCGGGTTGCGGGCTTGAAACGAAAGGCAGAGGAAGTCTGCAGGACGAGTGACGCGGGAAAGCCCTGGGCCGAGAAGCCTTCGCCGAAAGTGCCCAGCACAATTTCATCGATGTCATCCGGCGCCAGCCCCGCATCGGCGACCGCCTGTGTCGCCACCTGACCGATCAACGATTCGGCATCCTCATCCTCGTGCTTGCCGAAGGGCGTATGGGCCCAGCCAACGATGCAGGAAGTCATGGCTTCTTTCTCCGGGTGGCGCATTGGGGACTGCCTCAGCATATAGTGCGCCGGCCGGCTGTGCACCAGCGTCGGAAACTGCGATACATGGGTGGAATACTGGATGGAGAAAGGCAGGATGGAGACCAGAAGAAGGGTGCAGCAATGACCGATTCCAGGATAGCACGCCATGCCCCCGCAACAGCGCGCAATCGCGAGCCCATTCTCGCGGTTCTCCAGGAGGTGCTGCCGCCGCAGGGCCTCCTTCTGGAGTTAGCGGCGGGCACCGGCGAGCACGCCGTCTTCTTCGCAACGGCTTTTCCGGAGCTGAAGTGGCAGCCGAGTGATCCGGATCCGACGGCGCGGGCATCGATCGCTGCCCATACCGCCGAGGCCGCGCTGTCCAACCTCCGACCGCCCATCGATCTCAATGTGGAAGAGCCGGCCTGGGAAGCTCAAGTCACCGCAACGCCCGATGCCATCCTGGCCATCAATCTCATTCACATCGCCCCCTGGGAGGCGACGCTCGGGCTCATGAGAGGCGCCGGTAAGCTGCTGCACGCCGGCGGCCCGCTTCTCCTCTATGGCCCCTATCGGCGTCAAGACAAGCCGACTGCACCCAGCAACGAGGCTTTTGATGAAAGCCTGAGGGCCCGAGATCCGCTATGGGGATTGCGTCTCCTCGAGGAAGTGGTGGCCATCGCGGCAGAGCAGGAACTCGATCTTGAAAAGGTAG
>Ga0079225_10000314_pt1 | contig 25875 bp, 27 predicted proteins | sample Poulit2012_FD_76344 | JGI IMG/M metagenome (GOLD analysis project Ga0079225, IMG submission 76344) | Agricultural soil microbial communities from Georgia to study Nitrogen management - Poultry litter 2012 | ecosystem: Environmental > Terrestrial > Soil > Agricultural land | place: USA: Georgia... | reverse complement strand
TTTCATTATTCGCTCATACTAATGTATAGGGGAGGTAATTCACATATGACAAATACGATCTTAACGAAAATTGAAGAAATGATTACACCGATTTTAGCAGAAAGAGACGTTACGTTAGAAGACATTCAATACGTACGCGAAGGAAATAATAATTATTTACGTTTATTCGTCGATAAAACGGATGGAATCGACTTAGATGAATGTAGTATCATTTCAGAACTTGTAAGTGAAAAACTTGACGAAGAAGATCCGATTAACGGGGCTTATTTTCTCGAAGTAAGCTCGCCGGGTGCTGAAAAGCCTTTACAGACGAAAGAAGACTTTACTCATAACGTTGGGAAAAATATTTATGTCACATTATATGTTCACATCGACGGTGAAAAAGAATATGAAGGTACGTTACAACAATTTGAAGAAGATATACTTACGATCGAATACAAATATAAACATACGAAAAAAACAGTCGACATTCCATACGATAAAGTAGCGAAAGCTCGACTGTCCGTTATGTTATAAAAGAGGGGGATGAACATAAAGTGAGTAGTGAGTTGTTCAATGCGATCAGCTATTTAGAAAAAGAAAAAGGGATCGATAAAGAAACATTATTCGAAGCATTAGAAGCGGCACTCATTTCTGCATATAAAAAGAATTTTAAATCATCGAACAACGTAGAAGTCATTTTCGACGAAGAAAATGGGACAATGAACATTCATGCTAAAAAAACCGTTGTCGAAGAAGTGGAAAATGAACAGGAAGAAATTTCGTTAGAAGATGCAAAAGAAATTAATTTAGCATATGAAATTGGCGATGTCGTCGATGTCGAAGTAACACCGAAAAACTTCGGAAGAATCGCTGCACAAGCCGCAAAGCAAGTTGTGACACAACGTGTACGTGAAGCGGAACGCGGTGTTATTTACAATGAATATATCGATCGTGAAGAAGATGTGATGACGGGTATTATTCAACGTGTAGATCAAAACTTCGTCTATGTCGATTTAGGAAAAGTCGAAGCGAAGTTAGCTAGATCAGAACAGATCGCAACAGAACCATATGAAGTACACGATCGGATTAAAGTGTACGTAAAAAAGGTGGAAAACACAAGTCGTGGTCCTCAAATTTTCATTTCGCGCTCCCATCCAGGGTTGTTAAAGCGTCTATTTGAAATGGAAGTTCCAGAAATTTTCGATGGAATCGTTGAAATTAAGTCGATTTCTCGCGAAGCAGGCGATCGTTCGAAAATTTCTGTCTATGCAAGTGATCCAGAAGTCGATCCAGTCGGCTCATGTGTCGGACCAAAAGGTCAACGTGTGCAAGCGATCGTCGATGAATTACACGGGGAAAAAATCGATATCATCGAATGGTCAGAGGACCCTGTCGTTTATGTGTCGAATGCGTTAAGTCCATCCAAAGTAATCGATGTTCTAATCGATGAGGAAAACAATGCAACGACGGTCATCGTTCCAGATGATCAACTATCGCTTGCAATTGGAAAACGTGGACAAAATGCTCGGTTAGCTGCTAAACTAACAGGATGGAAAATCGATATAAAAAGTGAAACTGTTGCGAAAGAAGAAGGTATCTTTAGCAAAGCGGAAGAAGCAGAAAGCATTATATTGGATGAAATAGAAGAAGATGCGCTATTCATTGAGACTGAGGAACTAACAGAGCTAGACGATGAAATGGATACCGATGAAAGTTTATTCGGAGATAAACCAACAAGCGATAATAAAACGAATTTATTCGATTGACGGAGGGATTTTACATGGCGAAAAAACGGAAAATACCTCTTCGAAAATGTGTCGTAACGAATGAAATGAAGCCGAAAAAAGACATGATTCGAATCGTTCGCAACAGAGAAGGCGAAGTGTTCATCGACCCGACAGGTAAAAAAAATGGTCGCGGTGCATACGTGACGATGGAAAAAGCAGTGATTGAAAAGGCAGAAAAAGAGAATGTGTTAGAGTCCGTTTTTAAAGTCTCCGTTGATCGCACATTATACGAGGAACTGAAAGAGTTCATCGGTGATGAATGATGAAACAATCTTATTTATCGATTATCGGGCTTGCCTATCGAGCACAAAAATGCGCAACAGGAACGGAGACGATTATCGAACAAATTCAAATGAAAAAAGCGAAGCTCATTTTAATCGCAAAAGATACAAGTGATCGAACGAAGAAACAGTTACACGATAAATGTAACACATACCATATACCATATATAGAAGTAGGGGATCGAAAAACGCTCGGTTCAGCTATCGGAAAAAGCGATCGAGTTGCCATTGCAATACTAGATAAAGGATTCGCGAATAAATTGCAAACTCTACTTTTATAAATAACTTTGGGGGTGAACGTATGGGTAAAATGCGCATATATGAATACGCAAAACAGAACAATGTAAAAAGTAAAGAAGTAATCGAACAGTTAAAATTAATGGATATTGAAGTGTCTAATCATATGTCATCCATTACGAGAGATACGATGAATAAGTTAGATAAAGTGTTTAAACAGGCAGAAGAACAAGTGAATGCAGAAGTAAAAGAGCAAAAGCAAGAAAAGAAACAACCGCGCGGAAAACAGAAACAAAAGCAACAGACAAAACAGAAGCAAGCACAACCGAAACAGAAACAGAGACAAGGAAAACGTCGCGGTAAAAGAGGACTGAAGCAAGTAGAAAAGGAAAAACAAGTATCACAGGGAGAAATGCCAACACATCTAGTTTATCAAGGTACACTAACGGTAAACGAACTTGCGGAAAAACTGCAAAAAGATGTAACGGAAATAATTAAAAAGCTTATGCTTTTAGGAATAATGGCAACGAAAAATCAAGATTTAGATGATGATGCAATCGAACTTATTTGCGATGATTACGGAGTAACGGTCGAAAAAGAAATCGTTTTAAAAGATACTGATTTTGAAAAGTATCGCAAAGAAGATCCACCGAACAGTTTAGTAGAGCGTCCTGCAGTCGTAACAATTATGGGGCACGTCGACCACGGTAAAACGACATTACTTGATTCCATTCGTCATACGAAAGTAACTGCAGGAGAAGCTGGAGGTATTACGCAACATATTGGAGCATATCAAGCGGAAAGTAATGATAAACGAATTACATTTTTAGATACACCCGGTCACGAAGCATTCACGAGCATGCGCTCACGTGGAGCTCAAGTGACAGATATCGCTATATTAGTTGTTGCTGCGGATGATGGTGTGATGCCACAAACAGTCGAAGCGATTAACCACGCAAAGGCTGCAGAAGTACCAATTATCGTTGCCGTAAATAAAATGGATAAAGAAACGGCAAACCCAGACCGAGTTATGCAAGAGTTAACAGAATACGAACTAATAGCAGAAGACTGGGGTGGCGATACAATTTTCGTACCAATATCGGCCCTCCAAGGTGAGGGAATCGATGATTTATTAGAAATGATTTTGCTCGTTGCCGAAATGGAAGAATTAAAAGCGAACCCGAACAAACCAGCTTTTGGAACGGTGATCGATGCCCAATTAGATCGTGGTCGAGGGGCGGTCGCTAGTTTATTAGTTCAAGAAGGAACATTACGAGTCGGTGATCCGATCGTCGTCGGAAATACGTACGGTCGTGTTCGTGCGATGGTAAATGATCGTGGACAACGAATTGAGCAAGCCGGCCCTTCTACACCGGTAGAAATTATCGGACTCAGTTCCGTACCACAAGCGGGAGATCAATTTTTAGTTTTTGAAGATGAAAAACAAGCACGACAAATCGGTGAATCGCGAGAGCAGCAACATATCGTAGAAAGTCGCGGGACACAAGCGAAAATAAGTTTAGACGATTTATTCGAACAGATTAAAGAAGGTGAAATGAAAGATTTAAACGTCGTAATTAAAGCAGATGTTCAAGGTTCGGCAGAAGCACTTGCTTCAAGCTTACAAAAGATCGAAGTAGAAAACGTAAAAATTAACATCATTCACTCTGGGGTCGGTGCGATTACAGAGTCGGACATTATTTTAGCATCTGCTTCTAATGCAATCGTCATCGGTTTTAACGTTCGACCTGATTTAAACGCGCAAAAAGCGGCTGATTTAGAACAAGTTGATGTTCGACTTCATCGTGTTATTTATCAAGCGATCGAAGAAATTGAAGCTGCGATGAAAGGGTTACTCGATCCGGAGTATGAAGAAAAAGTAATTGGGCAAGCTGAAGTGCGTGAAACGTTTAAAGTTTCTCGTATCGGTACAATCGCTGGTTGTTATGTAACGAATGGTAAAGTGATGCGTAACTCTAGCGTACGTATTATTCGCGACGGAGTCGTTCAATTCGAGGGAGAAATTTTAGCGTTAAAACGGTTTAAAGATGACGTACGTGAAGTTGAGCAAAATTACGAATGTGGAATTACCGTAAAAGATTTCAACGATATTAAAGTAGGCGACATAATTGAAGCATTCGTCATGGAGGAAATAGAAAGAACATGATCGTCTATGCAGAAGTAGAATGCTTTTTATACGATTCTCATTCATTAAAAGAGAAACGATCGCAAATACGTCGATTGACAGCGAGAATACGGAAGGACTTTAACGTGGCGATCGCAGAATTAGACTTTCACGATCTATGGCAACGGACGAAATTTGGAATCGTAACTGTTGCTAATGAGTTACTGCATGCGGAGAAAGTGATGCAACAAGTGATTGAAGCGATCGATCGAGACATAGCATTTGAACGTACGGTTACTGTCATTGAACGAGTATAGCTTCACTAAAACGTCTACTTTTGTAAAACGAGGTGTAAATGATGGAAAATAAACGATCAAATCGAATAGCAGAACAAATGAAAAAGGAAATCGGCGATATTTTAAATCGTAAAATAAAAGATCCGCGTGTCGGTTTCGTTACTGTTACAGAAGTAGAAATTTCAAACGATTTACAGCAAGCAACAGTCTATGTTTCTGTTTTAGGTGATGAAACGGAGAAAAATGATACATTAGTCGGTTTAGCAAAAGCGAGTGGTTTCGTTCGTTCTGAGGTCGGAAAACGAATTCGTTTACGAAAAGTACCAGAGTTACTATTTAAATTTGATGATGCGCACGAATACGGAAATCGAATCGAATCCATTTTACGCGAACTAAAAGATGAATAGAAATGGTGCTACAGGAGGTCAAGATCGATTGCATGGGATTATTCCGTTACGAAAAGAAGTCGGTGTTACTTCATTTGATTGTGTAAGGAAAATACGTCACTTACTCCAAGTAAAAAAGGTCGGTCATTCAGGTACACTCGACCCCGATGTAGAGGGTGTGTTACCGATATGTATCGGTGAAGCGACGAAGGTCATTCCTTTTTTACAACAACATAAAAAAACGTATGAAGCGGAAGTTCATTTAGGTACAGCAACTACGACAGAAGATAGAACAGGCGACGTTATTGAAAAAGAGGAAGTTACACGACATCCATCAGCAGAAAAGATCGATCGAGTATTACATTCGTTTAACGGAACGATTGTGCAAGTGCCACCGATGTATTCCGCCGTGAAGGTAAAAGGGAAACGATTATATGAGTATGCGCGAGCTGGCATTGAAGTAGAACGCCCGCAACGGGAAGTGACGATTCATTCTATATGTCGATTGAATGAATACGATGAGAAAACGAATACGTTTCGTTTCCGCGTAACATGTTCGAAAGGAACGTATATACGAACATTATGTGTTGATATCGGCAAACAGCTCGGCTTCCCAGCGCATATGTCTTTTTTACAACGAACGGAAAGTGATTCCTTTCACCTCAAGGAAACGGTGACGATGGCGGACGTCAAGGAAGCGGTAGAAAGAAACAACGTTGAGCATGTGTTGCAACCAATTGAACGATCGTTAACACATCTCGACTCGTTTCATGTGAGTGAGGAAACGAAACGGAAAGTTCTTTATGGTCAAAAATTACCGCGTCCCCCGCAATCATTTAAAACAGATGAGGTCGTACTTTTATTCCGACGACAATTACTCGCAATTTACACAGTTAGGCAAAACGATTTAAAGCCGGTGCGTGTTTTTAACATACAGAACGTTTGAAGGTGAAAAGAATGGAAGTAATTCGGTTAACATATCCGCATCAGTTATTAAAAACTCCTTTACCAAACACAGTTGCGGCAATTGGTTTTTTCGACGGCTTACATAACGGACATCGTGCAGTGATCGAAAAAGCTGTACAAATCGCCAATGAATCGAATAGAGAAAGTGCAGTCATCTCGTTTACTCCACATCCGTTAACTGTGCTCTCAAAAGAGGAAATAGACATTCAATATGTGACGACATTACGAGAAAAAATAACGTTGTTTGAAAAATTAAAGATCGATCGTTTTTACATTATTACGTTCGATAAACAATTATCTCAACTTTCCCCTGAACAATTTTTGGACCATTTCATTCATGGGCTACATATAACTCATGTTGTAGCAGGATTTGACTTTACGTTCGGTCACAAAGGGATCGGAAATAGTTCAAATTTAAAAGAGTTTAGTTCAAAACCGATCGATGTGACGGTGATGGATGCAGTTACATACGATGATGAAAAAATTAGTACGACACGAATTAAGAAGCTCATTAAAAATGGCGAGGTTGAACGAGTCAAACCATTATTAGGTCGCTATTATGAAACGACCGGTACAGTCATTCAAGGGGATAGTCGTGGTCATACACTCGGATTTCCGACAGCAAATTTATCGATTGCACCGGATAAATTGTTACCAAAAAAAGGGGTGTACGCCGTAAAAGTATACTGGAACGATGAGATATATTATGGTATGACGAATATCGGTGTGAAACCGACATTTTCCAAACATGCACAAGAGTTATCAGTGGAAGCACACATCCTCGACTTTACGGAGACAATTTATGGCGAACAATTAGTAGTCGAATGGATTCAACATATTCGTTCGGAAAAAAAGTTTAGCGGTATCGATGAAATTGTTGCACAACTTAAAAAAGATGAAGCTAACGTAAGAAAATTATTTCAAATCGAAAGATAACACTTGCTTTTTAAACACGTTCAGGTTAATCTATACTATGCAGAACCATCGCTTGGCAAAACGAGTCTCCAACGTTTGCTAGGGGATTGGGGATTTTAATGTAACATGTAGGAGGTGTAAGCCAAATGGCTATTTCAAAAGAACGTAAGACAGAGATTATTAATGAGTTTAAAGTGCATGAAAATGACACTGGTTCACCGGAAGTGCAAATTGCAATTTTAACAGATGAAATTAACAATTTGAACGAACACTTACGTGAACATAAAAAAGACCATCACTCTCGTCGTGGTTTATTAAAAATGGTCGGTAAACGTCGTAACTTACTTAACTATTTACGTGAAAAAGACGTTACACGTTACCGTGACCTCATTCAAAAATTAGGCCTTCGTAGATAAAAGCAGGAGAATATCCTGCTTTTTTTCATAGGAAAGATGGAAAGTGCACATGAAATTCCATAATTATTTCACCGTAAGAAGCACAACTTAATAACGACAGCGTAAGGCGTGAATTTACAATTAGCGACAAAATCGCTAAAATAGAAGATGTAGTAGGACTGAAAGGGGTACAAATGAATATGCTAGGAGAGAAACGAACATTTTCTACAACGATTAATGGCAATGAACTCGTCGTAGAAATTGGAGAATTAGCAAAGCAAGCAAATGGTGCATGCATGGTTCATTACGGTGATACGTCTGTTTTATCGACTGTAACAGCGTCTAAAGAACCGAAAGATTTACCGTTTTTTCCACTCACTGTAAACTATGAAGAACGATTGTATGCAGTAGGGAAAATTCCTGGAGGATTTATTAAACGCGAAGGTCGTCCAAGTGATAAAGCAATTTTATCTTCTCGTTTAATCGACCGACCGATTCGCCCACTTTTTCCAGAAGGTTTTCGTAACGAAGTACAAATTATTAGTACGGTAATGAGTGTAGATCAAGACTGTTCATCAGAAATTGCAGCGATGATCGGTTCATCGATCGCTTTATCGATTTCTGACATTCCATTTAATGGACCGATTGCCGGAATCAATGTCGGACGAGTTGATGGAAAGTTTATTATTAACCCATCGATTGCCGACCAGGAAAAAAGCGATTTGGAGTTAACCGTTGCGGGAACGAAAGATGCGATTAATATGGTTGAAGCTGGAGCGAATGAACTAGCGGAAGAAGTTATTTTAGATGCTATTTTGTTTGCACATGAGGAAATTGCACGTCTCGTCCAGTTTCAAGAAGAAATTGTACACGAAATCGGCGTAGAGAAATCCGAATTTACAGTGTTTGAAATTGACGCATCTATTCAGAAAGAAGTAGAAGACAAATTTAAGGTGAAATTAGATGCGGCTATTCAGACGGAAGAAAAGTTAGCCCGTGAATATGCGATTGAACGGGTAAAAGAAGAAGTGTTAGCGATGTATGAAGATGAAGAAGAAATTATTCAGCACGTCGAGCACACTTTCGATACGTTATTGAAAGATGAAGTGAGAAGACTTATTACGGAAGAAAAGGTACGTCCAGACGGTAGGAAAATTGATGAAATTCGTCCACTTTCATCACGCGTCGGCTTACTACCTCGAACACACGGTTCCGGACTATTTACTCGTGGACAAACACAAGTATTAAGTGCATGTACGTTAGGAGCACTCGGTGATGAGCAAATTTTAGATGGACTTGATTTAGAAGAGTCAAAGCGTTTTATGCACCATTACAACTTCCCACAGTTTAGTGTCGGTGAAACAGGACCAATTCGTGGACCAGGACGTCGTGAAATTGGACACGGAGCATTAGGTGAGCGTGCGTTAGAAAAAGTTGTTCCATCAGACGATGAGTTTCCATATACGATCCGACTTGTTTCCGAAGTGCTTGAATCGAACGGTTCATCGTCACAAGCGAGTATTTGTGCAAGTTCTTTAGCGATGATGGATGCGGGTATTCCGATAAAAGAACATGTTGCAGGAATTGCAATGGGTTTAGTGAAAGAGGGAGACAATTATTCCATTTTGTCGGACATTCAAGGAATGGAAGATGCTCTCGGAGATATGGACTTTAAAGTTGCTGGAACGAAACAAGGTATTACTGCATTACAAATGGATATAAAAATAGATGGCTTATCGAAAGAAATATTAGAGGAGTCCCTAGAACAAGCACGAATTGGACGTTTAGTTATTTTGGAATCGATGTACGAAACGATTGCAAAGCCTCGCGAACAATTGTCACCGTATGCACCAAAAATTATGACGATGAAAATTAATCCAGATAAAATTCGCGATGTAATCGGGCCGAGCGGTAAACAAATAAATGAAATTATCGATGAAACAGGAGTTAAAATCGATATCGAACAAGACGGTACGATTTTCATTGCTTCAACAGATGAAGCGATGAATGAAAAGGCGAAGTCTATTATAGAAGATATCGTTCGTGAAGTAGAAGTCGGACAAATTTATTTAGGAACGGTAAAACGAATTGAAAAATTCGGTGCATTCGTCGAACTATTTAAAGGAAAAGACGGACTCGTTCATATCTCACAATTACAAGATAAACGTACGAATCGCGTAGAAGACGTCGTCTCTATAGGGGATCAAATTATGGTTAAGGTAAAAGAAATCGATGCACAAGGACGTGTCAATTTATCGCGTAAAGATGTCGTAAAGGAAGAAAGAGATGAACGAGAAAATATCCGAGCAAAATAACGATTAAATTATAGAAGCTGGAATTCCAGTTTCTTTTTTAATTTTTACGATACATATAAAGACAACCTCTCACATAAAGTGAATGAGAGGTGAAAGAAATGAACATAACGAGACATTGGTTATCGATATGGACGATTATCACATTCGTATGTACGGTAGTTATTATTGTGAATATATGGATAGAACGAACGACGACGATACACGTACATCAAATGAGTAAAGATGAATTGTTAGAGGAAATTGAACGACACGCACAGCTGAATGATGAACATGCAGAAGATGCTTACATTGATCGAGTGTGGAAGAAAACACCTGGACGGAATGGCCGTAAAGTAAACATTAAAGAGTCGTATGAAAAAATGAAAACAACGATGCGATTTGATGAAACGTTACTCGTGTACGATACAATAAAACCAGATATACATTTAGAAGATTTGCCACCAGCCCCGATTTATCGCGGGCATCCAAAAAAAAAATGGTCTCACTTATGATTAACGTCTCTTGGGGCACAGAGTACGTCTTACCGATTTTAAAAGCATTAAAAGATGCTAATATAAAAGCGACATTTTTCATCGAAGGGAAATGGGCAAAAGAAAACAAACAGTTAGTGAAAACAATAGCTGAAGAAGGCCATCTAATCGGTAATCATGCATACAATCATCCAGATATGCAACGGATTAGTAGAGCAGAAATCGAACGACAAATCGTTGAGACGAACGATATATTAGAAGCAATCATTCGTGATCGCCCAAAATATTTTGCACCTCCTAGTGGTAGTTTTAACAATACAGTCGTACACATTGCTCATGAACAGAAAATGGAAACAATTTTGTGGACGACAGATACAATTGATTGGAAGAATCCGTCAGTTTCTGTTATGATAAACCGAGTTATGAAAAATATTCATCCCGGTGCAACGATTTTAATGCATCCGACGGAAGTTATTGCTGAAGGATTACCGCAACTAATTGATGAAATAAAAGAAGAAGGATATCGACTACATACGATCAATACGTTATTAAGTGAAGAAAGATAATGTATATGTAAAATAGCAGGGGGTTGGTCAAATGATTCAAACGTATACGTGTAAAAATGGTTTACGCATCGTCTTAGAAAAAGTTCCAGCAGTTCGCTCAGCAACGATTGGTATATGGGTATACGCTGGATCACGCCATGAAAAGAAACAAGTTAATGGTATATCTCACTTTTTAGAACATATGCTGTTTAAAGGGACAAAAACGCGAACAGCACACGAAATCGCTAAAGCTTTCGATGTGATCGGAGGCAACGTGAATGCATTTACATCGAAAGAATATACGTGCTATTATGCACGTGTGTTAGACGAAAAGGTCGAAGATGCATTTGATATTTTAACCGATATGCTTTTTCATTCGACATTTGTTACCGATGAATTAGAGCGTGAGAAAAAGGTCGTGATGGAAGAAATTCATATGTATGAAGATACACCGGATGATCATATCCATGATATTCTTGCTACAGCAGCGTTTGGAGAACATCCTCTTGGAAGATCTATTATTGGTATGAAAGAAAATATCGAATCGTTTCAACAAGATACGTTATTTACGTATATGGATGAACATTACGTGCCTGAAAACATCGTTGTATCTGTAGCAGGTAATATCGATGAAAAAATGATCGATGTAATCGAACGTTCTTTCAGTCATTTACAACCTAAAAAAGTAGAGCGAACGATTGAGCAACCATCTTTTGTAGCACAATCAGTTCATAAGACGAAAGAGACAGAGCAAGCACACGTTTGCTTTGCCTTTCCAGGCCTTCCAGCAGATGATCCATATTTACCAAGCCTACTTATTTTAAATAGTGTATTAGGTGGCGGAATGAGTTCGCGTTTGTTCCAAGAAATTAGAGAAAAGCGAGGATTAGCGTATGCTGTTTATTCGTACCACTCAAGTTATATCGACACTGGTTTATTTACAATTTATGCTGGTACGAATAAAGAACAGTTGCCTATTTTGGAAGAGACGATACATGGAACGATCGCTAGTTTATTAGAAGACGGGTTAACGAATGAGGAACTCGAAAATAATAAAGAAAAAATAAAAGGAAATATAACGCTTAGTATGGAGAGCACGAGTAGCCGTATGAGTCGCAACGGTCGAAATACATTACTACTAAAGAAACAGCGTTCGTTACAAGAAATGATTGCTGATATTGAACGAGTCGATCAAGCGAGCATAAGACATGTGATGCAACAAACATTACAACATGACTATGCACGGGCAGTCATTTCACCGAAATAATATTCGCTTTTTTTCAAATAAAAGGAATGAGTGAATTGCGCTATAAGGAAATAAGTGGAAAGGAACTTATCGATATTAGTAGTGGGTCTCGGTTAGGCGTATTAGGCCAGACGGACATCGTCATTAATAAAGAAACTGGAAAAATCGAATCGTTCATCCTTTACGATTATAAATGGTTCGGCATGAAGAAAAATGCAGATGAATCGACGTTATCGTGGGAGATGATTCAAAAAGTAGGTGACGATATTATATTAGTCGATATGGAGAAAATATAAACTGTCACAAAAGCACCGGCAAAATAGGTGCTTTTTTTAATTGATTCATGAATGTAGTAAGTGAAAAAATAGGCATAGGCGTATGAAATACGATAGGAACATTATCATATGCGCTTTCATACATTGTGGTGAGCCTTACGTAATGAATGACGATGAAAGGTTGATCATATAAATGGATTTAAAAGGAAAACGTATCGGATTCGGACTGACAGGTTCTCATTGTTCCTATCATCTCGTCTATCCACAAATAGAACGTCTCGTACAAAAAGGGGCAGAAGTGATTCCCATTGCGACATATACTGTACAGAAAACAGATACGAAATTCGGGCAAGGAAGTGAACAAATTAGAAAACTAGAGGCGATGACGAATAAAACTGTGATCAAAACGATACCTGAAGCAGAACCTCTCGGTCCAAAAGAACCGCTTGATTGTATGATTATTGCCCCATTAACAGGCAATTCGTTAAGTAAACTAAGCAATGCTTTAACCGATTCCCCCGTTTTAATGGCGGCTAAGGCAACGCTACGTAATCGCAAACCAGTCGTCGTCGGTGTTTCCACTAACGATGCATTAGGGTTAAATGGTGTTAATTTAATGCGTTTATTAAGTAGTAAACTAATCTACTTTATTCCGTTTGGTCAAGATGATCCGTTTAAGAAACCGACCTCACTCGTTGCAAATATGGAAATGTTAGTAGAAACAGTGCAAGCAGCGTTAGAAAACAGACAAATTCAACCGATTATTGTTCCTTATTCGAATTAAAGTATGATAGAATAGATGACAAAGTACATTTATCATCGTTCACATTCATGGAAGGAGTATTGAATTATGACGAACAATAAAAGTTACAATGTAGCTATAGTTGGTGCAACAGGGGCTGTAGGACAAAATATTATCCATTATTTAGAGGAACAGCCATTTAAAGTAAATAATATTAAATTACTCTCATCGAAACGATCTGCAGGTAAGAAGCTTTTCTTTTTAGGTAATGAGGTCGTTGTAGAAGAAGCAACTGAAAACAGTTTTAACGATATAGATATCGCTTTCTTTTCAGCTGGCGGAGCAATTTCTGAAAAGTTAGCACCTCATGCTGTGAAAAGTGGTGCTATTGTCGTTGATAATACGAGTTTTTACCGGATGGATGAAGACGTACCGTTAGTTGTACCGGAAGTAAACCCTGAAGACGTGAAAAAACATAACGGAATTATTTCAAATCCGAACTGTTCGACGATTCAAATGGTCGTAGCGTTAAAACCGATTCAAGAAAAGTACGGTTTAAAACGAATCGTCGTTTCGACGTACCAGGCAGTTTCAGGTGCTGGATTAGCAGCAAATGATGAATTGCGTAATCAAACAGAGCAATATTTACAAAGCGAAGAGATGGAAGCGAACATTTTACCAGCAGGAGCGGATAAAAAACATTATCCAATCGCATTTAATGCGTTGCCACAAATTGATTTATTCGACGAAGGTGGCTATACGAAAGAAGAATTAAAAATGATGAACGAAACGAAAAAAATTATGCATGATGATTCGCTACAAGTAGCGGCAACGTGTGTGCGACTTCCGGTATTTACGTCTCATTCTGAAAGTATATATATCGAAACTGAAACTCCAAACATCTCCGTAGAACAACTACGTGAGATACTCGCACAAGGAGAGGGAATTACAGTTGAAGACGATCCGGCAACACAAACGTATCCGACACCGTTAAGCGCTGCGAATAAAAAGGACGTGTTCGTCGGCCGAATTCGACGTGATGTTGATGTTCCGAACGGCTACCATATGTGGGTCGTTTCCGATAATCTCGTAAAAGGTGCTGCTTGGAATACGGTTCAAATTGCGGAAACGTTAGTGAAATATGATATCGTATAAATTTTAAGATGGGGAAGGAATGTCTTATGCGAATACTCATTCAAAAGTTTGGCGGAACGTCCGTACAAACGAAAGAGAATCGGACTCATGTGATTAAACAGATAAAACGAGCGAAAGAAAATGATTATAAAGTAGTCGTCGTCGTTTCCGCACTCGGAAGAAATCCAGATCCTTACGCGACAGACACGTTGTTAAATATGGTTAACTATCCTTCACCGACAAATTCAAAACGTGAACTCGATTTATTAATGTCGTGTGGTGAAACGATCGCTTCCGTCGTTTTAGCGAATGAATTGCGAGAAAACGGTGTGGATGCGACAGCACTTACTGGCGCGCAAGCAGGCATTATAACGAACGACGATTTTAACGAAGCGAAAATTAAAAAGGTAAATCCAGAACGTATTAAGCAAGAACTACGTACGTACGATGTTATTGTCGTAGCTGGCTTCCAAGGTCGCACAACAACTGGAGATATTACAACGATTGGTCGTGGCGGTAGTGATACGTCAGCTACTGCCCTTGGAGCTTCATTACAAGCGGACTTCGTCGATATCTTTACGGATGTAGACGGAATCATGACGGCTGATCCTCGAGTCGTCGACTCTGCACGACGAATTGATGTCGTCACGTATACAGAAATATGTAATTTAGCGTATCAAGGGGCAAAAGTCATTCATCCACGAGCTGTTGAAATTGCGATGCAAGCAAAGATCCCGATTCGGATTCGTTCAACATATTCAGACGATGTCGGTACGTTAATTACATTTTCACGTACGAAAGATGTCGGGATCGATATTGACGATCGACTCGTGACAGGAATTGCACACACCGATGAAATTAGTCAATTGACAATCGAAATAAAAGATCACGAAGATCAAGCAACGATCTTTGACATTATTGCTAATGCACACATTTCTGTAGACTTTATTCATATCGGTCCTGACAATGTATCGTTTACCGTACCCGAAGCTGTAACAGATCAAGCAGTTCAGTTGTTGAAAGAACAAAAGTTTACTGTTACCGTTCGTGAAAACTGTGCAAAAGTATCGGCTGTAGGTGCAGGCATGACAGGAATACCCGGTGTCGTTGCAAAAATTACGACTGCTTTACGAAAAGAGAACGTTCCAATTTTACAAGCGGCAGATAGCCATACGACAATTTGGGTACTAGTTGACGAAAAACACGTGAAAAAAGCTGTAAATGCATTACACGATGCGTTTTTATTAAATGAATTGTCTGTCTATCAAGCACGCGTGGAATTATAATAAAAGGGTGAAAGAAAGTGCATTTCGGTCACGTATTAACGGCGATGGTAACGCCGTTTAATGAACATGGCGATGTCGATTTTGAAGCGATGACAAAATTGATCGAATATTTGTTAGCTAATGGAACAGAAGGGCTTGTCGTAACTGGAACGACTGGTGAGTCAGCCACTTTAACAGTAGAGGAAATGGAAGCTATTTATCGTCATGTCGTCCAAATCGTTCAAAAGCGAGTTCCTGTGATCGCTGGGACCGGAACGAACGATACGAGATTATCGATTACATTAAGTGAACTTGCAAAAAACTGTGGCGCAGACGGATTAATGCTCGTAGCACCGTACTACAATCGACCGAATCAAGCCGGCTTGTACGAACATTTTAAGACGATTGCAACAACGACGACGTTACCGATTATGCTTTATAATATACCGACACGAACAGGTGTTACGATCGAAACCGAAACAATCATTCAATTAAGTAAGCTCGATAATATTGTTGCCTTAAAAGACGCTAGTGGAAACTTAGAAGAAACAGCGAAAGTAATAGAACATAGTTCATTTCCTTTTTACGTATATAGTGGGGATGACAGCATGACGTTACCGATTTTATCAATTGGTGGTGTTGGTGTCGTTTCCGTTGCTTCACACGTTATCGGAAAACAGATGAATGAGCTTATTACTGCATTTCAGGATAAAGACTTCGAACGGGCGCAGCGGATGCATCGCCGCTTATTACCGCTTATGGAAGGATTATTCATCGCTCCATCGCCTGCTCCTGTAAAAGAAGCGCTTCGTATTCGAGGAGTTGATGTTGGTGATGTTAGGTTACCACTCGTTCCATTAAATGAGACGGAAAAACGACACGTTGCGTCAGTGTTAAAGCGATGTGTCACATGAAAATATGTTAACGAAAAGGTCTCCTCTGTACGGTAATCGTACAGAGGAGATTTTTAGTAATGATAAACATCTAATATGAAACATCGCTAGTTCCTTCCATTCTTTTTGTATCGTTTTCGATCGAACGTGCCATACTACGAATGTGCGTAGCAGCACTAAAGGAGGTTTGATCGCTTGCGCAAGTCAGAAGCAGAACGTGAACAACCTTTATCTCCATCGTCGTTAGTTGAGAAAATTAAAGAGTTAGGCCAGACAGATGTGCCAACGATGGGTGAATCAAACATACACGTTTTAACGATTATTGGACAAGTAGAAGGACATATGCAACTACCGCCACAAAATAAAACGACGAAATACGAACATTTATTACCACAGCTTATTGCGATAGAACAAAACCCGAATATAGAGGGAGTTGTTATTTTGTTAAATACAGTAGGAGGTGATGTGGAAGCTGGATTAGCATTATCGGAAATGATCGCAACACTATCGAAACCGACTGTCTCGATTGTCTTAGGTGGAGGACATTCAATCGGTGTTCCAATTGCTACAGCAGCAAAATATTCATTTATCGCTCCGACAGCGACGATGACAATTCATCCGATTCGATTAACTGGACTCGTCATCGGTGTACCACAAACATTTGAATATTTGGACAAAATGCAAGATCGTGTATTGCAATTTATTGTACAACATTCGCATATATCAGAAGAAAAATTAAAAGAATTAATGTTTGCAAAAGGTAATTTAACACGAGATATCGGGACGAATTTAGTCGGAAAAGAAGCAGTAGATTATAAAATTATCGATGCCGTCGGTGGTGTAAAAGATGCGATGGATAAAATTAATGAACTAATTGAACAAAATAAAACGGGATAAAAGGAGAGGAACGATTGTGGTGCTTTATACCCCGTTAACAGATGCGGAAATTTTTCCTCAAGAAGATGATGACACATTTCTTATGGCATATAACGGACAGACGGTCGTCTGTCGCGAAACTGAAAATGGTTCCGTACAAGTCGTTCAATTGTTATCAACCGATCCGCAACATTTTTTAAATGAATCGTTTTCCCCTGGTACGACGATTTTTTCGGAAAGTATTCCGAAAAAGTCGCAATATGATATACTAAAGAGACAGTAGTGACCGTAAACAATTTCCCCTAGCCAACTGGCAGGGGTTTCCTATTGGATACGGCTTTATTTTGTACGGGTGGGGTGAGCAAGTGGCGAGAAAGCGTAGAAAGCGACTTCGTTTAACGAAACAGCTACAAAATGAATTAATCGGTCTTTTACTTATTTTTTTATCTATATTCGGTAGTGGAGCATCGATGATAAGCGATGGATTTATTCCAACAAGTTTAGAAAACTTGTTTAAACTTTTATTAGGTATATGGTATTTTACTGCTTCCATTCTTTTATTTGTAATTGGTCTTTACTTAATTATCAAACGTAAACTTCCCCGACTGTTTACGAAACGGGCGGTCGGTTTCATCATTTTATTTTTAAGCGTACTTTTATTTTCGCATATTCAAACGTTTGAAAAGCTCTTCATTAACTATGAACAGACGTCTATTTTAAAAGCGACGTGGACACAATTTACGACTTATATGAATGGACACGGCGGTACGATGCAACTCGGTGGCGGTTTCATCGGTGCACTTTTGTTTTCAATTAACAATTTTCTTTTTTCTGTTGCTGGAACGAAAATTGTCGCTGTCTTCTCCTTTTTCATCGGACTCATGTTTATGACGAATCTTTCATTAGCAAACGTCTATAAAAAAGGAAAAGAAACGATAAGAAAGGTTTTCGGGTTCGTACAAGCGACATACGCACGCTTCACGGAGCAGAAAGATAATGAAGAAGAGAGAGAAAATGAATCAAAGAAAGCAGAAACGCCTCCGCAATATGAAGAGGAACGAGTGGATGTGCAATATGCATACATAGAAGATGAGGAAAAAGCGACAGATGATGCTCAAAATGAGTTGAAAGAACAAGAAGATGTAACGTTACATACGAGGAACGACCGAGCACTGCTAACAGATGACTATGAGCTCCCATCGATTGAGTTACTCGATGAGCCAACGGTTGTGAGTCAACAAAAAGAAAAAGCACAAATAAAACGTACCGTTCAAATATTAGAAGATACGTTTAAAAGTTTTGGAGTGCAGGCGAAAATTACGAAAGCGCACGTCGGACCAGCAGTAACGAGATATGAAGTTTATCCTGAAGCAGGTGTGAAAGTAAGTAGAATCGTCAATTTACACGATGATTTGGCGCTAGCGCTTGCTGCAGAAGATATTCGTATTGAAGCACCGATTCCAGGAAAATCAGCACTCGGAATCGAAGTTCCAAATAAAGACGTCGCGACCGTTTCGTTACGTGAAATTTTGCAGTTAGGAACTCATCGTGATAAAAAGTTGTTATTCGCCTTAGGACGAGCAATCTCCGGGGAAATTATCGAGGGCGAATTAAATAAAATGCCGCATTTACTTATTGCAGGTGCAACTGGAAGTGGAAAAAGTGTCTGTTTAAACGGTATTATCGTTTCAATACTAATGCGTGCAAAACCACATGAAGTTAAAATGCTTATGATCGATCCAAAAAAAGTTGAATTGAACGTCTATAACGGTATACCTCATTTATTATCGCCTGTTGTTACGGATCCAAAAAAAGCAGCGATGGCACTACATAAAGTTGTCCGTGAAATGGAATATCGTTATGAACTGTTTTCGGAAACAGGAACACGAAATATTGAAGGATATAACGAATATGTTTTACAAAACAAACAAAAAGCAGACGATCGTACACCGTTACCATATATCGTGATCGTCGTCGATGAATTAGCTGACTTAATGATGGTTGCATCAAAGGAAGTAGAAGATGCGATCACACGACTGGCGCAAATGGCTCGGGCTGCTGGAATCCATTTAATTATCGCGACACAACGACCGTCTGTCGATGTCATAACGGGTGTTATTAAGGCAAACATCCCATCTCGTATCGCCTTTAGCGTTTCATCACAAGTCGATTCGCGGACGATTTTAGATACGGGTGGAGCGGAAAAACTGCTCGGACGTGGCGATATGCTCTACATTCCAGTCGGCAGGTCGAAACCGATTCGCGTGCAAGGTGCCTTTTTATCTGATCAAGAAGTAGAAAAGGTTGTTACACATTGTCGTAACGAACAAGATGTTCAATATGAAGAAGAAATGATCATTGAGCATGTTCCAGAAGAAGTAGATGATGTAGAAGATGAATTGTTTGATGAAGCAGTGCAACTCGTGATCGAGATGCAAAGTGCAAGTGTATCCATGTTGCAACGCCGGTTCCGGATTGGATACAATCGTGCAGCTCGATTAATTGATGCGATGGAGGAAAGAGGTATCGTTGGACCGTATGAAGGCAATAAACCACGGGCTGTTTTAATCGAACGTGAAAGTGAAGAAGAATCGTCTTAAAATAGAACAATCGATCGAATAACAGTGAACGATCATGTTCACATTAAAGAGGAACAATGAAGAATGAAGGAGGTAACTATGAGCACGATAAACGAAACGAGTTTTCAAGAAAACAATATGTATTTTCATCTCGCTCCGACTGATAAATTTAAAACGACGACGATCGTTATAAAAATAAAAGGTACGTTAGACCGAGACACAGTAACGAAGCGGGCACTATTATCATATATGTTGCGGCAAGGGACTAAAAAGCTTCCAACAGTTAAGGAATTACAACGACAATTAGCCGATTTATACGGTGCAACATTGGCTACACATTGTTCTAAGCGTGGAGATAACCATATTATCCATGTACGGCTTGAAGTGGCGAATGAACATTTTATCCCCGACGGTGACAAAACGATTGAGCAAGCATTACATTTCATCCGTGACTTATTGTTTGCACCGTACTTGGAAAATGGAACATTTCCACAAGCGATCGTAGAACGAGAAAAGGAGACGTTACGTACGAAACAGGCATCGACAATCGATCAAAAAACGACGTACGCAAATATTCGTTTAATGGAAACGATGTGTAAAGAAGAACGGTATCGAATTAGAACGTACGGATATACAGATGATTTAGAGACTATAGATGCCGACACACTATTTGCATATTATGAAACGATGTTACAGAAAGACCGTATAGATGTATACGTTGTCGGTCATTTCGTTAAGGATGATATGCACTCCTTACTTCCAAAGATATTTTCACGACGTGTATGGCATAAGGAAGAGAGCACTCTAGATAATATTACACAACGTAATGAAGTACAAAAAGTGCTCGAAACTGAACAAATGCAACAGGCGAAACTTCATCTCGGTTATCGGACAAACATTACGTATCGTGATAAACAGTACGCTGCCTTACAAATTTTCAATGGGTTATTTGGTGGATTTCCAAGTTCAAAATTGTTTATGACTGTTCGTGAAGAGCATAGTTTAGCGTATTACATTAATTCACAAATAGAAAGTTTTAAAGGACTTCTTATCGTCTATTGTGGGATCGATGGCAAAGAGGCAGATCGTGTCATCGATTTAATAAACGATCAATTTGTCGCACTTCAACGCGGAGAGTTTAGTGAAGCGGAAGTAGAGGAAATAAAACGATTGACGATTAGCTCGATCTATGAAACGTGCGATGATGCGGAAGGGATTGTGGAACTTTTATACGGTCGAGTTGTAGCGAACGTATCGATTTCACTTGAACAACTATTATCGAATATAGAAAGTGTAACGAAAGAAGATATTGTTGAAGTAGCGCAAGCAGTTGAACTTGATACGACATATTTATTAACGAATGAAGGTGATGCACAACATGGATAAAATAAGTTACGATACAGTAGATGAAATTGTGCATAAAGCGATGCTACCGAATGGATTAACCGTTTATATTGTCCCAAAACGTAATTATTCAAAAACGTATGGAGTCTTTATGACAAATTACGGTTCCATTGATCGTAAATTCGTTCCAATTGGCGAAAAAGAGCCGATCGTCGTACCGGACGGTATTGCACACTTTTTAGAGCATAAATTGTTTGAAAAAGAGACGTACGACGTATTTTCGACGTTTTTACGACAAGGAGCATCACCGAATGCGTTTACATCATTTACGAAAACTGCATACCTTTTTTCAGCAACGGAAAATATGACAGAAAATGTCGAAACGTTATTAGACTTCGTACAAGACCCGTATTTTTCAGATGAATCTGTTGAAAAAGAAAAAGGGATTATCGCCCAAGAAATAAAAATGTATAACGATTTGCCAGATTGGCAAGCGTTAATGGGAACGATTCGTAACATGTATGAGAAGCATCCTGTTCGTATCGATATTGCAGGAACGGTCGAATCAATTGGAGAAATAACGAAAGAACATTTATATACGTGTTACGAAACATTTTATCATCCAGCGAATATGGTACTATTCGTAGTCGGTAATGTTGATCCGGAACAGCTTTACGAACGTATCGAACAGAATCAACAAGCGAAATCATTTCCGGAAAAACAAACTGTGAAACGTTACATGCCTGAAGAACGAGAAAAAGTGTATCGATCCGATGTAACGATCCATTTACCTGTACAAGTGCCTAAAGTAGCAATCGGTATAAAAGGTAAAATCCGCGAGCAACATGGGGAGGAAATGATACGGGAAGAATGTATTCAATCGATTTTGCTCGACTACTTTTTCGCAGAAAGTGGTCTTTATTATGAACAATTGTATGCAGAAGGATTAATTGATCAAAGTTTTTCGTATAGTTCGACTGTTGAACAATCGTTTCAATTTGCTCTTTTGCAAAGTAATACGAATAACGTCACATCGTTTCAAGATCGGATGCAAGACTTATTTCAACAGATATCAGATCATGCGATAGAGGAGTCACTCTTTTTAACGATGAAACGAAAACAAATAGGTGAATATATTCGTTCGTTCAATTCGTTAGAGTTTATTGCGAATCAATATGCACAATACCAATTCCATGGGATCGATTTGTTTAAAATACCTAATATAATCGCATCGATTACGTTAGATGAAGTAGAACAATATGTAAAACGGTGGATTACAAACGACAATGTAACCGTATGTAAAGTGATGCAAGAATAGGTGATGCGTATGGAGAAAAACGTTCTCATTCTAGGCGCTAGTGGAGATATTGGGAATGCGATTAGTAGACAGTTAGCTGATGATGGTTATCGTCTAATTTTACATTATCATCGTAATATGAAAGCGCTCGAACAATTAATAGTAGAGCTCGAGAGTGATGAACAAATATTACAAATAGTACGAGCAGACTTAAGTAAAGAAATGGAAGCACAACGACTTTGCGAGCAAATTGCTTATCCAGTAGATGCGATAATTTACGTTAGTGGAACGGCTCATTTTGGTCTTTTTCAAGACGTGTCCGAACGTGAAATGGACGAGATGTTAACGTTGCACGTCAAATCTCCATGGCTCATTATCCAATATTTTTTACCGAGTATGATCCGTAAACAGAGAGGAAAAATTATTTTCATTACGTCGATATGGGGAAATATAGGTGCAAGTAATGAAGTGATTTATTCTTCCGTAAAAGGTGCTCAAAATAGCTTCGTTAAGGCGTTAGCAAAAGAAGTCGGTCCGAGTGGAATTTCTGTTAACGCGGTTAGTCCTGGATTTATCGATACGAAAATGAACCGATCGATCGCCGACGAAGAACGAGAAGATATTATCGCCCATATACCTCTTAATCGTGCTGGACTAACGACTGATGTCGCCCATACCGTTCATTTTTTAATGGATGAGCGTTCGAACTATATTCACGGAGAAATCGTCAACATTACAGGTGGTTGGTAAAACAGGTAAAATAATTTTTCGTATAAAAATGACATCGTATTGCCACACTAAACGTAAATAAAAGGAGGTTTAGTGATGTCTGTATTAGACGATTTTTCGACTTGGAAACAATTTTTAGCAAATAAGGTGGAGCAAGCAGAATCACACGGCATGAGTGATCAAGCAATGACAAGTTTTGCACAACATATTGGAGATTATTTAAGTAAACATGTCGAACCGGAAAATAAAGAGGAACGCATGCTTCAACAATTATGGAGCGTTGCTTCAAAGGATGAAAAAGAAGCTCTCGCAAATGCGATGATTAAGTTAGTTAAAAAATAAAAAATTACATCTAATTCACGAGTATAATGGTTAAATACTCGTGAATTTTTATTTTACTTATCGAATCGTTTCTGTCTTTTTATCGTATATGATCTTACGTTAAAAAAATATATTTATCCTTTTACTCATGGTATAATGAATGAGGAAATTTACGAGGGGGAGGACGCTTAGAAAATGGATAAAAAGAAAAAAGAAACGACACGTATCCCCTTGCGGATCAATATTTTATTTTTAGTTATTTTTGTATTATTTACGATATTAGTCATTCAATTAGGTGTCGTTCAAATATTAGAAGGTGAGAGTTATCAAGAGGAAATCGACCGGACGGTAGAAGATACGTCGAAAACTCCTGTTCCCCGTGGTAAAATGTTCGATCGTTACGGTAAAGTTATCGTCGATAATAAGCCTTTATATTCCATTACGTATACTCCACCGAAACGAGTTCAGACGGAAGATAAAATAGAATTAGCAGAAAAGTTAATTGATTATTTATCTATCGATGAGAAATCGATAAAGAAAATAACTGAACGTAATTTAAAAGAATATTGGTATGTAAAAAATAAAGACGAAGCGTTCGCTCGTTTAACGGAAGAAGAGATGAAAGAACTAGATGATATCGAACAGTACGATCTCATTTTAGAACGAATAACCGATGAAGATTTAAAGGCGATTACCGATGAAGATAAACAAATAATTGCCATAAAACGTGAATTGGATAAAGCGTATGCGTTGACACCTGAAGTAATTAAAAACGAGAATATTTCCATTGAGGAATATGCAAAGATTGCCGAACATTTGAACGAGTTACAAGGAATAAATGCGACGACGGATTGGGAACGAAAGTATGTTTATGAAAATACGTTACAACCGATTATCGGATCCATTACATCACAGGACCAAGGGATTCCAAAAGAAGAAGAAGAGTATTATTTAACACGTGGATATAACCGAAACGATCGTGTCGGAAAAAGCGGCTTAGAAGAATATTATGAAGACATTTTACGTGGTCGTAAAGAGCAAGTTCAATATACGACGACGAAAGATGGCGAAGTGATTGGTTCGGAAGTGATCGTTGAGGGAGAAAGAGGAAAAGATCTCGTTTTAACGATTGATATGGAATATCAAGAGCTCGTCGATGAAATCGTCTTAAGAGAATTGAAAGCGGCACGGCAACGTTATCCAGGTCCGAACAAATATTTAGAAGATGCCCTAGCAGTTGTGATGAATCCAAAAACGGGGGAAATATTAGCGTTAAGTGGCCAACATTATAATAGCGAAACAAACGAATACGAATTGGCACCACATAAAGTATTATACGATGCACACCGTGCTGGATCGACCGTGAAAGGTGCGACTGTACTTGCTGGTCTTCAGTCAGGAGTCATTTCTCCTGGTACCGTTTTTTACGACAGTCCGATCATCATTCCAGATACACCAAAAAAGGGATCGTGGCGTAATTTAGGATCGATGAATGATATTACTGCACTACAATACTCATCGAACGTTTATATGTTTTATATTGGACTTCGCATGGGTGGCGACTTCCGTTACCCGTACCCGAATGGCACGAATGCACAGGCAAATGCATCTGAAGGAATGCAAAAAATGCGCAATTATTTTAATCAGTTCGGTTTAGGTGTACGAACAGGAATTGATTTTCCTTTTGAGGAGACTGGCTTTATTGGGCCGACACCGTTAGCTGGTAACTTAATGGATATCGGAATTGGTCAGTACGATACGTATACGACGATGCAACTTGCACAATATGTATCTACAATTGCTAACGATGGCTATCGAGTACAACCACATTTAGTAAAAGAGATTCGTTATGCATCGAATGAAAATGAACTTGGACCAATTTATAAAGCGAATGAAACAAAAGTATTAAATAAAGTAGACGTCGATCAGCAATATATAGATCGAGTACAAACTGGTTTTTGGCGTGCCTTTAACGAATCAGGTGGTACAGGGTATGCGCATTGGGCAGGGAAAAGCTATAAAGCTGCGGGGAAGACGGGAACCGCGGAAAATGAAGTGTTTTTACAACGTGAAGATGGTTCTTATTATAAAGCAGCTGACACAGAAAACTTAGCGTTAGTTGGTTACGCACCGTATGATGATCCTGAAGTAGCGTTTGCTGTTATTATACCGAACTTAGGAAAAATGCGCGGACAATATCCGATTAACCATGAAATAGGAAAAGGATTATTAGATACGTACTTCGAATTAAAGGAAAAACGTGAAAAAGGAACATCAAATGACGATGACGAGGAAGAGAATGAATAACAAAATGAATGCGTAAATATTGTTCATGTATAATCAAGCTAAGAAAAACAATAAAAGGGTGGCAAACGTCGAACGTGCCACCCTTTTATAAATTTTTGTTGTCACAAAAATATTATGTCATTATTGATTTAATACGCGATTTATTGCGAACTATTTTTTGGATTGTT
>Ga0079225_10000313_pt1 | contig 25884 bp, 21 predicted proteins | sample Poulit2012_FD_76344 | JGI IMG/M metagenome (GOLD analysis project Ga0079225, IMG submission 76344) | Agricultural soil microbial communities from Georgia to study Nitrogen management - Poultry litter 2012 | ecosystem: Environmental > Terrestrial > Soil > Agricultural land | place: USA: Georgia... | reverse complement strand
TATCTGGTGCGTATCCAGGAAATGCGCGAAAGCACCCGCATTATTCGCCAATGTGTCGAGTGGCTGCGCAACAACCCGGGTCCAGTTATTGTCGATAACCATAAGGTCGCCCCGCCCAAACGCGAAAGCATGAAGTTTGGCATGGAAGACCTCATCCATCATTTCAAGCTCTTTTCCGAGGGCATGCATGTGCCTCCGGGCGAAGCCTATGCCTCTATTGAGCATCCCAAGGGCGAGTTTGGCATCTATCTGATTTCTGACGGTGCCAACAAGCCGTATCGCATGAAAATCCGTGCTCCCGGTTTTGTGCACCTGCAATCGCTTGATGAAATGTCTCGTGGCCACATGCTGGCTGACTGCGTCACGATTATTGGTACCCAAGACATTGTGTTTGGTGAAATTGACCGCTAAGGCGGCCTTTTGGAACAACGGAATCAAACTATGCTGCTTTCCGAACAAGCTTATCAACGTATCGATCGGGAACTGAAAAAATTCCCGGCCGATCAGAAACGTTCGGCCATTATGGCCGCTTTGACCATTGCCCAAGAGGAAAAGGGCTGGGTCTCGACGGAGGTCGCCGAAGATGTTGCCGAGTACCTGGGCGTGCCTCCCATTCAAGTGCAAGAGGTGCTGACTTTCTACGATATGTTCCACACCAAGCCGGTGGGTAAATACACGTTTTCCGTATGTACCAACCTGCCTTGTGCTTTGCGTGATGGGGTCAAGGCTGGCGAGTACCTTAAGGAAAAACTTGGTATTGATTATGGGGAAACTACCCCCGATGGTTTGTTTACCCTCGAAGAGTGTGAATGTATGGGCTCTTGTGGTGATGCGCCGATCATGACGATCAACAACCACTACCAGCTGGTGCACATGGTGCCCGAGCGCATTGATCATGTGCTGGCAGAGCTCAAGAAAGAGGGAGGCTCGGCATGAGTAGCAGCAACATGGTTCTTGAGCGGCTGGCCCAAGGGCTAAACCCCAACCCGCTGGATGATCTGTCGCGCAGCATGATTTTTCATGGGCGTCATATTGAACCGCAAATTTTGGCAGGCCTGGACGGCACCAACTGGGATCTCGAAGGCTACCTGCAACGAGGTGGCTATCAAGGCCTGAAAAAAGCCTTAAGCATGACCCCCGAAGAGGTGGTGGCCGAGGTCAAAGAGTCAGCCTTGCGGGGCCGCGGTGGGGCAGGGTTCCCCAGTGGCCTGAAATGGAGCTTTATGCCGCGTGACATCCCCGGGGAGAAATACCTGGTCTGTAACTCTGACGAGGGTGAGCCCGGCACATTTAAAGATCGCGACATTTTGCGTTTCAACCCCCATGTGGTCATCGAAGGCATGGCAATTGCCGCTTATGCCATGGGCATTCATGTGGGCTATAACTACATTCACGGCGAGATCTTCGAGATCTATCAGCGTTTCGAAGAGGCCCTTGAACAAGCCCGCCAAGCGGGTTATTTGGGTGAAAACATCCTGGGCTCGGGCTTTGATTTCGAGTTGCATGCCTTCCATGGTTATGGGGCTTATATTTGCGGTGAGGAAACCGCGTTACTTGAATCCCTCGAAGGCAAGCGGGGTAACCCTCGATTCAAACCGCCATTTCCGGCCAGCTATGGTCTTTATGGCAAGCCCACTACCATCAACAATACCGAAACCTTTGCCGCCGTTCCCTGGATTATGCGCCATAGTGGCAAGGATTTCCTTGATGTTGGGGTGGAAAACGCAGGCGGGACCAAGATCTTTTCCGTATCGGGCGATGTAGAATACCCGGGCAACTACGAAATTCCGCTGGGCACCCCATTTTCCAAACTGCTAGAGCTTGCTGGCGGGATGCGGGGTGGTCGCCAGCTTAAGGCGGTGATTCCAGGTGGTTCCAGTGCCCCAGTGGTGCCGGCTGATATCATGATGGACACCAACATGGATTTTGACTCCATTGCCAAAGCCGGTTCCATGCTGGGTTCCGGGGCGGTCATCGTCATGGATGATACGCGCTGCATGGTCAAATCACTGTTGCGATTATCCTATTTTTATTATCACGAAAGCTGTGGCCAATGTACCCCTTGTCGCGAGGGCACCGGTTGGCTGTGGCGCATGGTGCACCGGGTCGAACACGGCCAAGGGCGCCCCGAGGATCTTGATATGCTCGACGAGATCGCGCATAACATCATCGGGCGTACCATTTGCGCCCTGGGTGATGCGGCGGCCATGCCCGTGCGCAGTTTTGTCAAGCATTTCCGCGACGAGTTCGCACACCACATCGAGCATAAACGCTGTGTGGTGCCCCAATATCTGTAGGCTCAGGACAATTTCATGGTTGAACTCACCATAGATGGCATCAAAGTGGAAGCCCCCGAAGGCAGCATGGTGATCCAGGCTGCACAGGATGCGGGCGTTTATGTGCCACATTTCTGTTACCACAAAAAACTTAGTATTGCGGCCAACTGCCGCATGTGCCTGGTCGAGGTAGAAAAGGCCCCCAAGCCAATGCCGGCCTGTGCTACGCCTGTGACCAACGGCATGGTCGTGTTTACTCGTTCCGAGAAGGCCATTGCCGCACAAAAAGATGTGATGGAGTTTTTGCTGATTAACCACCCGCTTGACTGTCCGGTTTGCGACCAAGGGGGTGAGTGTCAGCTTCAAGACTTGGCCGTGGGTTATGGGGCCTCTAGCTCGCGTTATTACGAGACCAAGCGGGTTGTGAAGGCCAAATCGATGGGCTCGTTGATTTCTACCGAAGCCATGCAGCGTTGTATCCATTGCACGCGCTGTATTCGGGTCGGTGAAGAGATCGGCGGTTTGCAAGAGGTAGGCATGGTGCAGCGTGGCGAGCACTCAGAAATTGCCACCTTTGTAGGCCGGTCAGTGGAATCCGAGCTCTCAGGCAATATGATCGATGTATGCCCGGTGGGCGCTTTGTTATCCAAGCCGTTCCACAATCGGGCCCGCACCTGGGAACTGAGCCGCCGCTTTAGCATTAGCCCCCACGACAGTTTGGGGGCTAACCTGATCGTGCAGACCTACCGGGATACCGTTTACCGGGTCGTGCCTTTTGAAAACGAAGAGGTGAACGAGTGCTGGATTAGCGACCGCGATCGCTTTTCATATGTGGGGCTGTACAGTGATGACCGCCTCGAGCAGCCCATGATCCGAGAGCAAGATGGCAGTTGGCGCGAGGCCTCCTGGAATGAGGCTTTGCAGCGTGTGGTCAGCGCCACCAATATTGTGCGTGAAAAATTCGGTGCTGCTGCCGTTGGCTCCATAGCGGCTGGTTATAGCACCCTTGAAGAGTTGTCCCTGCTGGCCAGACTAACCCGGGCTTTGGGTTCCAAAAACGTAGACTTCCGTTTGCGTCAAACTGACCCCCGCCTGGACGAGGTCCTCTCCGGTGCGCCCTGGCTGGGCATGCCTGTGGCCGAGCTCAACGAGCTTGACCGGGTTTTGGTGGTCGGTTCTTTCTTGCGCAAAGATCACCCCTTGATGGCACAGCGCTTGCGTCAGGCGGTCAAAAAGGGCTGCCAGGTCAGTTTCATTGATTCCGTTGCCGATGATCCGCTGTTCGAGCGGGTGCATGCGCGCATGACGGTAGCGCCTAGTCAGGTGGCCAATGCGTTGGCCGAGGTCTTGGTTGCCCTGGCCCAAAAAACAGGCCAAGAGGTGCCAGCCGCGCTAAGCGCCGTTGTGCCAGCTGAGGCTGCACAGCGTATTGCTGACAGCCTCGCCAATGGCGAGAAGACGGCCGTGTTTATTGGCAATATGGCCTTGTATTCCGATCAGGCCAGCGTCATCGCGGCCAATGCTCATGCCATTGCCGAGCAGGCTGGGGCCAACTTCGGTTTCCTGACCCCCGAGGCTAATACGGTCGGCGGGTATATTGCTGGCGCCACCCCGCGTGATGGGGGGCTGACGGCCGAGCAAATGCTATCCCAGCAGCTGGAAGCCTATTTTGTGCTACATGCTGAGCCCCATTTAGACAGTGATTTGGGTGCGGCCAGTATTGAAACCTTGAAAAATGCCGCCCTGTCTGTAGCTTTGACCAGTTATTTCTCGGCGGCGGCTGATTGGGCCGATGTCATGTTGCCCGTGGCGCCCTTTACAGAAACCTCGGGCAGCTTTATCAATGCCGAGGGGCGGGTACAAAGCTTCAAGGGTGTTGCGGCACCCGTAGGTGATACCCGACCTGCCTGGAAGGTACTGCGCGTCTTGGGCAATTTGTTCGAATGCGAGAATTTCGACGAGGAAAGCTCTGAGACCGTACGTGATGCCGTGATAGCAGGCGGGGTCAACACCCGGCTGTCTAACCACATTCAGGCTGAGCCAGCTTTGGTAGAGCGCACGCAGGCCCTTGAGCGCGTAGCAGATGTGCCCATTTATCGCAGTGATGCCTTGGTACGTCGTTCGCAGCCTTTGCAAGATACGCCCAGCAGTGCTGCTCCTGGTGCACGCATGCACAAGCAGACTCTTGAAGCTTTGCAATTGGTTGAGGGCGATATTGTGCAAGTGCGCTCGGCCCAGGGCGAGGTTCAATTGACCGCGCAATGCGATAATACGGTGGCCGAGGGCTGCGTACGCATTGCCAGCGCTTTTGATAGTACGGCGGCTCTGGGTAGTGCCTTTGGTCAACTGACTGTGGAGCGGGTGTAATGGAGTGGCTAGCTGCAATTCATGGTTTTGGTGAGGGTCTGCTTGGGCCTACCCCCTGGTATGTGGTGTGGACCCTCATAAAGATTCTCTGTATTGCTCTCCCAGTGATTATTCTGGTGGCTTATCTCACCTACTGGGAGCGCAAGATGATCGCCTTCATGCACGTACGCCGGGGGCCAAACCGGGTCGGTTATCGAGGGCTGTTGCAACCCTTTGCTGATGTATTCAAGCTCTTGACCAAAGAGGTGATCATCCCGGGGCAAGCGAACCGTGTGCTCTTCTTGTTGGCACCGGTGGTCACACTGATGCCGGCCCTGGCGGCCTGGGCCGTTATTCCTTTTGGTCCCGAGCTGGTGCTGGCCGATATCAATGCCGGTTTGCTCTATATCCTGGCCATTACCTCTTTAGGGGTATATGGGGTGGTGGTTGCCGGTTGGGCTTCCAACTCTAAATATGCCCTGTTGGGGGGGTTGCGGGCTGCCGCCCAAGTCTTGTCTTATGAGCTGGCCATTGGCTTTGTGTTGGTCACCGTCCTCTTGGTGTCGGGTACCTTAAACCTAAGTGGCATTGTGCTTGGGCAAGATCGCGGGCTGTTTGCGGGCCATGGGGTTAACTTTTTATCCTGGAACTGGCTCCCACTGCTGCCCTTGTTTGTGATTTATGTCATCTCGGCGGTTGCTGAAACCAACCGTCACCCTTTTGACGTCGTCGAGGGCGAGTCCGAGATTGTAGCGGGTCCAATGGTAGAGTATTCCGGGATGGGCTTTGCCCTGTTTTTCCTGGGCGAGTATGCCAACATGATTTTCCTCTCTGCCCTGGCCTCCATCATGTTTTTGGGTGGTTGGTTGCCCCCACTTGATTTCGCACCATTTACATGGGTGCCGGGCTGGTTGTGGCTCGGCTTGAAAACCTTTGTCGTGGTTTCTATGTTCATCTGGTTCCGTGCGACATTCCCACGCTACCGTTATGACCAGATCATGCGCCTGGGGTGGAAGGTCTTTATTCCACTTACAGGGGTTTGGCTGGTGATCGTAGCGATCTGGATGCAAACGCCTTGGAACATTTGGCAATAAGGCACGCGGGTAAAATTATGGAAGCTATTAAAGATTTTTTTGGCAGTTTGTTCCTGACCGAAATGCTCAAGGGAATGCGGATGACCGGGCGTTATTTTTTCAGCCGAAAAGTAACGGTGTATTATCCCGTTGAAAAAACGCCTTTGTCACCCCGATTCCGTGGTTTGCACGCCCTAAGACGCTATCCCAATGGTGAAGAACGTTGCATTGCTTGCAAACTGTGCGAGGCGGTTTGCCCTGCGCTGGCTATCACCATCGAGTCACACGAGCGCGAAGACGGCACCCGCCGTACTACCCGCTATGACATCGATTTGGCCAAATGCATTTTCTGTGGTTTTTGCGAGGAAAGCTGTCCGGTAGATTCGATTGTGGAAACCCATCTGCTCGAATATCACGGTGAAAAACGTGGCGATCTGTACTACACCAAAGACATGCTGCTTGCCATTGGTGATCGTTATGAAAATGAAATCGCTGAGCGCCGCGCACAGGATGCTCCTTACCGTTAACGCAGGAACCAAGACATGACTTTTGCAACAATTTTGTTTTATGTATTGGCGCTGGTGTTAGTGGTCGCCGCGGTACGCGTGGTGAGCGCGCGCAGCCCCGTGGTTGCCGTGCTCCATCTGATATTGGCGTTTTTTACCGCAGCCATGCTGTGGATGACCATGGGGGCCGAGTTCCTGGCCCTGATTTTGGTCGTTGTCTATGTGGGTGCGGTCATGGTGATGTTTATTTTTGTCATCATGCTGCTTAATCTGCGCCAGAACGAAACCGTTAGAAGCCAGGTACGCGCGCATTTGCCTTTAGGTATTATCATTGCCGTGGTAATGATCCTTGAAATGGCTTTTGTGCTGACCCGTTCGTATCTTGATGCCGGGCCTCAGGTGCAAATGCCCAAAGACTTCAACAACGTCTTGGCCATTGGCAAGCTGATGTACACCGAGTATGCGCTCGCCGTTGAAATCGGTGGCATTGTGCTGCTGGTTGGCATGGTCTCAGCGATTGCATTGACCTTGCGCCGTCGCAGCGATGTCATTCGCACCGATACTTCAAAACAGGTACGCGTCAAGCGCGATGATCGCCTGCGCATCATTTCCATGGAAGCCGAGCGCTCCGGTGATACTTCAGGAGAACAACAATGATGACACTTGGTTTGCCTCATTATTTGGTGCTCGGCGCAATCCTTTTTACGATTGGCCTTTTCGGGTTTTTTATTAACCGGCGCAATCTCATCATCTTGCTGATGTCTGTCGAGTTGATTCTGCTCTCGGCAAACTTTAATTTCATTGCGTTTTCGACCTGGTTCGGAGACATCGCAGGGCAGGTGTTTGTATTCTTTGTGCTCACTGTTGCAGCAGCTGAGGCCGCCATTGGGCTGGCCATTCTGGTTTTGCTGTACCGTAACCTGAATACAATTAACGTTGAAAAACTTGACCAGCTCAAAGGTTGATGGGGCAGCATATTATGGATACACCTAGTTTATTTCTGATTATCGCTTTTGCCCCGTTAGTGACCGCTTTGCTGGCGGGTCTGTTCGGTACGGGGTTCCTTGGGCGTTTCATTTGCAAAAAGGCCGCACATAGTCTCACGATCCTGGGGGTGCTCATCTCCTTTATCGGCTCGGTGATGGTATTGATGCAAACCGTCGACGGCATGGTTTATGACGGCGCGGTTTATACCTGGTCGGTAATTGGCGGGGTTGCCTGGGAAATTGGTTTTCTGATTGATAACCTGACCGCCATCATGATGGTGGTGGTGACTTCGGTGTCGCTGATGGTGCATATCTATACCATCGGCTATATGGCCGATGATCCTGGCTATCAGCGCTTTTTCTCGTATATCTCGCTATTTACTTTCTCCATGCTGATGTTGGTGATGTCCAACAACATGCTACAGCTGTTCTTCGGCTGGGAGGCAGTAGGCCTGGTCTCTTATTTGCTGATTGGTTTCTGGTACGAGCGCGAGTCGGCCGTCTTTGCCAATATGAAGGCCTTTTTAATGAACCGGGTCGGTGACTTTGGTTTTGTGCTGGGTATCGGGCTGTTGTATGCCTATACCGGCAGCATGAATTACCGCGATGTCTTCAGTCAGCTCGATGTATTGGGGCAGTTGCAATTCCCTGGTACCACATGGAATTTGGTCACGGTAGCCTGTGTCGCCCTTTTTGTTGGGGCCATGGGTAAGTCGGCACAGGTGCCGCTGCATTCCTGGTTGCCCGATTCCATGGAAGGCCCCACGCCCAGTTCGGCCTTAATTCACGCGGCAACCATGGTTACTGCGGGTATCTTTATGGTGGCGCGTTTTTCACCCCTGTACGAGTTATCGCCGGCGGCCTTGTCGCTGGTCGTTGTAGTCGGGGCCATTGGGGCTTTGTTTTTGGGTATCCTCGGGATCATCCAAAACGATATCAAACGGGTGGTGGCTTACTCCACCTTGTCGCAGTTGGGTTATATGACTGTGGCCCTGGGGGTGTCGGCTTATTCCGTAGCCATCTTCCATCTGATGACGCATGCTTTCTACAAGGCCCTGCTTTTCCTGGGCGCGGGCTCAGTCATTGTGAGCATGCATCATAATCAGGATATCCGCGCCATGGGCGGGCTGAGAAAATATCTGCCCTTGACCTGGATTACCTTTTTGTTGGGTACCTTTGCCTTGGTTGGGGTGCCGTTTTTCTCGGGTTATTACTCCAAAGAGCACATTATCCAGGCAGCCAATCTGGCCGCGGACAATGGCATGTGGGGGGCTGGTTTTGCCTACTACATGGTGCATATTGGGGTTTTTGTGTCGTCGCTTTATTCTTTCCGCCTGTACTTCATTGTTTTCCACGGCAAGGAAAACTTCCGCAACCCTCCTGCAGAAGCTTTGCACGATGTAGAGGGCGAGCAGGCCGAAGAACTCCAAAGCGGCAATCCCAAAGAATCTCCCTGGTCTATTGTGTTGCCTTTGGTCTTGCTGGCCATTCCGTCCATATTTGCCGGTATCTGGTTTACCGATTCCGTGCTATTTGGCTCGTTCTTCGAGGGGGCCATTTTTGTGGCGCCTGATCAACCGGTAATGTCGCAGTTGGCAGCGGGTTGGCACGGCTGGGTCGAATACGCCCTGCACGGCTTTGCAACCTCACCTTTCTGGTTGATGGTGGCGGGTGCTGTCGTGGCCTGGTATCTGTATCTGGTCAACCCAGCGGTTCCGGCGGCTATCCGTCGCCGTTTTGCCGGGCTTTATCGCCTACTTGAAAACAAATACTACGTTGACTGGTTTTATGAGCAAGTGCTGGCCCGTGGCGCACGCTGTTTGGGCGTGGGCCTGTGGAAGGGCGGCGATGCTAGCCTCATTGATGGGCTCATCGTCAATGGTAGCGCACGGGTGGTAGGCTGGTTAGGGGCGATTTCCCGCCATCTGCAAACCGGCTTTATCTACCACTATGCCTTCGCCATGATACTTGGCATTTTGGCGCTCTTAACCTTTTTTGTGCTGACGGTTTAATAATGGCTAGCGATATGGCGTCTTCAACTTTTCCCTGGTTAACGCTTGCGATTTTTGTGCCCATTGTGGCCGGGCTTTTGGTCCTGGCCCTTGGGCGTGACGAGCGGCCCAATTTCACACGCTTCATGGCGTTGGTAGGGTCGATCGTAGCGTTCTTGGTAACTATTCCCCTTTATACAGGTTTCGATCCCAGCACGGCGCAAATGCAGTTCGTCGAGCTCACGCCCTGGATTGAAACCTATGCAGTCAATTACCACCTGGGGGTCGATGGGCTTTCCATGTGGTTTGTGCTGTTGACCGCCTTCATTACCATCATTGTGGTAATTGCCGGTTGGGACAGCGTGCGGGTTCGCCTGGCGCAGTATTATGGGGCTTTCTTAATCCTGTCAGGCCTGATGGTCGGGGTATTTGCGGCCCTGGATGGCTTGCTGTTTTATGTTTTCTTTGAGGCCACTCTGATCCCCATGTACATCATTATCGGGGTTTGGGGCGGGCCGCGCCGGGTCTATGCCTCCATCAAGTTCTTCTTGTATACCTTGTTGGGGTCTTTGCTGACGCTGGTGGCTTTTGTCTACCTGTGGCAGGCTGCCCAAGGCAGTTTCGACATTCTTAGCTGGCACAAGATGCCCTTGGCACTCGAACCGCAGATACTGATCTTCCTTGCCCTGTTCATGGCTTTTGCGGTCAAGGTGCCCATGTGGCCCGTGCATACCTGGTTACCGGATGCCCACGTTGAGGCGCCTACCGGGGGGTCGGTAGTTTTGGCTGCCATCATGCTTAAACTGGGGGCTTACGGCTTTATCCGCTTTTCCCTGCCCATCGCGCCTGACGCAGCGCATTATCTGTCCAGCTTCATGATTGCGCTCTCACTGATTGCGGTGGTTTATATCGGTTTGGTGGCCATCGTGCAAAAAGACATGAAAAAGCTGGTGGCCTATTCCTCGGTAGCCCACATGGGGTTCGTCACCCTGGGTTTCTTTATTTTTAATGCCACCGGGATGGAAGGCGGTATCATGCAAATGATTTCGCACGGCTTTGTGTCCGCCGCCATGTTCCTGTGTATTGGCGTGCTCTACGACCGTTTGCATAGCCGTGAAATTTCCGATTATGGGGGTGTGGTTGCGGTGATGCCCCGCTTTGTGACCTTTTTTGTGCTCTTCTCCATGGCGAACAGTGGTTTGCCTGGCACCAGCGGGTTCATTGGCGAATTCACGGTCATCATGGGGGCGGTAGAGTTCAATTTCTGGATTGGCTTGTTGACCGCGACGGCGCTGATTACGGGGGCAGCCTATTCGTTATGGATGCTCAAGCGCGTGGCTTATGGTCCGGTCACCAATCCGGCCGTGGCCAACATGAAGGATCTGAGTGGCAAAGAGTTCTTGGCGCTCGGGATTTTGGCCGTGGCTGTCCTGTACATGGGGCTTTATCCCAAACCCTTTACTGATGTGATGCATGTTTCTGTAGATGCGCTGCTGCAGCACGTCTCTGTATCGAAATTGTAGGCCTGGAACGTTATGCAAAATACATTTGATTTCGTATTGGCTTTGCCTGAGATCTTGCTCCTGATACTGGCCGCAGCAGTGCTGTTGCTTGACGCGTTTAACAAGTCTGAAGGCCGTCACGGTACCTTTGCGCTCACTCAGCTTAGCCTGCTCATTGTCGGTGTGGCAGTTTTCTGGCAGTGGAGTAATGCCCTGTATGGAACCGGGTTTGGTGGACTTTTCCGGGTCGATTCCCTGGCGCTTTTCCTGAAGCTGCTTTCTGTCATCGCCGTGATGGTGACGCTGCTTTATGGGCGCCAATATGCCGAGGATCGCGGGATGCTGGCCCGCGGCGGCGAATTGTATTCGCTGACCATGTTTGCCTTGCTGGGCCAGTTTTTGATGATCTCGGCCACCCACCTGCTGATGGTTTATCTTGGCGTTGAGCTGCTGTCTTTTTCCTTGTATGCCTTGGTGGCATTGCGACGTGAAAATGCCAAGGTGACCGAAGCCGCAATGAAATACTTTATCCTTGGGGCTTTGGCCTCTGGGGTATTGTTATATGGCTTGTCCATGATTTACGGCGCCACGGGCGATCTGCATCTGGCGGCAATTGGTCAAACCATTGCCCAGGGCGAGGTCATGCGCCTGCCTCTGGTCTTTGGGGTGGTCTTTGTGGTCGCTGGCTTGGCCTTTAAACTGACTGCGGCACCTTTCCACATGTGGACGCCAGATGTCTACGAGGGTTCACCGACTACCGTAACCCTGATTATTGCCGCCGCGCCCAAGCTGGCTGCGTTTGTCATTGCCCTGCGTGTGCTGACAGATGCCTTGCACGGTATCGCCATCGATTGGCAGCCCATGTTGATGGTCTTGGCCGTCTTGTCGCTGCTGGTGGGTAACCTGACAGCCTTATTGCAGACCAACTTCAAACGGATGCTGGCTTATTCAGCCATCTCTCATATGGGTTTTGTCTTTTTGGGGCTGCTCTCGGGGGTAGATGTTGCCATTGCCCAAGACCCCAATAGCCTGGTGGCCATGATCCAGCGGATGCTGGGTTACGACTATGCTGTGGCTGCTTATGCTTATGGGGCTGCGCTGTTTTATGTCATTATTTATGTGCTCACCACATTGATGACTTTCGGCCTGATCTTGGTCCTTAGCCGCAAGGGCTTTGAATGCGAGCAAATTACTGATCTCAAGGGGCTTAACCAGCGCCATCCCTTGTTGGCCTTTTTCCTCTTGTTATCGATGTTCTCTTTGGCCGGCATTCCCCCCTTGGTGGGCTTCTATGCCAAGCTGAGCATCCTTGAAGCTCTTATCCATGCTGGGCATGTCGGGCTGGCCGTTTATGCGGTGATTATGTCGCTGATTGGCGCCTTTTACTATATTCGCGTGGTTAAAGTGGCCTACTTCGATGAACCTGAAGGCGAAGTTGAAGGGCAGGCTGCCTCGATGGGGCTAATCACCAAATGGGTATTGGGTGTCAATGGCCTGCTATTGATTGTGCTGGGCATCTTGCCCAATGGCTTGCTAGAGCTCAGCATCAAAGCCGTACAAAGCTCACTGAATTTCTTTTAATTTAGTGCAGTCGTGACTACACTGAACGGGCGCAACGGGGCGATGCCTCGCTGCGCCTTGTTGTCAAAGGGCAGTACTTGCCGGTGCTATTTTGGCATGGGGCTGCCACTGGGTGAATGATTATGAGTCAGAATGTTGCCATTTGGGTTTTGATTATCCTGGCCTTGATATTGGCCAACCTGCCTTTTTATCTTCAAAGACCTTTGCTGTTTTTGCCTTGGGCGCAACGGGCAGAGCAATCGCGGCCTGCCGGGCAGCGGTGGCTGTTTTTTATTGTGTTCAGCTTAATTTTGGGGGGCCTGGCCTGGGGGGCTTATCAGTGGCTAAGTCAACAGCTGTTTTTCAGTACCGTGACGCTGATGTTAACCACCGGCAGCCTTTTGCTGATTGGGGCTGTTTTATTTTATATCCCGGGCTGGGTCAACGCGGGCCGTGGTATCGAGAAGTCCTTGTTTGACCGCTTTATCGAGTTGACGGTGCTTTATGTGCTGGTCGGCCTTTTGGGGGTAGCTTTCGAGGCAGGCTTGGGTAATGTGTACCCTCAGCAATGGGAATTCTATGTGATCACCTATAGCCTGTTTCTGGTATTGGGCTACCCGGGCTTTGTCACTCGTTATTTGCTTAAACGACGCCGGGTTTTGGTGTCTTCCTCCTGATTCCGGATCCCTAATTTCTTGAGGGGTTTGGGGGAGGCGGCGTCTTGTTATTAATTCCCTAGTGGTTTTTCTTCATCAATAATATGAGTCATTTGCTGCTTCAAAGCCCTGTTTTGGACCCGTTGGCGGTGGAAAAAATTGCCGCCTTAAGTGGCGCGGCCGGTGTGCAACAACTGGGCCCTACTGTGGCCCATGTGCTGCAGGCCGATAGCGCAGCCCGCGAAGCGGTGCAACAGGTTTGTCGTGAGCACCGTATCGATTATGCCTATTTGGATACGCTGCATTATCTAAAAAATATCAAGCTGTTGGCCATGGATATGGATTCAACGCTGATCAACATCGAATGCATCGACGAAATTGCTGATGCCGCAGGGCGCAAGCAAGAGGTGGCGCAAATTACGGCCGCGGCCATGCGCGGCGAGATCACCGATTTCAGCGAAAGCCTGCGTCGTCGGGTGGCCCTGCTGGAAGGGGTGCCGGAAAGCGCCCTCGAAGAGGTGTATCAGCAGCGTTTAAGCTTGAATGCTGGCGCCGAGCGTCTGGTAAGCGAGGCACGGCGTCAGGGCATTTATACCTTGCTGGTTTCAGGGGGGTTCACCTTCTTTACGGAAAGGCTTAAAGCGCGGCTGCAGCTCGACGAGGTACGCGCCAACACCCTTGAGGTGGTTGATGGCCATTTGACGGGCCGTGTGCTTGGGCCCATTGTTGATGGCGCGGCCAAGGCAGCCCGCGTGCAGGCATTGATGGCGCAGCTTGGTGCCACGCCCGAACAAACCATTGTCATTGGTGATGGGGCCAACGATCTAGAGATGATGGCACAGGCTTTTTATTCAGTGGCTTATCGGGCCAAGCCTGTCGTGGCCCAACAGGCTCGCTTTGCGCTGGACTACTCAGCCCTTGATGCGGTTTTAAATTGGTTTAGGATCTAAGCGCTTCATTATCCGCGCTTCATTATCCGCGCTTCATTATCCGGCAGCTTGGCTTGTTTGTTTTGCCGCCTGGTTTCACAGCCTTTGACCACCGCCCAGTCAGACTTGGCGGTGGTTTTTATTTGCTGACTGTTCCTATTTAAAAACCGCATCTATTTGGGAATGGATTTTATTTGAAAGCAGCTTTTATTGAAGGTAGCTTTTATTTGGCAGCAGTTTTCTTTTTGGGGGCCTCGATGCGCAGCTCGCCCAGGAATTGGCGGGCGAGGGCAATGCGTTCATGCACTTTTTGGGGTTGGTTGAAACGGACCCGAAGTTTTTCTGGTCCCTCGAACTGTATGCTACGACGAGTTTGCACTAATTCAATCAATTGCAAGGGGTCGACTTTGGGTTGAGCATCGAATTGGATAATCATTTGCTCTTCTTGTACGTCCAGCTTGTTGATGCCGAGCTGTTCGGCGCGCAAGCGCAGGCGGTGCAGATGAAGCAGATTGTGGGCACTTTCGGGCAAGGGGCCATAGCGATCGATTAACTCTTCTTGGGTGTTATCGATGCTTTCCAGGTTTTGTGCATGAGCTAATTGCTTGTAAAAACCCAGGCGGGCATTGATGTCAGCGCAATAGTCAGCAGGTAGCAGGGCAGGGGCGCGCAGATTAATTTCGCAGTGCTGATCAAAGGTGCTGAGCAAATCGGTGCTATCGCCGTCTTTTAGTGATTTCAAAGCGGCATTGAGCATGTCGTTATAGAGGCTAAAGCCCACGTCATGGATATTGCCTGATTGCTGGTCACCCAACACTTCGCCGGCCCCGCGTATTTCCAAGTCGTTCATGGCCAGGAAGAAACCGGCCCCCAAGGTGTCCATTTGCTCAATTGCCTCGAGGCGTTTATGGGCTTGTGGGGTAATGGCTTCTTCGTCAGGAATAAGCAAATAGGCATAGGCCTGGTGATGAGAGCGGCCAACGCGCCCTCGCAGTTGGTGCAGCTGGGCCAGGCCTAGTCGATCAGCGCGGTGTATGACGATGGTATTGGCCGTGGGTACGTCCAAGCCGGTTTCAATAATGGTGGTGCACAGCAAAATGTTATAGCGACGCTGATAAAAGTCGCGCATTACCCGCTCGAGTTCCCGCTCGGGCATTTGCCCGTGGGCGACCCCTATGCGTGCCTCGGGCAGCAGTTCTTCGAGGCGGTCGCGGCGATTGAAAATGGTTTCCACCTCGTTGTGCAGGAAATAGGCCTGGCCGCCTCTTTTGAGTTCGCGCAACAGGGCTTCCCGGATGATGCTGTTGTCCTCACGGCGCACAAAGGTTTTGACCGCTAATCGACGCTGAGGGGCGGTGGCAATTACGGACAGATCGCGGATGCCTTCCAAAGACATGCCCAAAGTGCGCGGAATGGGGGTGGCTGTTAAAGTCAGCACATCAACCTCAGCACGCATGGCTTTTAAGCGTTCCTTTTGGCGGACGCCAAAACGGTGCTCTTCATCGATAATTAATAGGCCAAGGCGTTTGAACTGTACGGTTTTGGAAAGGATTTTATGAGTGCCAATCACAATATCCACCTGGCCATTGGCCAAGCCTTCGATGGTGGCGCGACTTTCTCGTGCGGTTTTGAAGCGGGATAGCTCAGCAACGGTGACGGGCCACTCGGCAAAGCGATCGCTAAAGGTTTGGGTATGTTGTTCAGCCAGCAGCGTGGTGGGGCACAGAATCGCTACCTGAAAGCCATTGGCGACGGCGATAAAGGCCGCCCTTAGGGCAATTTCAGTTTTTCCAAAGCCGACATCACCACAGACCAGGCGATCCATGGGCTGCTCGGACTGCATGTCTTGCAGTACCGCTTCAATGGCCGCCTGCTGATCAGGGGTGGGCTCAAAGCCAAAGCCTTCGGAAAAGGCTTCGTAGTCATGCTGCGGGATTGGAAAGGCCTGCCCTGTACGTGTAGCACGTTGGGCATACAGTGCCAGCAACTCGGCGGCTGTATCTTGGGCTTGTTTGGCTGCCTTGCGTCTGGCCTTTTCCCATTGACCAGAACCTAGCTGATGCAATGGGGCGGTTTCATTGTCAGCACCGGTATAACGGGAAATGACATGTAATTGGGCGACGGGTACGTACAGTGTGGCTTGGCCAGCATATTCCAAATGCAGTAATTCAACGGGCCCTTCGCCCAGATCCATTTCGATTAAGCCTTGATAGCGGCCAATGCCATGTTCTTGGTGAACCACGGGATCGCCAATGCGTAGTTCAGACAGATCGCGTACCAGGGATTCCAGATCGGTACGTTGTTCGCGGCCACGGCGCTGGCGCACACGCGCCTGATTAGGGTAGAGATCATTTTCAGTAATGATGCTTAGCCCGTGTTCCTTTAAGCCAAAGCCTTGATCCAATTGGGCTTGCACCAAACTGAAGGGGTGACGGTCTGTTAGTGCAGTCTGAATGTCCTCTGGGGTGTTATCCGGGGGTAAGTCATATTCGCTGAGCATCTGCAGCAGGGTTTCCCGTCGGCCCAGAGAGTCGGCACACAAAATGGTGTGCGGTTGGCTTTGAATATGGCTGCGCAAGGCTTGCAATGGATCGTCAGCGCGCCGCGCCACGGCCACATTAGGGGCGGGTTCAAACTCTGGGTGTGTGCCATCAGCCGTCAGATCAAGGCGCTTGAACGTTTTGAGGCGCAGAAAAAAAGGCTCTTCTTCAAGGAATAGTTGTTCGGGCTTCAGAATGGGCCGCTCGACATCATGTTGCAGAAACTCATGACGCCGGCGCGTTTCTGAAAAAAATTCAGTGATAGCGTTGTCGATGGCCCCATGGGTTACCACCAGGCTTTCAGGATCCAGGTAATCAAATAAGGTGGCAGTTTGCTCAAAGAATAAGGGCAGATAGTATTCGATGCCAGCAAAGGCGATCTCGTTGCCCACGTCTTTATAAGGCAGGGCGCGAGAAGGATCGCCTTCAAAGTATTCGCGAAAGCGCGTCCGAAAAGCCGTGCGCGCCTCTTGATCAAAGGGAAATTCGCGCCCGGGCAGCAGTTGTACTTCTTGCACCGGGTAGATGCTGCGTTGGGTATCAACATCGAAGGCGCGGATGTTTTCAATTTCATCATCGAATAGATCTAGCCGATACGGCACGGCCGAGCCCATTGGGAAAATATCGATAATTCCGCCCCGAATGCTGAATTCGCCAGCGGTGCTGACTTGCTGGCTATGGGCATAGTTGGCCCGTATCATTTGGGCCCTGAGCTGCTCGGCATCCAGGGTATCGCCTTGCTGAAAATGAAAGCTGTAGGCAGCCAAAAAAGAGGGGGGCGCAATTCGGTACAAAGCGGTGGTGACAGGCACCACCAGTACGTCCACCTTTTTTTGGGAAAGGGCATAGAGCGTGCGCAGCCGTGTGGAAACCAGTTCTTCGTGGGGGGAAAACCGGTCGTAGGCCAGCGTTTCCCAATCAGGAAAAGGGCTGATACGCAGCTGTGGCGCAAAGAGGGCGATCTCTTCGGTTAGGCGGTGGGCATCTGTCGGCTGGGCACAAAAAATAATGAGTGGGCGCGCACTTTGTTGGGCCAAATCGGCCAATAGCCATGAGTCACCAGAGCCAGGTGGCAGGGGTTGACGGAAGCGTTGCTGATTGTTGAGCGAGGCCAGGGTTTGCGCGGTGCTGGTTAGGGAAAACATCGATGTGAGTACCATTGCGATCTGCGCTAGGGTAAGGTTATAACTATTGCTGCCAACATTGTACGCAATGTCGCAGGCTACACCTAGTATACCGACATGCGGCGCTCGTTGCGTCCTTAGGTTGGCCATAAAACATTAAAAAAACTCAAGGAGAAAACACATGACGAGGATGCAGCTTTCTAAAACCTTGACCCATGCTTTGGGTGCTTTGGCCCTGGTGGCTGGTGGTACGTTGACCGCCGCAGCTCAAGAGGTAAAAGTCGGTATTGCCTTAGATCTTTCCGGGCCGTTCTCGGTGTTGGGCGCCGAGTCGCGCGATGGTTTCAATCTCGCTATTGAGCACCTTGACGGTAAACTGGGGGGCTTAGAGGCTGAGTTTTTGCAAAACGACTTCGCGGGTAGCCCCGAGCAGGCCACGCAGCTGGTCAATCGCTATATCCAGCGCGACAAAATCAATTTCTTTACTGGGCCCATTGGCTCCAATGCTGCCTTGGCTGTGGCGCCGGCCCTCTTTAAAGCCCAGGTTCCCTATCTGTCTAGCAACCCTGGCCCCAGCCAGTTTGCAGGCAAGCAGTGCAGCCCCTATTTCTTTGGTCAATACCAAAATGACACTTATGACGAGGCGGCCGGGCACTTGGCCAACGAGCAAGGTTACGAAAATGTAGTCATTCTGGCTCCCAACTATCCAGCCGGTCGTGACCATCTCAATGGGTTCAAGCGCCTGTACGAGGGCAATATCATTGATGAAATTTATACCCAAATGGGCCAGATCGACTATGCAGCCGAAATTGCCCAGATTCGCAGCCTAAAGCCCGAGGGGGTATTTGTGTTTTTGCCCGGGGCCATGGGCATCAACTTTATCAAACAGTATATGTCTGGGGGCCTCGAAGACATCCCGCTGATCGCTCCGGGCTTTACGGCTGACCAGGATGTCATCGATGCAGTGGGTGAAAGCATGGTTGGGGTCATGAGTTCTGCGCACTGGGCACATGACTTGCCGGTCGAGGCCAACGAAAAATTCGTCAAGGCTTTCCGGGAAAAATATGATGGGCGTTATCCCACAGTTTACGCGGCCATGGCTTATGACACACTGATGGCAATCGATGCCGCGGTACGTGATGCCGGTGGGGTCGACGATACTGACGCCATTATCAAGGCACTAGAAAACCCCAGTTTTGAATCCTTGCGCGGCGAGTTTAGCTACGGGGCCAACCACTACCCCATCCAAAACTACTATGCACGCGAAGTCGTCCAGGATGAAGACGGCAACTATACCAACAAACTGACAGGTACCATTATCGAACAGCATCAAGACAGCTATGTTGACGAGTGCCGTATGTAATGGCTAACGGTTAGTTGTTTCCATGAATGCAATTTTTGTTGCTGAGCAGCTCCTGAACGGGGTCGGCTATGGGCTAATGCTGTTTCTCATCGCCGCTGGCCTGACCCTGGTTTTTGGGATTATGGATACCATGAATTTGGCCCATGGGTCCTTGTTCATGGTGGGTGCTTATCTAGCCGCCAAGATCCACGTAGCCAGTCAGTCCATGCTGATGGCTGTTGCTGCGTCCATTGTGCTGACCATGCTAATTGCCTGGGTATTGGAAAAACTGGTCATGCGGTATCTGTATCACCGCGACCACCTGGCCCAGGTGTTAGCTACTTTTGGCATTATTCTCATCGCCGATGATGCCGTGGCCGCCATCTGGGGGGTTGCGCCCGTCATGGCCCCCATGGCCGCAGGCCTGTCCAAACCAGTACAGCTATTTGCCGGCTTGCCCTATCCTGCCTACCGATTGATGCTGATCGGCGCTGGTCTGGCCGTTGCGGTGCTGATGTACCTGCTGGTCAACCATACCCGCATTGGCATGTTGGTGCGCGCTGGGGCATCCAACCGCGCCATGGCCGAGTTCATGGGGGTTCGGGTTGGGCGGGTATTTTCCTTTGTCTTTGTTCTGGGGGCGGGGCTAGCCGCTTTGGCCGGGGCCTTGATGGGGCCCATTAGTGCCGTGCAGGTAGGCATGGGGGAAAAAATACTGATCCCTGCCTTGGTCATTATTGTTGTTGGCGGTATTGGTTCCGTGCGCGGCGCCTTTGTCGCCGCCATGATTGTAGGTTAGGTCGATACCATTGGCCGGGCCTTCTTGCCGCCGTTGCTGCGCGCGGTACTACCGCCCGAGCTGGCGGCAGACATCGGCCCCGCCTTGGCCGGCATCACGGTGTATTTGCTCATGACTGTGGTGCTAGCGCTTAAGCCCGAAGGGCTTTTCCCGGCTCGGGCCTAAGGTAGGTGTCATGACAGTTACTGCCTCTCGAACTCATTTGCCACAGGCATACCCAAGGCCCTTGTACGAGCGACTTTTCCCCTGGGTCGTCTTGCTTGGCTTTGCGGTGGTGCCTTTTGTAGACGAACTTTTTGGTTTGGGCTACTACGTTGGTTTCATAAGCCGCATGCTGATCATGATGATTGCGGCGACCAGTTTGAATTTTATTTTGGGCTACGGCGGTTTGGTTGCCTTGGGCCATGCCGGCTTCATTGGGGTGGGGGCTTATGCACTAGTGGCCTGGGTCGATGCCGGCCATGATTCCGCCTGGATGGCCTGGTTACTGGCCCTGCTGGTCGCTGCTTTTTTGTCCTTTTTAATTGGGCTGGTTTCCTTGCGCACGCGGGGCGTATATTTCATTATGATCACCCTCGCTTTTGCCGAGATGCTGTATTATTTTGCCGTTTCGCTTAGTACCTATGGCGGCGATGATGGCTATAGCATTTTCTTTGCCCCGTCCATGGGGGCCTGGCTCGATCAACTAACCCATGGTTTTTATTGGGTAGTACTCTTTTTTGCTGCCCTGATTTACTTCTTGACCAGTCGCCTCGAGCATTCGCGCTTTGGGCATGCATTAAAAGGGGCGCGCGACAACGAAGAGCGCATGCGCGCCTTGGGCTATCCCGTGTATCGCATACAGTTGTTGGCATTTGTGGGGGCCGGGGGCATTGCGGGTTTGGCCGGGGGTTTGCTGGCCTACCAGGATAGCTTTGTCAGCCCGTCTTCCATGCAGTGGACCCATTCAGCCATTTTGATTGTGATGGTGGTTATTGGTGGCATGGGGCATCGCTGGGGCGGTGCGTTGGGCGCCGCTGTCTGGATTATTCTGGCCGAGATACTGCGTAATTACACCGATTATTGGCATTGGCCCCTGGGGGCGCTGCTGTTGATCGTGGTTTTTGTGGCGCCCCGGGGTTTGGCCGGTCTGTTTTCCAGGAGCCGCGCATGAGCCTGTTTTATACTCAGGATTTGGTCAAGCGTTTTGGTGGGCTCATGGCCACAGACCATGTGTCCCTCACCATCGAGGCAGGCGAGATACACGCCCTGATCGGGCCCAACGGGGCGGGCAAATCCACCTTGGTTAACCTGATTTCCGGTTTTGTCGTACCTGACAGCGGGCGCGTTGTGCTCGATGGTCAAGATATCAGCGGCCTTAAGGCCTATCAACGGGTTCGTGCCGGGTTGGGGCGCTGCTTTCAGGTCACCAATATTTTCAAACAAAATACTGTGCTGCAAAATCTTCTTTTGGCTGCGCAGGCACATGCTGGTAGCAGTTTTCGCTTTTTCAAGCGACGCGATCAGGAAGAGCAACTGTATGTCAAAGCCCAATTGCTGGCTCAGCAGTTTGGGCTGGGGCCCTATCTGGCAGAAACAGCCGGTGCTTTGGCGCACGGGGTGCAGCGACGCCTGGATTTAGCTTTGGCATTGGCTACCGAGCCCAAATTGTTATTGCTGGACGAGCCCATGGCAGGCATGGGGCCCGAGGATGCACCAGAAATGGTACGCCTGATACGGCAGCTTAATCAGGAAACAACAATCTTGCTGATCGAGCACGATATGGATACTGTCTTTCAGCTGGCCGATCGGGTATCCGTGCTGGTTTATGGGCGTATCCTGAAAACTGGGGGCCCTGAAGACATTAAAAATGATGCCGAAGTCCAAGAGGTGTATTTAGGAGCTTAATATGCCAGAACATTCCGTATCCTCGGTGGCGTCTCGTACCCAGCCATCTGCGCCGCCAGCGTCATCAGCCAAACGAGCCAATGCACCGCTATTGGCCTGCCAGCAGTTGCGCGCCGGGTATGGGGCCAGTCAGGTGCTTTTTGATGTCAACCTTAGCATCAATGACCAAGAGGTGGTCACCCTGCTTGGTCGCAATGGCATGGGCAAAAGTACGCTAATCAAAACCATTATTGGTGCCTTGCGCCCGCAGCAGGGGAGCATTGTTTTTGACCGCGAGCCCATTCATGAATTGACTGCAGATGCCATTGCCCGCCGCGGGGTGGCTATTGTGCCCGAGGGGCGCCTCTGCTTTCCCAACCTGACCGTACACGAGCACCTCAAAGCTTTTGCTGCGCAGCGTAATCCGCATATCAAACCCTGGACGGTTGAGCGCATTTACGAAATTTTCCCGCGGTTGCACGAGCGTTCCAGCCATCTTGGGCACCAGCTTTCTGGCGGTGAGCAGCAAATGCTAGCCATTGGTCGGGCCTTATCGACTAACCCCAAGCTGCTTATCCTGGATGAGGCCACCGAGGGGCTGGCGCCTTTGGTGCGCGAGGAAATTTGGCAATGCCTCGATTTGCTGCGGGCTTCGGGTCAAACCATTTTGGTGGTCGACAAATATATTCAGCGCTTGTTGAGCTTGGCAGACCGCCACATCATTCTGGAAAAAGGTCGGGTGGTCTGGGAGGGGGACTCTGCTGCCCTGGATAATGACCGCAGCCTTTGGAGCACTTACCTGGGCGTTTAGCCATTATCGGCATTTGGGTGTTCGGTTCTCGCCATGATTTGAGTGTTCGGTTTTTCCATGCTTTGAATATTGGGTTGCCTTATTGTTGGTGCAGCAGGCTATTTTTTATTTGCACTTCATTATTAAGGCTCGGGACCCCATTTTCCTTGCCAATCGAATACAATGCAGGCACATCATCTTAGGGCAACGTATATGTCAGAAAAAATCATCGCCATTGTGCCTGCGGGCGGTATTGGGGCTCGCGCCCGCCGCGGCGGTCCTGCCGCCTTGTTAAAACCCGATCTTCCCAAGCAATATGAATTAATTGATGGTTTGCCGATGCTGAGGCGCTCGGTGCAATGCTTGCTGGATGAGCCCCGCATTACCCAAGTGCGCGCTATCGTGCGCGAGGAAGATCACTGGGCAGCCCGGGCCTTGCAGGGGCTAAAAAAGACAGTGTGGCGTCATTGCGGTGGCCCGACGCGGGCTGATACGGTGCGTAATGCCTTGCATGATTTGCAGCCTGACCCTGATACTTGGGTATTGGTGCATGATGCAGCGCGCCCTGGGCTGCCATTGGATGCGTTGCAACGGCTGATTGATACTTGCTTGCAGACGCAACGGGGTGGGCTATTGGCCATCGAGTTGCCTGATACCTTGAAACGAGCACAGCCGGGTCCTGAAGGCGCGCCCTATGCCTATGTACAGGAAACGGTGGAACGCAGTGGGCTTTGGATAGCCCAAACCCCACAAATGTTCAAGGGCCAAGCGCTGTTGCAGGCATTAGATCAGGCGCATGTCGACGGGGTAGTTGTGACCGATGAGGCGGGCGCCATGGAACGCTTGGGGCAGCCCCCGTTGTTGGTACGCGGTGCCCCAGAAAATTTCAAAGTGACGTGGCCCGAGGATTTCAAACTAATGGAACAATGGGTATAGGATGTCGATGATGCAGTTGCGAGTAGGACAAGGTTTTGATATTCATGTGCTTGGGCCTGACCGCCCATTGATTATCGGCGGGGTGACCATACCCCATGAGCGGGGTCTGGTGGGCCATTCTGATGCAGATGTTTTGTTGCACGCTCTGACTGACGCTTTGCTGGGGGCAGCAGCATTGGGGGATATCGGCGGGCTCTTTCCAGATACCGATCCGCAATACCAAGGGGCTGATAGCCGCCTTTTGTTGCGCGAGGCTTATCAGCGGGTGCAGGCACAGCACTGGCAGTTGATGAATATCGATGCCACCATTCATGCCGAGGCCCCCAAGATGGCGCCACACATACCACAAATGCGCGCCAATATTGCTGCTGACTTGCAGCTGGATCAACAGCAGGTAAATATCAAGGCGACCACCAACGAAGGGGTGGGGCCCATCGGGCGGCGCGAAGGTATCGCCGCCCAGGCGGTGGTGTTGTTGCAGCGGGCTTAAGCCTTTCTGCCAGGCCGTGGCCGCGCTTTGGGCAGGATGATCTCCGCGCATAACCCATGGCCTGGGGTCGAGTTTAATTTAAGTTCGCCATCTACCTGACGCAGCAATCGCTCGATAATGGCCAGCCCCAGACCGGCGCCACTGACCCCGGTGCGGGCGGATTCGCCGCGTGAAAAAGGCCTGAGCAAGCGCTGTATATCGTGTTCTTCTATTCCAGGCCCCTGGTCACAGACCTCAATACGAATAAAATTATTGGTCTGGTAGGCCTGCAGGTGAATATAGGCGCGGTCATCAGCACTGCGCCCATAGCGGCGCGCATTTTCAATGAGATTGGTAATGATGCGCTTCAGATCGTGCGCAGCGATGCGAGCCCACAGATCGGGGGCGATTTGGGCGCTGAGCACGCCGCCCAGGCTGGCAGTATGGGGTTGCTCGCGTTCGTAAATTTCATGCAGGACGGGGCTGATTTCTATCCCTTTCTCGGGCGCTTTTTGGGCGGGGCGAGCGTACTCCATGAGTTGCTCAATACTATGGTTAATTTGTGCCAGGTCCTCGTCAATGGCATGTCGTGCCTCGTCAGACATCTGACTCATTTCAATTTCCAGGCGCATGCGGGCAAGAGGGGTGCGCAGGTCGTGAGAGATCCCGGCGAGCATGATCTCGCGGTCTGCCTCGGCCTGTTGTATGTCGCGCACCATACGGTTAAAGGCCAAATTCATGTCGCGAATTTCGGCCGGCCCGCGCTCTGGCAAAATCATGGGCGTTTCCCCGCGCGAAACTTCCTGAGCTACCTGGGCTAATTGCTCTAGGGGCCGGTTTACAAAGCGAACACTGACCCAGGCACCAATCAAGGCCAGCACCAAAGCGGTGGCAGCCCAGCCAAACCATTCTGGGCCAGTGGTCAGACTTAATTGTTCGCGGTTAAAAACCACCCAGAATTTTTCAATGCCCAGCTCAAAAGATACCCAAACCCCAGATAAATCGTTAACGGACCACATGACCAGCGTGCCGCTGCCGAGATTGGCGCGGATATCCCGAGCCACGAGTTGCCAATAATCAGTTTGCGGTAGTGGTTCGAGTACATCGTCTGCCGAGCGGGGCTGAACGCGTAACTCTTCTTTGGTGGCCAAATCCAACAGCAGCTCGGGCCGGCGCTCATCGGGCGCATATTGCAGGGCCGCTTTGGTAATGCTGACAGCCGATGTCACCCGCTGCGCCATTTGCTGGGCACGGGGCTCTTCCTCGAGCATATAGAAAACTTGTAGCCAAGCCCCAAGGCTGACCAGCATCAGCGAGGCAAGCAACAGAAAAGATCGCGAAAACAGGCCGAGTTTAATCGGCCTGGTGCGTTCTTTGGGCGGTTGGTTGTGGCTTAGCGAAGCATCTTGCTGGGACATGGAACCGGCATTGTGTTAGTGACCACCATCGGGCACGAACACATAGCCCAGCCCCCATACGGTTTGAATAAAGACCGGCTTGGATGGGTTGGGTTCGATAAGCTTGCGTAGTCGGGATATTTGGACATCGAGACTACGGTCAAAAGCTTCGTATTCACGCCCACGCGCGAGTTCCATTAGCTTATCACGAGAGAGCGGAATTTTGGGGTGACGCGCGAATACCTTGAGGACGGAAAACTCACCGGTGGTAATGGGAATGACCTCGCCATTTTTGGTGAGGGTGCGCGTCGAGAGGTTAAGTGTATAAGGACCAAATTCAACAGATTCGTTGTCTTGGCTGGGTGCGCCGGGGTGTTCGTCGCTGCCGCGACGGCGCAAAATGGCATTGACGCGGGCCAAAAGCTCGCGCGGGTTAAAGGGTTTGACCAGGTAGTCGTCGGCACCCATTTCCAGGCCTACAATGCGGTCAATTTCCTCGGCTTTGGCAGTGAGCATGATAATGGGTGTGTTATCATGACCGCCACGGAGGCGGCGGCAAATGGACAGGCCATCTTCACCTGGCAGCATAATATCTAAAACCAATAAATCGAAATGCTCGCGCTGCCAGAGCTTGGTCATCTCTTTGCCGTCTTCAGCCACGAAAACATTAAAGCCTTGCTCGCTGAGGTAACGGCGCAAAAGGTCTCTGAGGCGTGGGTCGTCATCGACGACGAGTATCTTACGAGGGGTTTGGTTTTGTGTATTCATAATCTTAAATGTAACAAGCCAAAAGTAG
>Ga0079225_10000312_pt1 | contig 25913 bp, 31 predicted proteins | sample Poulit2012_FD_76344 | JGI IMG/M metagenome (GOLD analysis project Ga0079225, IMG submission 76344) | Agricultural soil microbial communities from Georgia to study Nitrogen management - Poultry litter 2012 | ecosystem: Environmental > Terrestrial > Soil > Agricultural land | place: USA: Georgia... | reverse complement strand
TTCATGGAGGGCTTCATTAATTCCAGTTGCAACGACATGAGCCATATCGTTCATAAAACTATCGACTTCTTTAGGGGTTACAATCATATTTCTTCCCATCGGAGTTAATACTTCCGTAAGTAACATTCGCTTTTCCTCTTCTGATAGTTGTCCGACTAACCCTAAAAAGGCAACCCTCTCCTTTTCATCAGGAATATCTTTTTCTGATAAATTTTCGTGACGTACGACCATACCTTTTGGAAGAAGGGCCTGACGTGGCAAATCTTTTTCACTCCATTCCCGACCGATATGTTTTAATAAATAATCGAAGGCGTCTGTAGCGATGGTCACCGCATCGACAACAGTCGGTACGCCGATTGCAATAACTGGTACTCCTAACGTTTCTTTACTTACTTCTTTACGGCGATTACCAACGCCAGAGCCAGGATGAATTCCGGTATCAGTAATTTGAATTGTTTCGTTAATTCTTTCGATTGAACGCGAGGCTAGCGCATCGATTACAATAACAAAATCCGGTTTAAAGCGATCAATTACACTTAAAATAATATCGCTAGTCTCCATTCCTGTTACTCCCATTACTCCTGGAGAAAGTGCAGCGACTGGCCGGTATCCATCGGCTACAGTTTCAAACTCCAATTCAAACAAGTGATTTGTAACTAGTACTTTTTCTACTGTAATTGGACCTAAAGCATCGGGCGTCACATTCCAATTTCCTAAACCGACGACTAATCCTTTACTATCTTTTTGAATACCGTTTTGCTTTAATAAGTTTCGTAACGTTTCTGCTAATACTTTTACAGCATTGCTTTGTTTTTCAGTATCTTGTTTTTTTACACCATCAGCAAAAATTGTAATATACGTACCGCGCTTTTTTTTAAGGCGTTTCTCTCCTTCTTTGGATATTTCGATATGGTCAACTTTAATGCCGTTTTTTTCATATTGCTTTGAGACGACACCACGTATTTCCTTCGGTGCCTTTTCTTCTTCGGTATACATTTCTTTCGCTTCATAAGCTAAGTCCGTCCGAACTGTATATGCTTTTGTCTCTTCCATTGTTGCTCCCTCTTTCTTAACGATATTTTCCTATAGTATTCAACGTTTCTTCCGATTCATACGTTCTAAAGTTGAAATGAATTCGTTAATTTGATAAAATGTTCTTGTCCATTTCATAGAAACAAATCGAGGAATTACTAGGATTCGTCGATTAAATCGTTGAAGCATGGAACAGTTGGAGGTGAAAAAATGGCTAATTTAAAATCTGCCATTAAGCGTGTACGAACGAACGAAGACCGTCGCGTCCGTAACAAAGCAGTAAAGACAAATATGCGTACACTTATTAAACGAGTTGAACATTTTGTTGAACAAAACGATGTCGAAAACGCAAAAGTTGCATATCAAGAAGCAGCGCAAGTAATTGATAAAGCAATTCAAAAAGGTGTCGTACATAAAAATAACGGCAACCGTCAAAAAAGTAAGTTGGCGAAAAAAATACGTCAAATTACCGCTTAATTTTAAGGAAAGAACGATGTTCAGTTTGATTCTGAATATCGTTTTTTTATTTTTGGATTTCATAAAAAAGAAAACATCCTAAATTAAGCAGTCCATCCATTGCGGGAGTACGATATTTCTTTCAATTATACTTGGTAAATAAGATCAGCCATTAATTTAAGCATAAAAAAAGAGCCAGAAAATAGTTCTCCTGGCTCTAAAAAGACTTCCTTAAAAAGCGATTTGCTTATCGAAAAATAAATTTTCGCAATAAATTAAATGTAGGATGTTTTATTTTCTTTTGGATAAATTAAATAGTATAACAACAGTTCAAATGCAATTTTTTCATCTTGTTGGCCACTTTTTATTTCGTAATCTGTCATTGCAAGTTGATCGATCATCTTATATAGGGTGTTACGATCGTATTTTTGTGATCTTTCGTATGCTTTTTTAACTACATATGGGTGAGCTTTTATCGACGATTGTATCTGTCGTAAAGGTAACCCTCGGGCTGCATATATCTTAGCTTGTAACATCATACGGAATTGATATGATAAAAGAGCTATCATACTAACGGGATGTTCATTCATCTTTTCTAATTGTCGAAAAATCATCAGTGCCCTTTCTAAATCTCTTTCTAATACCGCATCAGCAAGATCGGTTGCTGTCTGTTCCGTAGAGTGAGACATAATTTCACTAACAATCTCTTCAGTTACTTCTTCTTCAGATTCGATGTAGTGAGATAATTTCTCTACTTCCCGCTGTAACAAATATAAATTCGGGCCAAACTCCGCTTCGAAACGTAACTTCGCTTCCTCGGTCAGTTTAATTTCATGTAATTTCAACATATCATCAAGCCATTTACGTAATTCATAATCACGAATTGGCTGACAATCGATAGTGACTGAATTTTTAAGTAGTTTTTTCGTAATCGATTTTCGACGGTCTAACCTTTCATACGGTGCGATCAAAACTAGTGTACTATACGGCGCTGGTTGTTCGATATATTGTTCAAATCGTTTCGTATCGTGAGTTACTTGGACCTTTTCTGGGGAGGCGAGTAAAAATACGGGAAATTCCGCGATAGATATATTACGCTCCGAGAAAAAAGGTAACGTTTCTAAGTCGATTACTATATCTTGAATCGCTGTTTCTCGTAGATCGAATAAAGAAACTGCTTCACTTTCTTCACCTATTTTTTTAAATAAAGCATTTTTAAACTGTTCAATAAAATAATATTCCGTTCCAACTAAAGTATATAGTGGAGCTAGTTCTTCTTTATTTAATTGTTTTATCGCATCCTGTAACGAAATCATACATTAGCCTACTTTCCTTCGTATATTCTGTATTCATCACTCTATATAGTGTAGTATAATATAAATAATTTTACGTATTGTATATATATCATAGCATGTATGAACAGTTTTCGAACAATTATTGATATTTCTCTTTTGGCTAGCTTTTTTGTTTCGTTTATTTTATAATTAGTTCAGATACAGGAGGGATAACAATGAACGAATTTGAAAACAATCCACAAGAAAAGACAAACGATGTACCTCACGCAGTAACTGGATTTGTTGTATCGTTTATTTTCTTTGCATTTATTTTCTTTTTAGGGACGGCAATCAGCTTTATTAACTAATTAGTAAACAAAAAAGCAAAAAGATAGGAAAAGACTAGCCTTAAACGAGCAAATGGACTGAATTTCTCTTTGATGTAGAAAATCAGTCCATTTTATTTTGTATATAAGCCTTACCTGACTAATCAAGGAACTACAGGATTTTAGGCAACTTTTTAAATTATTGACTAATATCGTTATAAAAAAGTTGTACTATGTCACCTATCTACAAACAAAAGGCCAGTGTCAAGTATAATTTTTACACCGGTATTTTATTTACAGGGTATAATCTCTTCCTTTTGTTTCATTTACTTTTAAACGGTTGAATCATCCCTTTTTCTCCGTAATAAATATATTGTACGGCGCCATCTTCATCCGTACGATAAATGGTGGCTCCTAATTTATCTAATCGTTCAATCACTTCTTTTGAAGGATGACCGTATCGATTATTTTTGCCAACAGGTACGAAGGCATACTTTGGTTGAAGCGATCTAATAAATTCTTCCGCTGACGATGTGTTACTTCCATGATGAGCTACTTTTAATAAATCAACACGTAAACCTTTCGTGTCTTCAATAATTTGTTTCTCAACTGTTTCACTAATATCACCGGTAAACAACATGTATGCTGGACCAATTTTCGTATACAATACGAGCGAATTATCGTTTGTATCTTTATAATCTTTCTTCGGTGACAAAACCGTAAAAGATATATCATATCGTTGGATTTTGTCTCCGTATTTTAATGTGCTAACTGTTGTTTCGTTATTTTTAAGCCACTTTTTCAGTTCGGGATCATCCCGATCATAAATATTTGCGATAAAAATTTCGTCGATTCTCACCTCTTCTAACATATACCGTATTGAACCATGATGATCAATATGAGGATGGCTGACAAAAATCGCATCAATTTTCGTAATTCCTCGACCCTGCAAATAAGGACGAATCACTCGAGAATAAACAGTATCCCTCGGTTCTTCCTCATCGAAGTGAAAGGTCGCACCAGCATCGATAAAAAAGATTCCTCTCCGATAGGGTAACTCAATAACCAAGGCATCTCCTTGACCGATATCAAGCATCGTAACGGAACCCTTAGAGGAGATGTAAGGTTGAACAATTATAAAGGTTAACAACATAGTCAAGGCTATACCATAAAAAAATGCTTCTTTCTTTCTTATCTTTTCTAAAGCAATCATCATTCCGATAAATATGGCGTAATATAGTAAAACTATCGTTAATGTAATTTCACCCGAAACAAAAGGATAATCGACGTAATCGTCAAAAAGCTTGACGATACCTATTATGAATTGGTGTACTTTTAAAAAGATTAACTCGAAAGAATCTTTAAACAAACTTGGTAAATATGGAAGGAAAAATGCAATTAACATAAAGGGAATAACGAAAAAAGAAAAGTAAGGCACGACCAAAATATTTATAAGAATTGATAATGGTTGAAAATGATAAAAATAATACATTTGTAGAGGAACAATAGCCATTTGGGAGACAAAACTTATTTTAAAAAGGAGCATAATTTTTGAAGAAGTGTGCGAGAACCATTCAGCTGATAAAATTAATGCAAAAGTGACGAGAAAAGAGAACTGAAAACCAACATCAAACATCATCGTGCGATCAATACATATTAACGTTAGGAATGCTAGACTAACGATGTCAAGACGTTGTAAACGTACTTGAAAGATTTTAAGCAAAAGGATTAAAATCGCCATCATAGTTGCCCGAAGTACAGAAGGTTGACTTCCAGCTAAAAGTGCATAAATAGGTAAAAAACATAGTAATGTAAATTGAGCTTGCTCCTTCGTTAAGGAAAAAAAACGTAAGGCAATAATATATATAGTTGCAATTAAAATCCCAACATGTAAACCTGATATCGCAAGTAAATGGGATAAACCCCATCGCTGAAATAAAGTTGTTATCTCATCATCTAACGCACTTCGTTCACCGAATATCAATGCCTGTTGCCAAGGGGCTATTTCCTCATGTAATCTTCGCTCACTATTTAAGAGGAATTGTTCGCGAAAGGAATAAAGTTTAGTAAGAAAAGTAGCTCGTTCTACACATTGAACTGCTGCTTTATTTGTAACAGAAAATTGCCCGACGATTCCTCGTTCAAACAAATATTGTTTATAATCGAATTGAAACGGATTCGTCGCACCTTCCACTTCTTCCCACTTTCCGCTAAGAATACATCGAGCTCCGTACGTATAAGGAAAGGTAAGCTTTTCATGAGAATCTAAGGAAAAGTCACTAAAAAGGACACGCACCTTTTCCTCCGTATCTTTCAATATAAAATCGAAGGAAAGGGATTGATCGTAGTAACGAACTGGACTCGCTATTTTCCCTTCCACTGTTACCGTTCGACTAGAAGTCGGTGTCTTATAGGATTCCGGCGTGTAGACTGGAAAGTATTCAAGAAATAAGAAGAAGCTTATTACTATAACGCTAAGAAGCAAAAACGAAAGTCGACGTAAAAAATATAAAAAGACTAACCAACCTAAAAACAAAAGGAAAACAATCCAAGTTCGGTCCGTTTTAATACCAATATAAGCAAAAGTCGCACTCAAAACGAATAAATGACTACTCCCCTTCATCATTTACATAAAGCTTCACCTCGATTTATTCGTTTCATTCTTTATGTTCAGTAACTGTTACCCTTTCAACTGGTACTTGAGTTACTGGAATATTTGCTTCTTCTAACAGCTGAATAGCCGTATCATTGTTACGATAATCATGTTCGTAAAAAATTTCCTTAATTCCTGCTTGAATCAAATGTTTCGTACAATGTAGACATGGAAAATGTGTCACATAAAGCGTCGTTTCATCAGTCGCAACACCAAAACGTGCACATTGAAGTAAGGCGTTCATCTCTGCATGAACCGTACGAACACAATGATTGTCAACTATTAGACAGCCTTCATCGATACAATGGCTACTATCATCGACACTTCCATTATAACCACTTGCAATTAGACGATTATTACGGACGAGAATCGCGCCAACAGATAATCGTGTACACGTACTTCGTAAGGAAATTAATTTTGCCTGTGATAAAAAATATTCATGCCAAGAAATTCGTTCCATTTTCTAACCTACCTTTTCTTCTAAGGGATAATAATTGAGTCTTTTATATTTTCTAATGTTTTCTCACCAATTCCACTTACTTCTAATAAGTCTTCAACTACTTGAAAGGGTCCGTGTTCTTCCCGATAGTCGATAATTGCTTGGGCTTTTGCTGGGCCGATTCCTTGAAGGGTCGTTAGCTCATCTACTGTCGCTATATTTACTCGCACGAGTTCTTCTGAGCTTGTCGTAGAGCTACTTGTTTGATTAGCCACTGTTGAGGCAAAAGGGATAATATTTTCTTCGCCTTCTTTCGGTACGTAGATTACCATTTCATCATGAACTTTTTGCGCCAGGTTAATCTCGCTTTCGGCTGCCTCTGCCGTAAAGCCTCCAGCAAGTTCAATCACTTTATGCACTCGTTCCATTGCAGGAACAGAGTAGACACCAGGCATTTTCACCTCACCTTTTACATCGACAATCACTTCTTCATTTGGTAGCTCTACTTCTTCTATTCCATCAGCAAAAAGCACATCTTCAGTATAAGAGTCTTCTTCTATATCAATGTGCTCCTCTCGTTTAAAAAGGAAGAAAATACAAAGAATAATCAAGATAGCAATTGGTAATAGTCGAGTAATCGAAGAGAAATGATGCAACACTCTCGCTTCCTTTCGGCGGAATTTCAAAACAAATTACTACGAACCTGAAGGAACCATCGCTTCTTGAGATCGCTCTTTCTTCGTATCGTATACAAAATGATATAATTTGTAAAATGACTAAAAGGGAAAAATAATCGTTCGATTCTATGATAAAATCGCTTTATTTCTCTAAAACGAAAAAAATTCGTTCACCCTTATCCTGCGAAATTTCTATTTCATAGGAAAAATCAGCAAACGTTTTAATCTTTTGAAATCCGATTTCTTTTAATAAATGTATGTAGGTTTCAATTGGAAAAGTTCGTTGGTGATGGGTCTCATCAAAACGTAGGTAAGTATCGTTTTTTGCCTCATTTTGATAAAAAAAGGTCATTTCATGAAACATCTCTCCTGCCTCATTCCCTGGAAAACAATCCCATATATAAGCTAATGTTTCTCCACTGTAGGCAAATGTATTATTCGACAGCTTATTTTTTACATAATCCATACTGTGTATATCAAATATGAAAGTTCCACCAGGCGTTAAACTATCGTAAACGTGTTGGAACACCTTTTTTAGCTCATCTTGTTCTACGATATAATTTATAACATCACAATAACTTACGACTAAGTCTATATTTTTAAATCCTTCTAAAAAACGAATATCCTGTTGAACCCACGTAATATTCGCCCGTTTCAATTCGGCCTTTTTTCTTGCGATTGTTAACATATCGTTTGACAGATCGACACCGTAGATGCGTGGAAATTGTGTAGCAAGGCGAAGGGTAATTTCACCAGTACCACAACCTAAGTCGAGGACTGAATGTACTTTCTTTCCTTCTGTCGCTTGAACTGTCACATGATACCACGCATCATACGGTGCTTCCTTCATAAGCTCATCGTATAATAGTGCAAACTGACCGTAGGTAGTCATTGCCTTTTGTCACCGATTTGAACTTCCTGGGCATCACCCCATAGACGTTCTAAATTGTAATACGAACGTTCATCATGATGGAAGACGTGACAAATAATATCGCCTAAATCGATTAAAATCCAACGGGCTTGTTCGAATCCTTCGACTCGACGGATTGTAACCCCTTCTTCCTCCACTTCGTCCATAATGGAACGGGCAATAGCTTGAACTTGGCGTTCATTATTTCCATGACAAATAACGAAATAATCGGCGATTGAATTTAACCCTTCCATACTCAAGACGACACAGTTTTCAGCCTTTCGATTTTCGCTTGCTTCAACAACAATGTGTAATAACGATTCAGTGTCTTTCAAACTTACTTCACTCCTACTTTTTTTGTTAAATTATTATAAGCATAAAATGTATTCGGATGAATCATTTTTTCTTTACTAACTAAAAAGGTAATCGTCTGTTTAAGGGCTTGATAGGCTGCTAGTTCTAATCGCTTCTTAGCTAGCGCACGAACGGTATCTACTCCCGGAAAATCCCGGGCTGGTTCGATATAATCGGCAACAAAGACGACTAACTCTACATCGCTCATCTCGGACCGACCAGTCGTATGGTAGTAAATGGCGTTAAGTATGTCCTGGTCGGTTATTCCTTTTTCTTGTTCGAGCCATTTAGCTGCTACAGGACCGTGCCATAGTTCATCATGATATTGTAAGAGCGTCTCAGGTAAATGATAGTCTTTGATTAATTGCCTTAATTTTTCTGGACTTTCGTCTTTTGCATAATCGTGAAAAAGAGCAGCAATTTGTACTTTTTCTTTTGCTACATCAAAGCGTTCCGCTAACGTTAAAGCACATTTAGTAACTCGTAAGGTATGGGCATAACGTTTATCACTTAAATTCGCTTTAACAATCCGTTTCATTTCTTCGATATCCATACAACTGATGCTCCTTAATGTAAGCATAAACTCGTTCTGGAACGAATTTTTTAATTTCTTTTCCATGTGTTAGTAAATGGCGAATTTGCGTTGAAGAAATATCGATTTTGGGTGCAGATATTTTATGAACAACGTCGACGTCTTTCCATGGATAACCTGGACGTTCAACGCCGATAAATTGAATAATTTTCACCAATTCGTCAATTCGATGCCATTTTTTTAATTGATTTACTTGATCAGCACCAATTAAAAAGTAAAACTTCACCTTCGGGTAACGTTTTTGTAACGTTTGAACTGTATCAATCGTATAGGACTTGCCCTTTCGTTCGATTTCGATCGTCTCGATTCGAAAATGCTCCCTTCCTTCAATCATTCGCTTTAACATTTGTAACCGGTGCTTACTACTTGTCACAACGCGGTCCTTTAACGGTGGTTCATACGTCGGTATAAACCATACTTCATCTAACTGTAATGAATCGATCACTTCTTTTGCAATCAATAAATGCCCGTTATGGGGCGGGTCAAACGTGCCACCAAACAAACAAATTCGCTTCATCGTTTCACCTATTAGTGAGGTAATTCAATCGTTGGATTTTCCGTCGAACGTTTATAAAAGACGATTTGGTTACCGATAATTTGTACGATTTCCGCTCCCGTTTGTTCCCTAATTTGCGTTGCGACCGTTTCCTTATCCTCTAAACAGTTTTGTAAAATACTTACTTTTATAAGCTCACGTTTTTCTAATACATCGATTAGTTGTTTGATCATATTGTCATTTACCCCATCTTTACCTACTTGAAAAATTGCCTGTAAATGATGGGCCTTAGCTCGTAAAAATCGTTTCTGTTTACCTGTTAACAACTTACCTCAACCTTCCAATGTTTGTTTTAGTTTTTCATCAAGACTTTGAGCATCAGGTTCTTTCTCTGTCCATATTTCAAAAGCATATTGGGCTTGGTAAAGTAACATCGAATGACCGTAATGAATTCGAGCACCTCGTTCCTTTGCTTCCTGTAAGAATCGCGTTTCAATCGGTTGATAGACGATATCACTTACGATCGTGTTTTCCTTTATATTTTCTAAGGAAATAATAACATCTTCTTCCTTCGGTTTCATACCGACGGAGGTCGTCTGAATAATTAAGGAAAAACGGTCGAGCCTTCGTGCTGCTTCATCTAACGAGATCACTTCAATTCCTTCCTTTGCTTTTGCTAAAATTTCAGCCCGCTCTAAAGAACGATTCGCAATCGTAATATGCTGAAATCCCTCATAAAGTAAGGCATGTAAAATACCTTTTGCTGCTCCACCGGCACCGAGTAACAATATCTTAATATTTTTAGTTTCCCTTAGTTCTTGAAACTTATGAAACAGTGCTCTTACATATCCGATTCCGTCCGTGTTGTAACCTATCCAACGACCATCTTTTTGCAAAACAGTATTTACTGCGCCGATTTTTTTCGCTTGCGAATCGATTTCATCTAAATAGGGGATCATTTTTTCTTTATAAGGAACCGTAACATTAAAACCGTGAAACTCTTCCTTTTTTAATTTTTCCATTTCGTTGGCGAAGTCTTTTTCTGGAGAAATTTCATAAATAGTATAGGAACCTTCTAAATTAGTCGCCTGTAAGAAATGTTCATGAATCCAAGGCGACAACGAATGTGTAATCGGATAACCAATTAAAGCGAACTTATATTGCACTTAGGACTCCCCTTTCTTTAATAAACATAAAACAATCTTTTAAAAGGACTCACGTAATGAAACTGTAAGTCCCTTCGGATAATGAACATCGACCGTTATATTGCCTGCTTTCACCGTAATCCATCCTAACCCCGAAAAGACAATGTCAGTATTCGGTTCTGTAATACGGTAGGACTGTTTTACAAGGGGTGGTAGTTGTTCAAGCGTTTTTTCATTCGGTGGACTTAATAGATCACCAAGCTGCCTTTCGTACAGTTCATCTGCTTTATCTAATTTTGTACGATGGATGCGTAAATTGTTAGAAAAATAACAAACGAAAGGCTGCATTTCTCCTTTTACAAAATCAAAACGAGCTAAACCACCGAAAAATAAAGTTTGTTCAGGATTTAGTTGATAATTTCGTGGTTTTACCTCACGTCGAGGAACAATTATCTTTAAATCTTCCTCAGAAATATAATGCGAAATTTGCCCTTCGTTTACGATGCCTGGCGTATCGATCATAGCACTATGATGATCGAGAGGGATTTTAATAAAATCTAATGTCGTTCCTGGAAAATAAGAGGTCGTAATCGCTTCTTTTAACCGAGTCGATCGCTGTATTAGCTGATTGATAAAGGTCGACTTTCCTACATTCGTCACTCCAACGACATAAATATCTTCTTTATTTCGTGCCGTTTCTAAAGCCATCGCTAACTCATTCACTTGATAGCCTTTTTTCGCTGACATTAAGAAAACTTCTTCTACTTCAATTCGAGCTTCCTTTAAAATTCGGCGAAGCCAATCATGAACTTTTTTAAAATTTGTCGATTTTGGTAATAAGTCTACCTTATTTGCAACTAGAAATATTTTTTTATCTCCGACGATTCGATGTAAGTTTTTAAGTAATGTACCATCGACATCGAACACATCGACAATATGGACGACGATCCCTTCTTTGTCATGAATAGAGCTAACCATCTTTAAATAATCATCACTGGAGAGTGATACGGTCACATTTTTATTATAATGTCTTAATTGAAAACAACGTTGACATAAAATATAATCCCGTTCTAACGCAGATTTCGGCACATACCCTAAGGCCTGCTTGTCCTCTGTCTGTAATGGAACGCCACATCCTTCACAATGATGTTTATTCGTCATCTTTTACGACACTCCTTGTTAATTTTCCTGTTCGATAAAAGTAATTTAAAATAATTTTTTCAATTTGACGATTAAATTTCGTAACCGGTGCATCCGATTCGACAATCGGTCGGACTAAAATAGTATAAGCACCGAAACGATTTCCACCCAAAACGTCGGTTAATAACTGGTCACCAATGACAGCTAGTTGACCACGGGATATATTCATTTGTTTTTTAACATGGGCGAAAGATTTTTTCAAAGGTTTTCGCGCTCTTGCTAAATAAGGTATTTGTAAAGGCTCAGCAAAATACCTCACCCGTTCTTCATTATTATTTGAAAAGACGAAAACATAAAGCCCAGCATCTTGTAAAGTTTTCAGCCAGACTCTAACTTCGTCTGTTGCCTCTTTTACGTTCCAAGGAACGAGAGTATTGTCAAGATCAACGACGACTCCTTTAATACCTAAGTCTTTCAACATGGTTGGTGTTATATCATATATCGATTGTACATGTTTTTTTGGTAGAAATAAATTAAGCAATGTTTCACCTCATTTAATCGGACAACTAATCTCCTTCTTATTATAAGGGTAAATTGTATTTATGAATAGCAAAAGAGGTAACAAACGGAAAAACCTTTCGACAAATTTCTTCCTTATCGAAAATTGTGGATAATGTTATCGACAAGGTAAAATTAATAACGTCAATGTCTCCCCATTGTTTTCCTCCACTTATGAACACGTTTTGTGAATAAAATGTGTACAATTCAAGAGGTTGTCCGGTTTTTCGTTTCATGATAAATTAAACACAGTCGCTTTTAATAAGCCTTTTAATTTAGAATATTCCAGCGACATTCATGAAACAATTAAAAAGGAGAATGACAATGAATTCGTTGCCGGATCACATATTAATAAAAACGTATCGTGAGGCTAAACATCTACGCTTGGATACAAGTTTCATTAGGCTTTTAGAACTGGAAATTTATCGGAGGAATATCCAACATTTGCTATTATCTGCTGTAAAATAATGAATGCGATAATAAAAACCTTTCATTTTCCCTTCAAAAACTTTATACTATAAACTATATACATTTTTATGTCAACGTACTGTTTAAAGTAGCGATGAATGGAGGATATAACTAGTCATGATTTTTGCAGTATTAGCACCATTGATTTTTGCTTTTTTCGTTCCGTTAATTAGTAAACGGAAACATACAATCCATCCGGGGATTATCGTTTTATTTATTCCTTTAGCGATATTTACATATTTTATTCGATTCGTCGGAAGTGGTTTCTCCCCGGTAACAGAGACATATCGCTGGATTCCTTCTTTACATATTAATTTCGATTTTTATTTAGATGTATTAAGTTTATTATTTGTACTGCTTATTAGTGGAATTGGAACCTTAGTCGTTTTATATTCTATTTTTTATTTAGAACGGTCTGAGCGTTTAGATCAATTTTACGTCTATTTACTCTTATTTATGACTGCAATGCTCGGAATTGTTTCTTCAAATAACATTTTTGCTCTTTATACATTTTGGGAATTAACATCGGTTTCATCTTTCTTGCTAATTGGTTTTTGGCATTTTAAGGAAAGGTCGCGTTATGGTGCGACAAAATCGATGCTAATTACCATTTTTGGAGGATTGAGCTTACTTGGTGGTTTCATCCTCCTATACGTCATTACAGGAACGAGTAATATCCAGGAAATGATCGCCCAGGCCGACCAAATTGTCGCAAGTAAGTTTTTTCCTTATGTTTTAATTTTCATATTATTAGGTGCTTTTACAAAATCAGCCCAATTTCCATTCCATATTTGGTTACCTGATGCGATGGAAGCACCGACTCCAGTTAGTGCGTATTTACACTCAGCAACGATGGTAAAAGCCGGTCTCTTTTTAATTGCACGGTTTTTCCCAATTTTATCATTAAGTCCATTATTTTTCTCAACTGTTACAACAATTGGGCTTATCACTCTCGTCTGGGCATCCTATATGGCTGTTCGCCAAACGGATTTGAAAGCAATTTTAGCCTTTTCAACCGTAAGTCAACTCGGAATGATTATGGCGATGCTAGGTTTTGGTACGGAAGTGGCTATTTTTGCTGCGATGTTTCATATTTTAAGTCATGCGACCTTCAAAGGAAGCTTATTTATGGTAGCAGGAATCGTTGATGTACAAACTGGCACCCGAGACATCCGAAGGCTTGGACAGTTATTTACGTTAATGCCAATCGCCGGAACGTTAGCCCTCTTTGGAACCTTATCAATGGCTGGTGTGCCGTTACCGTTTTTAAACGGCTTTTTAAGCAAGGAATTATTCTTTGAATCGACTTTATCTTTAGAAGCAACGACTGCTTATGGTAGCTTTTTAACAGCAGTAGTACCATACATTGCAGTATTTGGTAGTATCTTTACGTTTGTATATTCTACTTATTTATTTGTTGGAGTATTCGGTAAACAGAAAGATAAAAAGGTTACCTACAAGAAAGATACGAAGGAAGCACCACTCGGTATGTTATTATCACCAGCAGTTTTAGCCCTTGGCGTGATTGTAATTGGTCTATTTCCGAACCTTTTTAACGACACGTTTATCGCCCATGCAGCAACGAGTGTCATCGGTACATCAGCCGTTGAGACAATTCAATTTTGGCATGGGTTTAATACACCATTGATCATGTCGCTGATTGTCGTCCTAGTAGGTACGTTATTATTTATAACGATGAAGCGTTGGTATAGTATTTATGACCGTATCCCAGGTGCGGTAAGTTTTAACCGTTTATATGATTGGAGTATCGATGCGCTTGATACGACGCCACGAAAGATTACGAACTTTTACATGCGTGGCTCATTACGTAACTATATGTTAATTATTTTAGGTACAACCTTTATCGTTTCCTTTGGGTTTTTATTTTTAACTGATGGATTTGTCATTAAGTTTGATGATTTAGCACCAATTACTCTGTTAGAATTAGTCGTCGTCTTTGCCATCACAGTCGCTGCCATTGCAACAATTTTTGCGCGAAATAACGTGGCAGTTATACTAATTCTTGGAATTACAGGATATGGAGTAGCTATTTTATTCGTCCTTTACCGGGCGCCAGACTTAGCTTTAACGCAGTTAGTTATTGAGACAGTTTCGATTACGTTATTTTTACTCTGTTTTTACCATTTTCCAAAACTACGTCGTCGAACAGAATCAGTTCGAACTCGCACATTGAACTTAATCGTCGCTGGTGGGTTCGGACTTTTAATGACAGTAGTTGGGATTGCTTCCTTTAGTAGCAATGCTTTTGAAAAAATTTCTGAATACTTTATCGAAACATCCCTCCCAATTAGTGGTGGTCGAAATATCGTTAACGTCATCTTAGTCGATATGCGGGGTATCGATACATTGTTTGAAATTACTGTCTTAGGAATTGCCGGATTAACGGTATATAGTCTTATCAAATTACGTAATGATCGGGGGGCGAATTAAATGGAATTTATTATCTCTATACTTGGAGGAATATTGTTTGCTACCGGAGTATATAACATCTTGCAAAAACAGTTACTTCGTATTGCAATCGGAACCGGTTTAATTTCTCATGGCGCCCACCTATTTATTTTAACGATGGGAAAGTTAAAGCGTGGACAACCACCCATTATTCAGGATGGAATTACGAATTATACCGATCCGTTACCTCATGCGTTAATTTTAACGTCGATCGTTATTAGTTTTGGAGTTACGAGTGTCGTTCTCGTTCTCGCTTATCGAACAATTAACGAAAACAAAACTGACAATATGGAGCAATTAAGGGGAACTGAAAATGAGTAACTTAGCTGTTATGCCGATTATTTTCCCGTTATTTGCGGGAATTCTTTTAGTGTTTTTAAACAAACGAACGAATCTCGTCCGCCATTTAGCAAAATTAATGGCGGCAATTAACTTAATCATCGCCATATATATGACATATATCGTCTTTACAACTGGCACGCTCGTTCTTGAAACTGGTACTTGGGTTGCGCCTTACGGAATTATTTTTGTTGCAGATTCTTTAGCGACGCTCATTATACTTACGACGAGTGTGATTACTTTAGCGATTGCTTTAATCGCTCCAAATCTTGTCCCAGAACGTAAAGAAAAATATTTTTTCTACGCCTTTATGTTCTTTCTAATTAGTGGGGTATCGGGAGCCTTTTTAACTGGGGACTTGTTTAATTTATTCGTATTTTTCGAAGTCTTATTAATGGCTTCTTATGGTTTAATCGTCCTTGGTGGAGAGAAAAAACAATTACGCGAATCCTTCAAATATTTATTGTTTAACTTGTTTTCATCGGTTATTTTCGTTACAACAGTAGCATTCTTATATGCAGTTGTCGGTACAGTAAACATGGCCCATATTGCAGAACGAGTGCAAGAGATTAACCAACAAGGGATTTTAACAACGATTGGAATTGTACTCTTTTTCGTTTTTGCGACGAAGGCTGCCCTTTTCCCTTTATATTTTTGGATGCCTAAATCGTATACCGTTCCAAATCCGATTGTCTCTGCCCTATTCGGTGCATTGTTAACAAAGGTTGGAATTTACGCTATTTTACGAGTGTATACATTAATTTTCGTTGGAAAGCAGGATATTACTGGACCATTTTTCATTACAATTGCGATGTTGACGATGATCTTCGGTGTCATCGGTGCCCTATCGACAAACGACATTAAACTACTCGTCGCTTATAATGTTATTCCATCGATTGGTTTCGTATTATTAGGAATCGGGCTATTTAACGAAAGTGGTTTAAGTGGATCAGTCTACTACTTACTTCATGATATGATTGTAAAAGCGACACTATTCTTAATTGTCGGTGTCGTCGTCTATGTTGCAGGAACAGCGAATTTAAATAAGATGCAAGGGCTAATTCATCATTATCCTGCTCTTGGATGGATGGTCTTTTTATCCGCCTTTGTTCTTGCGGGAATCCCCCCGTTTAGTGGATTTATCGGAAAATTACTTTTATTACGAGGTGCCGCAGAAAACGGTGAAATACTCGTTATAATTATTTCCTTGCTAATGAGCTTACTCATCTTATATTCCGTTATGAAGATTTTTATTCGTGGTTTTTGGGGAGAAAAAGATACTGCTCATAAGCGAAAGTCATTAAAAGGAATGATAGGCCCGGTTTCCTTCTTACTTGCGATTTCAATCTTTTTAGGAGTCGGAGCTGAATTCGTCTATCCATACATAAACGATGTTGGGAATTATTTATTAGACCCTGACCAATATATTTATACGGTTTTAAAGGAGTGAGCCGAATGGCATTTCAAATCGTAGTAAATTTATTCATATCCTTTATGTGGATGTTTTTAAGTGAAGCTTATACGTTTCAATCGTTTTTATTCGGCTATTTAATCGGGGCTGCTTTACTATTTATGTTAAATCGTTTTTTTCCAAGTCGCTTTTACTTATATCCGATTTATCGCATTATTGTGTTAGCGTTAATTTTCATTCGCGAATTAATTTTATCGAATATTTCAATCGTAAAACTCGTCTACAGTCGTAAACCAGATTTTGAACCGGGAATTTTTGAAATGCCGATTGAAGTAACTAAAAATTGGGAAATTACATTACTAGCTAATTTAATTACACTAACACCAGGAACGTTGACTGTAGCAATTTCCGATGACAGAAAACGATTTTTCATCCATGCGATGGACATCGACGATAAAGAAGAATCGATTCATGAGATTAAAAATACATTTGAAAAAGCAATTATGGAGGTAACGCGATGATAGAAGTATTAGCAATTGTAGAAAAAGCTTTGACGATTACAACTTTAATTAGTTTAGTCGGAATAGCTGTCACCCTCGTCTTACTTTTATATCGTGTAATTGTCGGTCCATCAAACCCTGACCGAGCAGCAGCGCTAGATGTCATTGGAGTTTGTCTAATGGCGACGGTCGCTCTCTCGTCTATCCTTCTTGTAACAACTCAATTAAACGATGTAATTTTATTTATCGCGATATTATCCTTTATCGGAACCCTTGCCTTATCAAAATATATTGAAATGGGTGTTATCATTGATCGAGATCGGGATTAAAATTGTAATGAACATCATTATTATCATTTTACTTTTAGCTGGTACGTTTTTTATCTTTTCCAGTGCACTCGGTCTGATTCGTTTTCCGGGTGTCTATACGAGATTACACGCAGCGACAAAAGCGCCAACCTTAGGAATTATTAGCATTTTACTAGCTGCCTTTTTCTTCCTGTACGGATCGCATCAAATCGTAAGTGGAAAAATGTTATTAGCTATTTTGTTTATATTTTTAACTTCACCGGTCGCTGGGCATATGTTATCCCGAGCCGCCCATAAAAGTGGAATTAAACCGTATTTACGTCACCGAGAAGATGAATACGAATTATATATGCGGGAAAAATTAAAGGAACATAATTAAAATGAAAATCTACGTCTTGTTTTTGAGGCGTAGATTTTTTTATTTTGATATAGACATGCACAATTCGCCTATTTAGACATATAGATACATAATAGAACTAACTTTCATCAGGAGGCACGCTATATGTCTTTATTTTTAACAGTTTTAACTAAGTTAATTAAAGATACGTTACTCTTTGTCTCTTATGTAAAAAACAACGCCTTCCCCCAACCTCTTTCTGAAGAAGAGGAACGTTATTATATCGAACAAATGGGTCAAGGAAGCCATGAGGCACGTAATAAATTAATCGAACACAATCTACGCCTCGTCGCTCATATTGTAAAAAAATTCAACCATCAAAACCATTTAGCTGAAGATTTAATTTCAATTGGAACGATTGGACTTATTAAAGGTGTTGAAAGTTATAAACCCGGTAGAGGTACAAAACTTGCGACCTATGCGGCAAGATGTATTGAAAATGAAATTTTAATGTTTTTACGTACGTTGCGAAAACAGCGAAAAGATATTTCACTACATAGTCCAATTGGTCAGGATCATGAAGGCAATGAAATAAGTTTATTCGATGTAATCGAAGCAGATAATGAAGATATTATGGAATATGTCCAGTTAAATATGCAACTAATTAAATTAAAAAAGCATTTCGCTGTCTTGGACGATCGGGAGCAAACTGTCTTAATTTATCGTTACGGATTAAATAATGAAAAAGAGCTAACCCAAAAGGAAATTGCAAGCATGCTAGGTATTTCACGTAGCTATGTCTCTCGTATAGAGAAGAGAGCATTATTAAAAGTATTCCGCGCCTATTATGAAGAAGAAAATAAACGAAAATAAGAGCGAAAGCGATAAATAAGGCTGATAAATTGACTTAAACGTATACAATAGAGTCTCGTAGTAGATAATTTATTCGAAAACTTTACTTAACTTACACAAGAGAGGCTTCCAACGTGTAACTTTATGTAAAGTCAAACGCTAACTTACACAAGAAAGGCTTCCAGCGTGTAGCTTTGTGCAAATACAACTGCTAACTTACACAAGAAAGGCTTCCAGCGTGTAGCTTTGTGCAAATACAACCGCTAACTTACACAAGAGAGACTTCCAGCGTGTAACTTTATGTAATGATAAGCGCTAACTTACACAAGAAAGGCTTCCAGCGTGTAACTTTATGTAAAGATAAACGCTAACTTACACAAGAGAGACTTCCAGCGTGTAGCTTTATATAAATATAAAGGCTAACTTACGCAAGAGAAGACTCCAATGAGTAAGTTACACATAAAATCCTATCTAACTTACACAGAAGAAAACAATATTGGTCCTAATTTGAAGGACTTTAAAAAATTAATCCCCTAAAGCAATTTAAGTGAAATAAGTTTACTGCTTTAGGGGGAGTCTAGCCTATGTTAATTATATTTTACTTCTTTAATAAAACGAAGAATTAAATCACTACTGTTCTTTGCAGCAGTTTTTAAAAAATGTTCGAAAGATACGGCTGAATCTTTTCCCGCTATATCAGATAAAGCGCGGATAATAATGAAAGGAATATCGTATTGATAACATACTTGTGCGATAGCTACCCCTTCCATTTCCGCAGCTAACATATTTGGAAATTGTTCTTTTACAAATGCGACTCGTTCTGAGTCACTCATAAAAGAATCGCCAGTAGCAATAAGACCGATTTCATAAGGGAGATTCATCTCTTGTAAAAGTGTCGATATTTTTTCAATTAATATAGGCTCTGCTTTATAGCTTGGTGGCATTTGTGGTACCTGACCGTACGCATACTCAAACGCTGTTGCATCGACATCGTGATGGACAACCTCATCACTTATAACTAGGTCGCCGACAGACAATTTAGTAGAAAAACCTCCGGCAGATCCCGTATTAATAACAATGTCTGGAGCAAATCGTTCCATTAAAATTGTTGTAGCCATTGCCGCGTTTACTTTACCTATGCCAGACTGTAACAATACGACGTTTTTTTCTTGAATCTTTCCTTCATAAAAAGTACAATTTGCAATCGTTACTTCTTTTAATTGTTCAATTTGTGCTTTGACATAAGCTACCTCTTCTTCCATTGCACCGATAATTCCGTACTTCATCATTTACCTCCATTATGGACCAGTGTACTCTTTTAATTTTTCTACTAAGGTGACTTGCCATCCCTCGTATTCAATCCAGGATAAATAGACTCGATAAATATCGTCATTAGATCGATCCTGGACATTGGCAATTACTTTTTGCTCGCCACCGTTACCTATCCAGAGTTCGAGCAAATTTTCCTCATCTATATTCGTCACTTGTAATACAGCTTTTCTAATTTCGTTCCGATCGTCGGAACCGTCCTCAAAGTTAGTCGTATGTGGTTCGGATTGATTCGTTCCAATTGGTGGCCAATTTCCGACAAAAGCTTCGATTACATTTTCATCGTCGCTGTCGACATATTGGATTACAATTTCTTCTTCATATTCGTCGAATTCAATCTCGTCATTCTCATCAATATAGTCTTCCGACTCTTCTTGGCCCAATCTTTCCTCCACTTCGTTTCTGTCAGCTTGTTCCTCTTTTAAATCCGTCGATCCTTTACTGATAAAAAAGATAAGCATACCAAGAGATAAAATGAAAATAGCAATTAAACTATATAAAATCCGTTCATTTTTTCGCCGTTTTCGTTGTCTTTCACTACGGGACGGATAATTATTAGATTTCAAGCCGTGTGACCACCTTTCATCAAGACGATATTAGATGTTTGAAAACTTATTCTATTTTTGTAATCTTTACTTTCATTTCTCCAGCAGGTGTCGGGACCATTACTTCATCGCCTTTTTCTTTGCCGAGTAAGCTTTTTGCAATCGGGGAATCGTTAGAAATTTTGCCTTCAAAAGGATCGGCTTCTGCACTACCGACGATCGTATATGACTCTTCCTCACCGTCCGGTAATTCAACAAACGTTACCTTTTTCCCAAGTGCAACAGTATTTTCATCGTCATTATTTTCAATAATTACTGCATTGCGAATCATCTTCTCTACTTGTGCAATACGGGATTCGACGAAGGCTTGTTCTTCCTTTGCAGAATCGTATTCGGAGTTCTCGGATAAATCCCCGAAATCGCGAGCAATTTTTATTCGTTCTACTACTTCTTTACGTTTAACTGTTTTTAACGTATGTAGTTCTTCTTCTAACTTTTGTTTTCCTTCTAATGTCATGTAATAGCTTTTTTCCTCTGTCATTCTTAGACACTCCTTTTTCTATTTACCTATATATGAAAAATGACACACCTTGATTATCAAGGTACGCCATAACATAATCGGTTAACGTTTTACACAGATAAGTAATCCATCGCCTATTGGTAAAAGGGATGAATCGTATTTATTATCATTCATCATTCTTTCGTTGAATGATGATATTTTTTTCACTAACGTTTTATATCGCCGTGGTACGTCGTATTCTCCACTGACATAGCCACGAAAAAGTACATTATCTGCTACTAGGATACTACCTTTTGTTAAAAGTGGTTCAATTCGGTCTACATACGTATTATATTGACTTTTCGCTGCATCGATAAACACGAAGTCAAAGGAAGGAAAATGCTGGTCGATCGTTTCTAAAAGGGTAACCGCATCCCCTTTCAATAAATGAATACGATCATGCTGTTTATAGCACTCGATATTTTTTTGTGCTTGATTATACATCATGTCGTCTTTTTCAATCGTGACGATTTCCGCCTTCGGGTACGCCTCGTGCATGCATAAAGTCGAGTATCCGATCGCTGTACCAATTTCTAATATCCGGGATGGTTGATGCAGTATAACGTATTGTGTTAAGACATTCATCGTTATACGATCGATAATTGGTATTCTATATGCTTTAGCATATTGTTCTAGTTTACGTTGCCATGGCTTTTGTTCTACTAGCAACGAATGTAAGTATTGTGTCGTTTTATTTATATGATGCTTTGTCATCTTTTATATCAACTTTCTCGTTCGTTTTCTAATTCATACCATTCATGACGATATTCTTGCTTAATACTGTTATGCTCTTCTAATGTATCAGAATAAAAAGTTTCGCCAGATGGACGTGAGAAATAGTATAGTTTCGTAAACTCTTCGCCTTCAGGATTTAAAACAGCATCTATCGCTTCGATACTTGGAGAACTTATCGGGCCGACCGGTAATCCGTCAATCACATACGTATTATATGGTGTTTCAATTTCTACATCTTCATATGTGACAACGGCTTTATGTTGTAAGCCGTAAAAAGCAGTTATATCACTTTGTAATTTCATATTTTTATCTAGACGGTTCATATATACTTGCGAAACTTTCGGACGGTCTTCAGAAAACTTCGATTCCCTCTCGATGACTGATGCAAGGGTTAAAATTTCATGGATTGTAAAGTCACTTTCTTCGATTAATTCTGTCCGTTCTTCTAGAAGCTTACTTGTCTCATCAACCATCATCCGTATTACTTCTTCTGGTGTTATTTCTTCATCGAAAATATCATAGGTAGTCGCAAATAAATAACCTTCTAGTGGATTGATAATATCTTCATTTAATACTTCATCTGTTAACACGTTAGGGAATTGTTCGATTAATTCATTGATAAACTGCTCGTCCTTTGCTGTTTTAATAAAATCATCCTTAGTAAAAGAGAGCTGTTTAGAAAAAATGTCCCCGATTTGTTCTAATGACTTTCCTTCTGGGATTGTAATACGACTATACGGCTCTTCAAGTACTTTACCAGTTTGTAACTCTTCAATCGTTTCTTCAACAGTCATATTTGGGGATAAGGTATATTCCCCCGCCTGAAAAGCTACTTCATTTTTAAATTTAAGATAAAGGCGAAAGATACGTTGATCTTTTATAATACCGTTATCTTCTAAAATTTGTGCGATATCTGTTGTTGATGATCCGATAGGAATTTCAACCTCGACTTTTTCTTTACTATCGGGATCAACGGCTCCAAGCGATGACTTAACGTACAAATATAACAAAATACCTGTGATGGCAAAAAAAAGCAATAAAATAGAGACGACAAAAAAGACTACCTTTCGAACTACTTTTGCTTCACTTACCCTTGTCATCTGATCAACCGTCGAATTCGTACGATTCTTCTCTTTCCCCATCGTTCTGTAACTCCTTCTTAAGTCGGCACTTTTGTCATCTTAAATAATACCATCTTCTTGTAAAGTTGCAATTGTTTCCTCAATTATTTCCCACTCGGTGTCATCTTCAATTTGAAAAAGTCGTAAGTCGTCGCCTTCTTCCTCTTCAATACGAAACACATATAAATCCTGCTGTTCTGATTCTTCTTGTTCAACAGGAATTAAGGCAACATACGTAGCATCGGTATCTTCCACATCGAATTTATATAAAACGTTAAATACGTGTTCAGTACCGTCTTCATCTGGAATAATAATTCTTTCTTGCTCTTGTTGACCCATTTCTATTTACCTCCTTTGTACTGTTGTTGGTCTAAATAATTTTGTAAAATAATAGTTGCAGCTACTTGGTCGATTACTTTACTGCGTTTTTTTCTACTTATATCTGCTTCTAACAATGTACGTTCTGCAGACATCGTCGAAAGTCGTTCATCAAAGAGTTCAACAGCAATATCGAAAGTTCGCGCTAAGCGCCTTGCATAAATTGTTGTAATTTCCGCCCGTTCACCTAAGGACCCGTCCATATTTTTCGGTAAACCGACGACAATCGTCCCAATATTATATTGTTCGATTAATTGGCGTAATACTTCGTCCGCAGAGGACATATCATTTTCATCCCAATAAATTGTCTTCAGTCCTTGGGCAGTCATATGAAATGGGTCACTTATGGCAACGCCAATTGTTTTGGAGCCGACGTCTAAACCTAATATCCTCATTTTTGCTCCTTTTGAATATCATTAATATAATATTTGACCAATTCTTCAATGAGTTCATCTCGTTCGATTTTACGAATTAAATTTCGTGCATCTTTATAACGAGGTATATACGCAGGATCTCTTGAGATTAGATAGCCGACGATTTGATTGATAGGATTGTAACCTTTTTCTTTCAAAGCCTCATGAATCGTCATTAATGTTCTTTTAATATCATCATTAAAAGAATCATAAGGAAAATTATACTTCACCGTTTTATCAATCGAACTCATTTTATCACCTCACTCATTTTACGGTCTAAACGTAGCCTCATAAACTTCTACTATATTTTACCACGTTTAGACCGTAATGAATAACATTTTTAATTTTATGCTAGCTCTTCTTGAATGTACGTTTCGACATATTTGAAGGCTTCATCTAACTTAGAGGCATCTTTTCCTCCGGCTTGAGCCATATCCGGTCGCCCTCCACCACCACCGCCACAAATTTTTGCCACTTCTCTAATTAAGTTACCAGCATGTAAATTTTGTCTTACTAGATCTTCTGTAACGCCGGCGATTAATTGGACTTTACCTTCATTTTCCATTGCGAGCAAAATAACGCCACTTTCTAATTGTTGTTTTAATTCATCGACCATATTACGTAGTTGATTCATATTGCCCGCATCGACGCGTTCTGTTAATACACGGATACCTTCTATTTCTTTTACTCGATCAGTCATCGATGCTAAAGCTTCATTTGCAAGGCGTGCATGGAGTGATTCGTTCTCTCGCTCTAATTCTTTTATTTGTTCTAACAAAGCTTCTACACGATTTATTACGTTATGGGAATCCGTCTTTAACTTCGTAGCGGTATCATGTAAGATGACCAATTCATTTTCAAAATATTCATATGCCTGTTTGCTCGTTACGGCTTCTATTCGACGGACTCCTGCACCAATTCCTGATTCCTGTACAATTTTAAAAAGACCTATTTCAGCACTGTTCGTTACATGACAGCCACCGCACAATTCTGTACTATAGTCTCCAATTTGTACGACGCGGACGACGTCATCATATTTTTCCCCAAATAAAGCCATTGCCCCCATGGCCTTTGCCTCTTCTAATGGCATTGACTCAATATGGACCGATAAATTAGCCCAAATTTTTTCGTTTACGATTTGTTCAACCTCTTTTAACTGTTCATCCTTAGGCGCCTCAAAGTGTGAAAAATCAAAGCGCAATCGCTCCGGTGTAACGAGAGAACCCGCCTGATGGATATGGTCGCCGAAGACATCCCGTAACGCCTGATGTAATAGGTGGGTTGCCGTATGGTTTTTTATAATTTCATTACGATATACATCGTCGATCATCGCTGTTACTCGATCATCTTTCCGTAATGTACCTGACTCTACTTTTACACTGTGTAGGTGTTGACCATTTGGAGTCGTCTGAACATCGGTTACTTTTGCTTTCATTTCATTAGAAAAAATATATCCCGTATCAGCTACTTGTCCTCCACTTTCTGCGTAGAAAGGTGTTTCTTTTAAAATAAGTTGAACTTCTTCGCCCTCTAACACCTCGTTACGTAGCATTTCACCATCAATAATATGCAAGATTGAGGTCTCTACCGAGAAGGTATCATAACCAACGAACGTACTTTCATCCTTTAAGGTTGTTAACAATTCGCTTTGCACCTGCATCGAATCAGTACGCTCTCTAGCTTGTCGAGCCCGTTCACGTTGTTTTTCCATCTCTTTTTCAAAACCAGTCTCATCGATTGTAAAGCCGTACTCTTCGACGTACTCTTCCGTTAACTCCTTTGGAAATCCATACGTATCATAAAGTTTAAACACTTCTTCCCCAGGGATTACAGATAAGTTTTTCGCTTTTTCTTCTTCAATAATTTCATTTAATCGTTCTAATCCGTCATTTAATGTTTCAATAAAACGTTGTTCTTCTACTTTAATAATGTTCATAATATGTTCCTGTTGTTCCTTTACTTCTGGGTAATAGGAAACCATTATTTCGCCAACTGTTGGAACAAGTTTGTACATAAAAGGTTCTTCAATACCTAAGTTTTTCGCATAACGAACCGCACGACGAATTAAACGACGTAAAATGTAACCTCGTCCTTCAT